>Ga0265293_10012241_pt1 | contig 11431 bp, 9 predicted proteins | sample Munlanlewell138R_FD_192505 | JGI IMG/M metagenome (GOLD analysis project Ga0265293, IMG submission 192505) | Leachate microbial communities from a municipal landfill in Southern Ontario, Canada - Leachate well 138R | ecosystem: Engineered > Solid waste > Landfill > Unclassified | place: Canada... | reverse complement strand
TTTATATCGTTATCTTTTGCCCACTGTATGTCTTCTTTTGTGGCTGAATCTAAATCGCCAACTAAACAGTCAGGAATTATTCCAAAATTCCTGACAATACCTATCCCACTATCTACAGCAATTATATAATCATCTTTTTCTCTTATTATGCTTTGCTCAACCTGCCCCGTGACTATTTTTACATGTCTCAATACTTTATCCACGCAACAAATTCACTCGTTTCTCTATATCTTCATGCCCGAATAGATATGAGCCTGCAACCAATATATTAGCACCTGCATCTACAACTGCTTTAAATGTTTGATCGTTAATTCCACCATCCACTTGAATATCTATCGTCATATTTCTATTGATTATCATTTTACGAAGTGCAGATATTTTAGCTAATGTACTTTGAATAAATGATTGTCCACCAAATCCGGGATTTACTGACATGAGTAATACCATATCCAAATCTTCCAGTACATGTTCTAACACGGTTAGAGATGTCGCAGGATTTAATGATACTGCTGCTTTTACGTTGTGACTTTTAATTAATTGAATTGTTCGATGCAAATGAGTGCATGCTTCCGCATGCACTGTAATAATATCAGCACCTGCTTTACAGAAATCCGCAATATATCTATCCGCATTTTCTATCATCAAATGTACATCTAATGGCAACTTTGTGATTGGCTTTATTGACTTTACTACTAATGGTCCTATTGTAATATTTGGAACAAAATGTCCATCCATAACATCAATATGTAATAAATCAGCACCTGCCTGCTCGACCAAATGAATTTCTTCTCCTAACTTGCAAAAATCTGCAGATAAAATTGATGGTGCAATTTGAATATGCATGGGCTAACCCCCTAATATTTATTTTGTAAATGTTCTTTTAAAGCTTCCGTCAATTCAACATAATGGTTATATCTATTTTTCTGAATGTTACCGACGTTCACCTGTGCAATAACATTGCATCCATCCTCAACCGTATGTGTACATCTTCGATATTTACATTTATCACTAGCATCCTTTATTTCCTTAAAGTACGACGCCAATAAGGATATTTCTTCAATTGACAGTAAATCGATTTGGCTAAATCCTGGTGTATCTACTATAAATCCGCCATTAGATAAACTAAAAAGCTCTACATGACGTGTAGTATGCTTTCCACGACCTAGCTTATTACTCATTTCCCCTGTTTTTAAATTAAGATATGGTTCTAAATAGTTCAGAATACTTGATTTCCCAACTCCTGACTGACCAGAAAACATAGATATTTTATCCTTCAAAAGTTCATTAAGTTCGTCTTTTCCTAAATCGCCAACAGTTGATACAAAAATTACTTTATAGCCTATACTTTCATAAAGTTGTTTGAATTCATTTACCTCAATGACCTGTTCATCACTCAATAAATCAATCTTATTAAATACAATTATTGATTCGACCGAAACAGATTCAGCCATAACAATAAAGCGATCTAATAACCGCTGATTCCAACTTGGCTCCTCATATGTAAATACCAATAGAACCTGGTCAACATTAGCAACTTTCGGCCTAAAAAACTCATTTTTCCTAGGCTTGACCTCATCAATTGTACCTTCTTGATTAGCTGTTACTGAAAAATAAACATGATCTCCAACAAGTGGACTAATATTATTTTTTTTTAGGATTCCTCTGCCTCTACATTGGTAAATCTGTTTATTTTCATTATCCTGCACATAATAGAATCCACTTAGCGCTTTAATAATAGTACCTTCTGCCAATTGCATTCTCCTTTCTTTTAAAAAATATACACTTAGTTCAACTGGAAAGCGGTATCATTTAGTATGACACCGCTCTAGAATCTACAAATACTCCATTCAGATACACTTCAATAACACCAATGGTATTCGGTGCTAATACAATTTGCACATTAAAGAGTTCTTCATCAGCAATAGTTCGTTGATAGAAAATTTGGTCCTTACCTCTAGCATCATTAACTCTGATTACTACATCTGTTTTTTCGCCTGGTGAAGTTGGCTGTACATATATTTCTTCTTCATAAAACCTAGCATTAACTGGGAAACCACTTGAAACCCATAAATCAATAATTTCTCCTCTTGATACTTCATCGTTTTCTTTAAATGGTGACTGTCTAATTACTTCACCTTGAGCAATTACATAACTTGGTTCTTGATGAATCGTTCCTCTGATTAATTGTTGCTCTTGTATAATCCTTTCGGCCTCATTTAATGATTTAGCCACTAGGTTCGGCATAGGAAACGATTTAAGCCCTTTACTAACATATATAACTGCGTTAGTTTCATCTGCAATAATTTCTGCTTCTGGATGTGGTATCTGATCGTATACCTCACCCTCTGGAATCCGCTCATTATGTTCTTCTTTAACTTCGACTTTAATTCCCTTTTGCTCTAAAACTAGCTTAGCCCGTGAACTACTCATGCCAACTAAGTTCGGCATATCTGTTTTTTCTTTGCCAAGGCTGATATATAAAGTGATTGGAGAATAGTTTACCTTAACCGTAGTATTCGCACTAGGATTCTGACGAATAATATACCCTTCTTCAACATCTTGATTAGGTTGATATTCTTCAATTATGTTTTCTGTATTAAATCCAGCTTCTGCAAAAAGACTTATTGCATCTTCTAATGATTCTCCTTCAACCGTTGGAATCTGCACTTCCGGTACATACAAAATATCTAAAAAAGATTTATATAAATACATCGATAAGACACCAATCACTACAACAAAAAAAGCAGCAATGCCAATTCTAAAGCCTAAGCTTCCTAATATACCATTTTCTTCATTAGAATCTGGTTCATCTCCATTTTGATTAGTTTCTTGATGCTTCTTTTTTCTTAAAGGAGTCTGATTATTTTCTTGCTGTTTATTACGATCTGACTTGATAATAGGAATCACCTTAGTTAACTCACCTTGATCATCTATTTCATTAATACGAGCAATATGGTTACCTTTACTAAGAGCATACTTAAGATCCCTTGACATCTGCTCGGCTGTCTTATATCTTTGCAGCGGATTTTTTGCTAGAGCACGTAACACAATGTTCTCAAGATTTTTGGGAATATCTTGATTATAGATTGAAGGCTCAGTTAATTCATCCTGCAAATGCTTCAAAGCAATGCTAATTGGACTATCACCAGAAAAAGGAAGCTTGCCAGTTAATAATTCATACATTACTATACCGAGCGAGTAAATGTCTGAAGACGCCGTAGCAACTCCCCCTCGAGCTTGCTCTGGCGAAAAATAATGAACAGAGCCTAGGACTGAATCTGCTTGGTGAGTTATTGTAGATGATGTAACCGCACGCGCAATCCCGAAATCAGTTACCTTTACCATACCAAACTTATTTATCAAAATATTATGTGGTTTAATATCCCTGTGAATAATTTGATTTTGATGAGCATGTTCTAACGCATCACATATTTGCTTAGTAATTTCTACAACTTCTGCACATGGAAGAGGTGCACGCTCTTGTATAACTTCTTTTAAGGTTTTTCCATCTATAAACTCCATTACGATATAATGATCATCATTGTCTTTACCAACATCAAAGATATTCACTACATTCGGATGGGATAAACTAGCAGCTGCTTGCGCTTCATTATCAAAGTTTTTGACAAATTCAGGATCATTAGAAAACTCGTTACGCAATAGTTTAATTGCAACTGTTCTATTCAAGATTGTATCTGTGGCCTTAAATACCACAGCCATTCCACCGCCGCCTACTTTTTCTAAAAGTACATATCTGCCACCAAGAACTTTATTCTTAACCACTGGCTTCCCCTCCTTCCTCGACAATACTATCCTTTATATCAATACTATTTTTAATTGCAACAATAGTTATATTATCTTTACCACCAATTTGTAAGCTTTGATTTAACAAGAGACTCACCGCTTCTTCAATAGATTTCTCTGTTAAAAAAGTATCCAAAATTTCTTTAGCAGTAACTACTTCACTCAACCCATCAGTGCATAGCAATAATATATCATCTGTTTTCCATTGGTATTTACTAATATCAATGTCAATTTGCAGACTAGTACCTAATGCTCTCGTAATCATATTTCTTTGAGGATGCACTAATGCTTCAGCCTCAGAAATTTTTCCTTGCGTAAAAAGCTCATTAACTAATGAATGATCCGTAGTAATCTGCTTTATTTCTTCCCCAGAAATAATATACGCTCTACTATCACCGACATGACCAATTATAATTTCCTCATTAAATATTAACGTTACAACAATAGTAGTGCCCATGCCCAGTAGATGATGATGCTCTTGTGACAAATTAAATACCTTTTCATTTGCATGCCTAATTGAACTTTTGACTGCTTTCATAGCATCAATTTCAACTAAATCATCATCTTTAACATCAGGAAAGTACTGCTCAATACTTTCAACGATAGTATCAACAGCAAGATTACTGGCAATTTTGCCACCTTGGTGCCCGCCCATTCCATCTGCAACGATTGCTATTACAAATTTGTCTTGTTCAATTTTAACTATGTAACTATCCTCGTTTGTTTTACGAACTAAACCAACATCACTTTTCGCTGACCACTCCATATTTCTCCCACCTTTAACTACTACTGATTAGCTAACTGTGCTCTTAACTGCCCGCAGGCAGCTGCGATATCAGCCCCACGTTCTTTTCGCACTGTTACAGACAATCCACCTTTTTCTAATGTATTCTTAAATCTTTCGACAGCATCAGTACTGGATTTTTTAGTGTTTCGCTCATCTACTTCATTTACTGGTATTAGATTAATATGACACATCATTCCTCGCAACAGTTCAATAAGTTCGCGTGCGTGTTTCGTTTGGTCGTTAATGCCCTCTATTAATGCGTACTCAAATGATATTCTTCTTCTTGTAGCATCGACAAAATCCCTACAAGCCTGAACTACATCAACAATTCGATGTTTCTTGTTAATAGGCATTATCTCTGTACGCAATTCATCATTAGGAGCATGTAATGAAACTGATAATGTTACTTGAGGTGCGTCTTTAATCAAATCATATATTCGTGGCACTATACCACAAGTTGAAATAGTAATGTGTCTTTGCCCTATATGAAGACCCTTTTCATGATTTATTATCTTAATAAATTTCATTGTTTCCTCGTAATTGTCCAGTGGCTCACCTGAACCCATAACTACTATATTACTTACCCGCTCTTGTCTATGATCTAAAAACCTCTGCACATGTAATACTTGCTCTACTATTTCACCCGAAGATAGGTTACGCTCAATTCCTCCGATTGTAGATGCACAGAAGGTACAGCCCATTTTACAACCAACTTGAGTACTTACACAAACCGTATTGCCATAAGAAGAAGGCATTAGGACTGTTTCTATTCTCGCTTCATCTGGTAGTGATAACAACCATTTAATAGTACCATCCTTGGATAACTGCTTAGCTACCTGTAAAATTCCTGGAAACTGAAACTGCTCTGCTAATTCTTCTTGAAAAGCCTTTGGAAGATTAGTCATAAGCTGCAACTGGTTTACACGTTTTTGATATATCCATTCAAACAGTTGTGTTGCTCGAAATTTTGCTTGTCCCATTTGTTGTATTTTTACTTGTAATTCGTCATAAGTGAAATCTCCGAAAAGTAATTGATTCACATAAAAACCTCCGTTATTCTCTCGTCAATTTTGCTATATAAAAACCATCTGAGTTCATATAGTTAGGCAATATTTGTATACTGTATTGATTTTCCATATATTCATGTAAAAGCTCTGGTATAGCTTTACGTATATCATTCCCATGAAATTCTGTATATTCCGCCAAAAATCCTTCAATTAGATCCTCATTTTCTTCTTTATTTATAGTACAAGTTGAATACACTAGACTTCCACCTGGTTTAATAAATTTAGCTGCATGACGAATTAATTTTTTCTGTGTTTGAATTAACGATTTAATAGATTGTTCATTCATTCTCCATTTAATCTCTGGCTTCCTTTGTATTACACCTAAACCTGAGCATGGTGCATCCAGTAATACATAATCAAATAATAAATCACTGTTAAAATTCATAAAATCTCCTGTTTGAAGATTAATACTATTTATTCCTAACTTTTCTGCAAGAGATTGTATTAACAATAGTTTATGAGGATATAATTCATTAGCTATTATGTATCCTTTATCACCTTGAAGCTCTGCTAAATGCGTAGTCTTTCCACCTGGTGCTGCACATGCATCTAGAATAGCTGCTTTCGGAAATGGATCAAGCACTTTTGCCACAAACATCGAGCTTTCATCTTGAATAGTATAATAGCCTTCATTGAATAATTTGCTTTTGGAAATGTCACCAACTTCTTTTAGATAATAAGCACAATCTATATGGCTGCTATTTTCCCAAACTTGGTTGGAGTTAGTTAATAGCTGTTCAAATTCCTGTTTGTTACTACGTAAGCGATTATGCCTAACTGTAAATCTTGGAGGTTCATTAATATTATGTAAATACCTTTCCACAGTGTCTTCACCAAATTGGTCAAACCATTTATTAACTAACCAGTTAGGGAGAGAGTACGTTAAAGACGTATAATCAATTATATTTTTCTCTTTATCTGAAATTGCAGGTGTGTCTGGACTTCGTAAAATATTCCTCATTACTCCATTTATGAACGAGGCAACACCTTGATGTCCCCAACTCTTTGCAATTTCAACTGCCTCAAAAACAGCAGCTCGTTCAGGTATCTTACTTAAAAAACGAATTTGGTAAACTGTTATTCTAAGAAGCTGACGTATCCATGAATCTAAAGTTTCTAATGAACGTTTTTTTAGAAAAAAATTGACAATATAATCTATTGTATTTAACCTTTGAATCGTACCATAAACTAATTCGGTTACAAGCGCACGGTCTCGGCTATCTAAATTGCAATTTTGCAATTGTTCTTGCAAAACTAGATTACTATAACCTTTTTTTTGCTCAAGGATAACTAAAATATCGATAGCCTTTTCCCTTGCATTATTACACTGTCTTTTCGACATTTATTTCACTCCATAAACCGTCTTTTTTAAACCTATTTATAGCATCCTCGACTTCAGGCAATATAACCTGTGTATTAAAACATGGGCCATTAGGTCTAATATTTAATATTCCTAAAACAGGTAAAGGCATGCAATCAAGTATCCCACTAACCAAATCTCTTTCACAGGCCACTGCAATAATCAATTTAGGACGCATAGATTTGACTATTTGCCGCGCTAACGTACCACCTGTAGCTACTCTGAGTACTATACCATGTTTTTCTGATAATTGAATTAAGTCCTTTACAGGACATTTACCGCACCGAGTACAATTATCAATATTCCGAGTGATTTTGTGTTTACAATCTGCATTTTGGACGCAATGAGGTAATAATAATAATATCTCTGATGCTTGTACGCTTATATTTTTTGCTAGCACCATTTGATTATTAACTTGAATAAATGATTGCATAATATGATTTTTTTTAATCCTAAGAATTTTACCTACCTGCAAAACAACCGGGAAAAAGTTACCAATTGTAAATCTCATCAGATTCTGCAATAAAGGTATTGAAAATGAGCGTGACCGTAAAATAGTTATAACCATGCCACTAAGTACAAATGTGATAAAACCCATGACTATAAAGCCAATCACTATAATACTAGTAAAAATAACTCTATAAAGTGTGGTTTCTTGATTTGACCCTAAATACCATAAATAATACATAATTACACTTAGAAAAATTACGGCAGCTAAAATTAATCCAAGAAATATCCTCTTCGGCGCATATGAATTAATCCCCATTTAGTACAATCCCTTCTTTTAACTACCAAATATCATACCTTCAGTTATTTTCCCACTATTAACATAATCAAATCCCGAAATTGCTTTTTTGCCTGCAGGTTGTACTTCTTTCAAAACAATACACCCATCGCCAGTAATAACTATCGGCCCTTGTTTAGTGAGTTTATAGACTGTTCCATTCTGAAAATTGGAAGTTTCCTTAAATTCGTCTGTTGATATCTCACTATCCCATATCTTTAGAATTTGTCCATTATGAGTTGTATAAGCTCCTGGCCACGGCGCTAGACCTCGAATTTGATTATATATTTCTATAGATGACCTATCCCAATTTATAAGCTCATCTGAACGTCGAATGTTATACGCAAATGTAGCTTTAGTATGATCTTGAGGTATTGCTTGAATATCACCTTTGATAATATTCGGTATTATTTCTATCAGTAATTTCGCACCTATATTCATAACTTTCTCATATACTTTTCCGGTGGTATCTGTAATTGCTATTGGCACACTTTGTTGTGCAATTATTGCCCCTGCATCTAGTTTTTCTTCCATGTACATGATTGTTACGCCTGTTTCGGGTTCGCCATTTATAACTGCCCAGTGAATTGGTGCGCCACCACGATACTTCGGTAATAATGAGGCATGAACATTAATACATCCTAATTTAGGAATAGCTAATAGCTCATTTGATAATAACTGTCCAAAAGCGGCGGTAATAATTAAATCTATTTCCAACTGCTTAAATTTATTGATTTGTTCTTCCGATGATACTTTTTCAGGCTGATATACTGGAATATTATGCTTATCTGCAATTATTTTTACAGGTGGTGGAGTTAATAGCTGCTTTCTACCTTTAGGGCGGTCTGGTTGTGTAACTACTCCTATAACATTATATCCATTATCGATTAATGCTTGTAATGATGGAACAGCAAAATCTGGTGTTCCCATAAATAAAATTCGCATTTATGCTAGCCTCCTACTTTTTTGCTTCAAAAAGTTTATCAGCAAGGTCAATAAATATTACTCCATTTAAGTGGTCAATTTCATGCATTAAAGCCCTTGCTAGTAGCCCTTTACCTTCAACCACATATTCCTCGCCGTCACGATTTAACGCTTTAACTTTTACATATTCAGGACGGCATACTTCTCCCGATAAACCAGGAAAGCTCAAACATCCCTCTGGTCCATTTTGTTTTCCAGAAGTTTCTATTATCTCTGGATTAATTAATTCTAATAATCGATTACCAATATCTATAACAACAACTCTCTTTAATATACCAACTTGTGGCGCAGCTAGACCTACACCTTGAGCATCATACATTGTCTCAGCCATATCATCTAATAACTTAATTAAATTAGAGTTAATGTTTTTGACAGGTTTTGATAGTTCTCTCAGAACTGGATCATCATTTTTTCTTATAATACGAATTGACATTTAAATTCACCCCATAAATATCTTAAACTAAATTATTAAATTATAAAAGCATTTGTGGATTAACATCAATATTAATAATTACTTGACTCTTATCGGCTACAGTTTGCATATTCTCTAATGATCTGCGAACAACCTTTGCGGTCTCCTGCCAACTAGCATATTTAAGAATTAAGCTATACCGATAGCGATTTTTGATTTTTGATAATGTTGCAGGACTAGGCCCAAGTATAAAAGTTGTTACTTCTTGCATTTTACTTGATTCTTCTATGCAACTAGCAAATTGCTTAGCAAATTGTTTAGCTATTATCTCCGATGTATGGCTAAATGTAAATAAAATCAAACGACTAAAAGGTGGGTATCCTAGTTGTTTACGTGTCGATAACTCTTTCTCAAAAAATTCCTCATATTCATACTTAACAGCATAACGTATACTGTAATGATCTGGATTATAACTTTGTACAATTACTTTCCCAGGTACTTGATGTCTACCTGCTCTTCCACCGACCTGAGTAATAAGCTGGAATGTTTTTTCTGATGATCTGAAATCCGGTAAATTTAAGGCTGTATCAGCTGATATAACTCCAACCAATGCTACATTAGGGAAATCTAACCCTTTTGCTATCATTTGTGTGCCTATCAGTATATCTGCATGGCCGTTTTGAAATTGTTCTATTAGACGTTGATGTTCACCCTTTTTTTTGGTGGTATCTACATCCATACGAAGTACTCTTGCTTTTGGAAATAATAATTTTAGTTCCTGCTCAATTTTTTCTGTGCCTATCCCAAACAAATTTACTTGGTCACTACCGCATGATTCACATATTTCAAATTGATTTTTTTGGTGATTACAGTAATGGCATTGTAGATTATGCTCGCGTTGGTGATAAGTTAAAGTAATATTACAATATGGACAATACGATACCTGACCACACGAGCGACATATAACGAAATTAGAATGCCCTCTACGGTTTATAAATAAAATACTTTGATATTTATTATTTAAACTGTTCTCTAGCTCTGATTGTAGTTCACGACTAAAAATATGATGATTATTAGCTGCTAATTCCTTTCGCATATCAACAATCTTCATATCTGGCATTATCTGATTATGAACTCGCTTGTTTAACGTTAATAATCTATACTTGCTAGTTGTAGCAAGATAATAGCTTTCTACTGATGGAGTAGCACTTCCTAGTATGACAGGACAACTGTGCCATTTAGCACGAAATATCGCTATTTCTCGTGCATCATACCGAGGCGTTTCTTCCTGTTTATATGTAGTTTCATGCTCTTCATCAATTACAATCAATCCCAAATTAGAAAAAGGCGCAAAAATAGCTGAACGCGCACCTACAACTATCTTGGCTTCTCCGTCCTTCATCCTCCGCCATTCATCATAACGTTCACCGTTACTTAAGCGGCTATGCATAACTGCTACTGATTCGCCAAACCATTTTTTAAATCTTACTACTATTTGTGGTGTAAGTGAAATCTCAGGTACTAATACTATCGCTTGTTTTCCTTCATTTATTACTGCATCAATAACTTTTAAATATACTTCCGTCTTTCCACTACCAGTAACACCATAAAGTAAAAAAGTGTCATTTCGATGATTTCTAACACTATTTATAATAGCCTCAAAGCTTCGTTGTTGCTCAATCGATAATGTTGGTCGTTGAAAATCCTGATATATTATATCATTAGGAACACGCTTTATTTCCATTTCTGAAACTATAATATATTCTTTATATGCCATTGCTTTGATAGCATGTCTAACCGAGCCCAATTCTTGTTCTAATTCAGTAATTGCTATACCATCATTAGTTCCTTCAATATAATTATGCTCAATTAAAAATTTAGCTATTTGATATTGTCTTTTTGCTTTTTTAAATAATTCTTGTACTTTTTCAATTTCGACCGAATGATTCCACGTGATATATTGAATCAGCTGTGGTTTAGATTTAGTTTTATATCCAGTAATTTCTTTGATATAACCTAGTTTTTTGAGCTTCTCTAGATCAATCTCGCTATTTGCAAATTTATCGAATATTTGTGATTCTTTTATATGCTTTTCAAAGGCTAAATAATTCAATAATTCGCGTTGACTGTCAGTTATTGTTAATGTTTGAATTTGCTCTGGACTAAGATCACAAAAAATTCTCTTGGTAGCCTTCGACTTAATGCCTGATGGAAGCATAGCTTGATACGCAGT
>Ga0265293_10012240_pt1 | contig 11432 bp, 13 predicted proteins | sample Munlanlewell138R_FD_192505 | JGI IMG/M metagenome (GOLD analysis project Ga0265293, IMG submission 192505) | Leachate microbial communities from a municipal landfill in Southern Ontario, Canada - Leachate well 138R | ecosystem: Engineered > Solid waste > Landfill > Unclassified | place: Canada... | reverse complement strand
GCGGAGTTGAGCAGCACGGAGGGGAGGCTCTGTGACTCCTCGATGAGTTGGTGGTGCAGCTCGGAATCGTAGACGAACAATGGGTTGAGCGCGTCGGAACCATGGGGCTTGATCACGTGATGTTCTCCTTTATGAGGGGGCGGCGCGCCGGCCGCCGAGGATGAATGCCTCAACGGCTCAGACGCCGCTCAGGAAGCCGTTCTTGTCCAGGTAGTCGATGATCGCCTGCACTTCCTGTTCCAGGGTCATAGCGGCGGTCTTGAGACGTATCTCGGGGTTGGCCGGGGCTTCGTAGGGGTCATCGATGCCGGTGAAGTTCTTGATTTCGCCGGCGCGCGCCTTTTTGTAGAGGCCTTTGGGATCGCGTCTTTCCGCTTCATCCAGCGGGCAGTCGACGTAGATCTCGATGAAGTGCATGCCCGACTCTTCGTGCAGCTTGCGCACATTGTCCCGGTCGGCGCGATAGGGGCTGATGAAGCTGGACAGGGCGAGGACGCCGGTATCGACGAACAGCTTGGCGATTTCGCCGATGCGGCGGATATTCTCGGTGCGGTCCTCGGCGGAGAATCCCAGGTTCTTGTTGATGCCCAGGCGAATATTGTCACCGTCGAGACGATAGGAGATCTTGCCCCGGCCATACAGTGCGGCTTCGAGGGCGACGGCGATGGTACTTTTGCCGCTGCCGGACAGGCCGGTGAACCACAGCGTGGCGGCTTTCTGGTCGAGCAGCCGGTTGCGGTCGGCGCGGGTGATCTCGCCGTGGTGCCAGTGGACATTGGTTGCTTTCTGGATGGTCATCGGGGGTTCCTGTGGTGGTTCTATAGGTTATATGGCGGTCACGGTACCCCACGCCATCCAAAAAGTAAAAGTGGTTTTTCTTGTATAATCAACCATGAAAACTGGTCATAACGGCAGCCCGGAGCACTCCTGTGAAATACACCTTGCGCCATCTGGAAATCTTTCTGGCGGTGGCTCGCCACAAGAATACCACCATCGCCGCGGACGAATTGCACCTCTCCCAGTCGGCGGTCAGCGCGGCGTTGCTGGCCCTGGAGAAGAGCTACGACGTACGCCTTTTCGATCGCCTGGGCAAGAAGCTCGAACTGAGCCAGACCGGTCATTCACTGCGCAAGAAAGCCGAGTCCCTGCTGGCCCACGCCCGCGAGTTCGATCTCGAGCTGGCGCGTCACCAGAATGTCGGCCACCTGAAAGTCGGGGCCAGCTTCACCATCGGCAACCATCTGGCGGTGAACTGCCTGGCCTCCTACCTGGGGGAATACCCGGATGCCCAGGTGGAGTTCGCGGTGGCCAATTCGCCGGAAATCATCGCCAAGGTGCTCAACTATGAAGTGGACCTGGGCATGGTGGAAAGCGCTTCGCCGCGCCAGGAACTGGAGCTTATTTCCTGGCTCAAGGATGAACTGGTGGTGTTCTGCAGCCCGGATCATCCCCTCGCCCGGAAGCGGGGTGTTCTCACCGAGAAGGATATTACAGGGGTGCGCTGGATTCTGCGGGAACCGGAGTCCGGTGCGCGCCGGACCTTCGAGGTCGCATTCGCTTCGGTACTGCCCAAGTTGCACATCTATCTAGAGTTCAAGCACAACGAGGCCATAAAGAAGGCGGTGGAAGCGGGCCTCGGTGTCGGCTGCCTGTCGCAGATTGTGCTGCAGAACAATTTCAAGGAGGGGAGCCTGGTGCCCCTGGTGTTGAGCCACCGCTTCCAACTCAAGCGCACCTTTTACCTGGCGCTTGCCGCCAATCGCTATCACAAGAGCGCGACGGACAACTGGATACGAATATGCCAGCAGTTTTGAGAGCCATCGGCTCTTCGGGATCGGTTAGCGGCGGGCTCCGGCGAGGCAAAGGCAGATATGCCAAACATCGCCGGTGCGCTTCGTCCCTCAGCGCAGCCGATGTGGGAAAGCGCATGGGCGAAGCTGCGGGGTTGTGCTCCAGGGATAGCCGGCATAGGGTGCGCTGAGGAACGAAGCGCACCAAAGGAACCACAGGTATCGAAACGTCGACGAACCCCGGCTGAATCGTACCGCGAGGCTGTTGCTCAAAACCGTGAATGGTACGCTACGCCCTGCAAAATGAGTTGTACGCATTTTCTGCTGAGGCTGTCGAGATCGATACTGTCGTCCCTGGTGATCGGGCCGCCCCAGGCGTTGCACAGGCCGATCACCGAATGCGCGGCGAACTGGCAATCCGTCGCGGCTGGCAGATGGCCGTCGGCCATCTGTCGCTGAAATAGCTCCTCGAGCATCTGCCGGTAGCGGCTGCCGTCCTTCTTGATGCGCTCGCGGCGCTCCTCCGGGAGGTAAAGGCGCTGGTCGTTGTGTACTTTCAGCGCCTCGTTGGCATGGCGGTAGCTGGCCAGATGGGAAAACACGATCTGGTAGATTTTTGCCGCAAACGGCAGGTCGCTGCTGGTGGCCACTTCCATGCCGCGGACATAATCGCGCATCGCGGCGGTGCAGACTTCCTCGAGGGCTTCTTCCTTGGATTTGAAGTAGTAGTAAAGGCTGCCCTGGCGGATGCCGAGCTGGTCGGCGATGTCCTTGGTGGTCGCCCCGTGGTAGCCCTTTTCGGCGAATACCGCCGCGGCCGCGGCGATGGCGCGCTCCCGCTTCTGGGCATAGGTCTCTTTCTTCCGGGCGTTGTCGGTCTGCGGGGCGCTTTCCACCGGGATACTCTTGTACTTGCTGGTCGTCCGTGGACTCTATGGAGCGGGGGAAATCCCGTCAATTGATTTATAGAACACCGGGAAAAGCTGGGCGGTTTTTGAACATATGGCGACTTTTGAATACATCGACGGGGTGTCCGGAGCCATGCCTTAGCGGCTGGCGCCCAGGGCCGCGGCCCGCCGGTGCCGTTGCGCCTGGTTGTCGAGCGGGTGCAACCACCCGCCCAGGTGGCTGTCGATCAGTTGGCAAAGTGCCTCGATATGGCCGGCCTCACTGTTGAGCGCGGGAATGTAACCGAAGGTCTGGCCGCCGGCGGCCAGAAAGTAGTCGCGGTTTTCGACCGCGATCTCTTCCAGGGTTTCCAGGCAGTCGGCGGAAAAGCCGGGGCAGAACACCTGGACATGCGCAGCGCCCTGGCCTGGAAGCGTTTTCAGGCTGTGGTCGGTATACGGCTTGAGCCACTCCTCGCGACCAAAGCGGGACTGGAAGGTGGTCAGGCAGAAACCTTCGTCGACGCCGAGTCTTGCCGCCACCAGGCGCGAGGTTGCGTGACACTGGCAAAAATACGGATCGCCCTGGTGCAGGTAGCGCTCCGGTATCCCGTGGTAGGAGAGCACCAGCTTGTCGGGCTTGCCGTGGGTCCGCCAGTGGCTTTCGATATGCTCAGCCATGGCATCGATATACGGCGCGAAATCGCAGTAGTCGTTGATGAAACGCAGTTCCGGCAGCCAGCGGCGGCGGGTGAAATCCGCGGCCAGGGCGTCGAAGGTCGAAGCGGTGGTGGAGGCGGAATACTGGGGATAGAGGGGCAGCACCAGCAGCTTCCGGACACCCTGGTCGCACAGTCGCTGAATGGCGCCGGCGATCGGCGGGTTGCCGTAGCGCATGGCGAAATCGACGATGACGTCATCGCCGTGCCTGGCGGCCAGGGCACTGGCCAGTGCCGCGGCCTGGTTCCGGGTATGGAGCAGCAGGGGCGAGCCCTGCTCGGTCCAGATACTGGCGTAGGACCTGGCCGAGCGGCGCGGCCTGGTCCTGAGGATCAGGGCGTGGAGCGCCAGCCACCACAGCGGGCGGGGCATCTCCACGACTCTCGGGTCCCACAGAAACTCCCCCAGATAGCGCCGCAACGCCGCGGCGGTGGGCGCGTCGGGAGTGCCGAGATTGGTAATCAGCACCCCGATACGATCCGGCTGGTCGTGGCTGAAACTGGGAGAACCGGTAAATGTCATGATGGGCTCTGGATGAGATGGACGTGGGATGAGGTGGATTGCCGGCGGATTGTAACAGCGCGGTGGCCGGGGTTCGTCATTCGTCTACCCATATCTTGCGAATGGGTTCACCGAAGTCATCGTAGAGGATCTTTTGCCGGGGCTTCTTGCGGGCGATATACCGGGTCGAGCGCCGCGGCTTGGCATGGCGCCGCGACTCGATATTGGCGATCAACTCGCTGACGTTGGTGCGTGGCGTTTTGGGGGTATCGAACAGCGGTTTTATCAGCAGCCGGTGGTCTTCCCTGCCACTGATGCCACGGGCCACCTCATGGATCTCGCCGCCATGCTCGAGGTAGCTTTCTACGGCGGCCTGGAGTTCGGCGCGCAGTTCGGCTTTGGTGGGGGGCTTTTGCAGGGTCACGAATACCGGCTGTGGCAGTGATGGACTGGATATTATGGTAAATAATGGGGGGAGAGTACAAATCCGCAGGCAAATAGCCGCGCGCCATCACCAGGACGCCCACACCGCGCGCAGGCCGCCGGGCGGGGTCGAGCAGCGGCCGAGTTCCGCCCAGGGCTGCCCGGGCCGGTGGAAGTCGGATCCCCAGGAGGCGGCGAGCCCCTGGGATTCGCACAGCCGGGCGAGATCGCGGGTGGTGGCCGCCAGTTGCTGGCCCGAGACCACTTCCAGTCCCTCGCCGCCCCAGCGCTTGAAGTCTTCCACCAGGGCCAGCAGGCGGCTGCGGGTCAGATTGTACTTGGCGGGGTGGGCGAGCACCGCGCTGCCGCCAGCGGCGCGGATCCAGTCCACCACCTGTTGCGGCTCCGCCCAGTGCTGGCGGATATCGCAGGGCTTGCCGGCGCCGAGGTAGCGCTTGAAGGCCTCCTGTTCACTCCGGACGAAGCCGCTGGCTACCATGTAGCGGGCAAAATGCGGACGGCCGATGTTGTCCGCCGAGGCGAATCCACGGGCGCCGTCGAGGGCGTTGCCGAGACCGTATTTCTCGAGCCTTGCGGCGATGTGCTCCGCCCGCTCGCGGCGGGCGCCGTGCTGGAGCCGTACACCCTCGGCGATGGCTGCCGACCCCGGGTCGATATTGAGACCGAGGATATGTACGCCGATCCTGTTCCAGGCGGTGGAAAACTCGATACCGGGGATCAGCGTCAACCCGGGGCTGGCGGAGAGGTTCCGGTAGGCATCCACGGTGTCGTGATCGGTGATGGCCAGGTGGCTGACGCCCATCGCCACCGCCCGCGCCACGAGGTCAGGGGGAGTCAGGGTGCCGTCCGAGCAGGTGGTGTGGCTGTGGAGGTCGAAGATCATGGCGCGAGTGTAGCCGAAATGGCGCGGCTGCGGGGCAACTGCCCGCTGTCGTCGAACCGCCGGAGGCCGCCGATGCTCGCCGGCGATCCTTTCCCGTATAATGCCGCCATGACTGAGATCGTACCCATCGGCGAAGCTGAGCAGCGCCAGGTCGTCGCCGAGGTGGCGCATTATGTTGCCCTCGGCGCCACCCATTTTGGCCGGGACTTCGCCCTGGTGCCGGTGCTGTTCGATCTGAAGGGCACTACCTGGGGGATGTACCGGGTCTCGGGGCAGCGGCGACAGATCCGCTTCAACCCCTGGATGTTTGCCAAGTATTACGCTGACAGCCTGGCGACGACGGTGCCCCACGAGGTCGCTCACTACCTGACAGACGCGGTGTATGGCCTCGGCAAGATCCGGCCCCACGGCGTCGAGTGGAAAGCGGTCATGGCGGTTTTCGGCGCCGACGACAGCGTCCGGTCGAGCCATTCGCTGGAGGGGATTCCCCGCCGCCAGATGCGGCGCTTCCCCTACCTGTGCGCCTGCCGCAGCCACCAGCTGAGCAGCCAGCGGCATAAGCGCATCCAGTCCGGACAGACCCGTTATCACTGCCGGGCTTGCGGCAACCTGTTGCGCCCCCTGCCGTGAACTGGTGTGTCTACATGATCGAATGCGGAGATGGTTCGCTGTATACCGGTGTCACCACCGACGTCGCCCGGCGCTTTCGCGAGCATGTCGCCGGGCACAAAGGCGCCCGCTATCTGCGAGGGAGGCGGGCGGTGGGCGTGGTCTATCTCGAGCGGGGTCATGACCGCAGTTCCGCCCTGCGTCGCGAGGCCTCGATAAAGCGCCTGAAAAAAGAGGATAAAGTTCTCTTGAAACAGTGTTATATAGAATTAACGTAGATTTTTTTCATGCTGCTGTGGGGCGGTGCAAGGCAATGAATTTCGACGATGTGGAAACCCGGCGGGCCAAGATCATCTCCGAGACCGCCAAAATCCCCTGGCGGGAACTGGAGCGTTTTTTTGCTGCCGGCGTGGTGATCGGCGTAGCGCCGGGCCTCGATCTGGTTGCTGTCGCCTGCGCCATGGCGGACGACGACAAATTGCAGGTCGAGAACTGGCTGAGCCGCGGCGAGATCGCGCTGGTGAGCGACGATCAGGCGCGAGGATGGCTGGAGGCCGAAACGGTGGTGTGGGCTGTGGTGACCAGCCCCTGGGTACTGGCGCAGCCGGTGGCGGATGTAGTCTGAGCGACGCGAAGGCGCAGGGGGACTCCAGGGAAAGCAGCCATGGCGCTGCCATGGCTGCTTTCAAAGCCTCTTTACAGGCTTTAAGTCGGGGCTTTGCGCCCCTGAATGAACTGTAGACTACAGATTACAGAGCGGAGACTTTTTGTTGGCAGGCCTGTTCATTGAATCCCTGCCAGTGGTCTTCCCGACCTTCGCGCCAGCCTCTCAACCATTCGAGGCCCGGGGTCGATGCCGTTTGATAAGGACACAGGCTTTTGGTTTTCATGCTGAATCCAGCCTGGTAACCCCGGATGAACGCACGGTGGGGAATGTCTCTTTTCTGTTTTCTCATAGGACTTGACTCCATTTGCCAGTTAAAGTCGCCCGGTGGATGCAAGGGCGGGAGGGTACATTGAGATCGCCGGTGACAGGCTTGCGCGAGTGGGGCCAGGATGGCGAAACTCTGGCCTGTTAACAGATTATCGTTGCAGTTCCATGTCATCCGGACTTTCAGTTGACCAAATCGGATCGGACGTGTCGAAGAACTTATCTCTCTAACAAAGCTGTGTTTAATGCTTTTACGCAATCAAAAACCGGGACCATTGCTTTATGCCTATGCGCAACACATCCACCAATGCCTCTCCGGCCGAACAGGGGACCGGTTGGGAATCTCCGGATCCTGACGATTCCCGCCAGGAATGGTTCATCAATTGCCCGAAGGGGCTCGAGTCGCTGCTGCTGGACGAACTGGCGGCCCTCGGCGCGACGTCGCTGCGCGAAACGGTGGCAGGTGTCTATGCCATGGGCGCGACGGATTTTGTCTACCGGGTTTGTCTGTGGTCGCGATTTGCCAACCGGGTGTTGCTGCCTCTTGGCCGCATCGCGATCGACTCCGCCGATGATCTTTACGCCGGGGTGCGAAGCATCGATTGGCACAGCCACTTTTCGGCCAGCCATACCCTGGCAGTGGATTTTGCCGGCAAGAGCGACGCCATCCGCCATACCCAGTTCGGCGCCCAGAAAATCAAGGACGCCATCGTCGACCACTTCCGCGCCCGCGGCGAGGAGCGGCCGGCGGTGGATCTGCGCAATCCGGATATCCGCATCAATGCCTACCTGGCCAAGGGGCGGGTGGCCATCAGTCTCGATCTCTCGGGGGAAAGTCTTCACCGCCGCGGCTACCGGGTCGCCATGGTGCCGGCGCCGCTGAAGGAAAATCTCGCCGCGGCGCTGCTCGCCCGCGCTGGCTGGCCCGACATCGGCGCTCGTGGCGGCGCTCTCATCGACCCGATGTGCGGCAGCGGCACGCTGCTTATCGAAGGCGCGATGATGGCCGCCGATATCGCCCCGGGGTTGCTGCGGGACCGCTTCGGCTTTCACCGCTGGCAGCGGTTCGATGGCGCGTGCTGGCAAGCGATGGTGGCGGAAGCCGAGGCGCGGCGAGCCGCCGGCCTGGCCGCTGCTCTTCCGGAAATCCGCGGCTACGACAAGGATGCCCGGGCGGTCGACGCGGCGCTGCAGAACATTGCCGCCGCCGGTCTCGAGAAGCACGTAAAAGTTATCGCCAAGCCATTGAAATCCCTGGTGAAGCCTACCCACAAACCACTCGACGACGGGCTCTTGATCTGCAACCCGCCCTATGGTGAACGCTGGGGGGAGGTGGATGCCCTGAGGCCGCTTTACCACGAGTTGGGCGCCGTCGCCAGACGGGAATTCAGCGGCTGGCGGCTGGCGGTAATCACCGGCAACAGCGATCTGGGGCAGGAGCTTCGCCTGCGCGCCAGCAAGAAGTACAGGTTTTTCAACGGCACCATCCCCGCCCAGCTATTGCTGTTCGAGCTGCTCGAGCAAAAAAGTGCCGACGAGGCCGCGCCGCGGGAACGCATCCTCTCCGACAATGCGCGGATGTTCGCCAATCGCCTGGAAAAAAACCGGCGCAAGCTGCTACCCTGGCTGAAGCGCAGTGGCGTCAGTTGCTATCGCCTCTACGACAGCGACATTCCGGAATACGCGGTGGCCGTGGATATCTATGGCGATGCCATCCACGTGCAGGAATACGCGCCGCCAGCCACCGTGGATGAACAGGCTGCGCGGCGGCGTATCACCGAGGTCCGTCAGGCATTGCTGGCCCTCTACCCGGAGAGCCGCGACAAGCTGTTTTTCAAGGAGCGCCGGCGGCAGAAAGGCGAGAGCCAGTACCAGCGTCAAAGCCCCTGGCATCGCGACGCCAAGCCCTTCGTCGTCAATGAGGGGCCGGCGCGGCTCGAGGTCAACCTGGCCGAATACCTGGATACCGGCCTTTTTCTCGACCACCGCCCGATCCGCCAATGGCTGGGGGAGCAGGCCCGCGGCAAGCGCTTTCTGAACCTGTTCTGCTACACCGCCGCGGCCACCGTCCACGCCGCGCTGGGTGGCGCAAAGTCCAGCCTCAGTATCGATATGTCCAATACCTATCTCGACTGGGCCGGCCGCAACTTCGCTCTCAACAGCATCAGCGAGTGGGATCACGAACTGCTCAGGGCCGATTGCCTGGAGTGGCTGGCCAGGCGGGAAGGGAGCTTCGATCTGATCTTCCTCGACCCGCCGACCTTCTCCAATTCCAAGAAAATGGACGCGGTGCTCGATATCCAGCGCGACCACGCGGCGATGATTCACGACGCCATGGCTGTTCTCGCCGCCGGTGGCACGCTGGTGTTTTCCAATAATTTCCGCCGTTTCCGGATGGACGAGGTCGTCGTCGCCGACTACGCCGTGGAGGACATCAGCGCGCGGACCATCCCGGCGGATTTCGAGCGCAATCCGAAGATTCACAACTGCTGGATGATCCGCCACCGCTGATCGGGCCGGGCGGCGCCTGTGGTTTGCCCCGGACTGCGGCAACAACTGGCCAGCACTCCGTCGGTAAAGGCATAATCCACCTCTACAGGCCCATGAAATCACTACAGAGAGCAAGCAATGAATCCCAATGTCGTCGAAATCACCCTGCACAATGCCCAGCAATACCTGATCGATGAATCCCGGCTGCGCCCGGTTCTGGTCGACTTCTGGGCCGATTGGTGTGCGCCCTGCAAGGTGCTGATGCCGATCCTCGAAAAGCTCGCCGCTGAATACGGCGGCGCTTTTCTGCTGGCCAAGGTCAATGCCGATGAGCAGGCGGAAATCGCCGCGCAGTTCGGGGTTCGCAGCCTGCCCACGGTAGTGGTGATGAAGGACGGCCAGCCGGTCAACGCTTTCCAGGGCGCGCAGCCGGAGCCGGCTATCCGCAAGCTGCTGGACGAATATCTGCCCAAGCCCTGGGATCTGAAGATCGAGGAAGCGCAGGACAAAATCGCCGCCGGGGACCTGGCCGGTGCGCTGCTCGACTTGCGTCAGGCCCATGAGGAATCCGGTCGGCGCAGCGATATCGGCATGATGCTCGCCCAGGTGCTGCTGATGCTGAACCGTTCGGAAGATGCCGCGGCGCTCCTCAAGGGGATCCCGATGAAGGATCAGGATCAGCTTTACCAGCAGTTGGTGGCCCAGCTCGAACTCCAGCAGGAAGCGGCGAAAGCCCCGGAGATCCAGGAGCTCGAAGCGCGACTCAGCGCCGATCCGGACAACCGCGACATCGCCTACGAACTCGCGGTGCAATTCAGCCAGCACCAGTTCCAGCGCGAGGCTCTCGAACTGCTGCTCGATCTGCTGAAAAAAGACCTCGACTTCCGCGATGGCGGCGCCAAGAAGGTCTACCTCGATATTCTCGCCACCCTCGGCAAGAGCGACCCGCTGGCGGTCGAATACCAGCGCAAGATCTATAACCTGCTGTACTGAGGCGGCGATGTACAAGCTCTGCTTCTACGTACCGGAAAGCCATCTCGAAATCGTCAAGAACGCGGTGTTCGACACCGGGGCCGGCCAGATCGGCGATTACGACCGCTGTTGTTGGCAAACGCCGGGGCAGGGCCAGTTCCGCCCTCTCGAGGGCAGCAACCCCTTTCTCGGCGAGAAGGGCTGGGTTGAGCAAGTGCCGGAATACAAGGTCGAGCTGGTGTGCGACGACCACCTGATCGAGGCGGCCATCGAAGCGCTGGTCAATGCCCATCCCTATGAAGAGCCCGCCTATGACGTGATTGCGCTGGAGGAATTCTAGCCAGATATTGCATCAGGAAAACATTTCAACTCTTTGAAAAATAAAATATTTATTGAGTTTTCGACGAGTCGCGCTCGGCGCATGGGAAACCCCGCCGAGCGCTGCGCGCTCCTTCCCGCGCGGAATCCTGAGGTATTTATACCTTGCAGGCCGGCGACGCAATCCGGGAAGATACCGCAACCAGGTCGTCGATGCGCAACCGGCGCAATGACCGCCGGGATGATGCAGACGGTTTACCAATGGCAGTGCTGACCATGCAACATGCTCATGTCCATCCCGGTGATGTGCGCGACAACCGGGGGTCGCGGCAGTGAACCCGCGCAGACCGCAGGTGGCGCTGGTGCTTGGCGGCGGCGCGGCGCGGGGCTGGGCACATGTCGGTGCCATCCGCGAACTGGCGGAACGCGGTATCGCGGTGGATATGGTTACCGGCACCTCGGTGGGCGCCATTGTCGGCGGCGCCCTGGCCGCCGGGGTGCTCGATGAGTTCGAGGACTGGATCAACAGCCTGCGGCGCCGGGATATCGTGCGCCTGCTGGATGCGCGGATCATGGGCGGAGGATTTCTCCGCGGCGCTGTATTGACCAGGGCACTGGAAAAAATCATCGGCAACCCGGATATCGCCGAGCTCGGCATCCCGTTCAGTTGTGTCGCCACCGAACTGGGCACCGGGCGGGAAATCTGGTTGCGGGATGGCCCGCTGCTGGCGGCGTGCCGCGCCTCCATTTCATTGCCAGGCCTCTTTGCGCCGGCGCGACAGAATGGTTACTACCTGCTGGACGGCGGCTTGGTGAATCCGGTACCGGTCTCCCTGGCCCGGGCGATGGGCGCGGAAATCGTCATTGCCGTCGACCTGAACGGCCAT
>Ga0265293_10012238_pt1 | contig 11433 bp, 9 predicted proteins | sample Munlanlewell138R_FD_192505 | JGI IMG/M metagenome (GOLD analysis project Ga0265293, IMG submission 192505) | Leachate microbial communities from a municipal landfill in Southern Ontario, Canada - Leachate well 138R | ecosystem: Engineered > Solid waste > Landfill > Unclassified | place: Canada... | reverse complement strand
ACCGATCAAGCCCAGCAACGATCCTCCCACCGCGTGGGTGATATCCCTTTGCATTGACTCCCCCTTGTTATGTCGGGTGTAATCCGGCGGAGGCGAGCCCCCACTTCGGCTTGTTCTTGAAAGGCCCATGTTACCGAAACCACAAGGTGTCCAGCAATGATGGGGCGTCGACCATGCCGCAGACAGGGTGCAGGCGCGACCCTGGCCATCGCCCTCGGGCTCATGTGGCTCGCGGCGGGCAGCTGGAGCGCTGGCGTGGCGGCGAACCCTGGAACACCCCCGGCGCTGTTTGGCCATGCCGAGACCGAGCAGACCGATCTTGCACCCTTCCGGCAATGGCTGGCGGCCCTGGAACGCCATCTCCGGCTCGACGTCCCCGAGGCCGACTGTGATGAGGCACACTTCAACCGCTGCCATCTGCGTGCCTGGCTGACCTTCCTCGATTCCATCCGTAGCCTGCCGCGTGCCGAGCAGCTGCAGCGTGTGAATGAGTACGCCAACCGCAAGACGTACGTTCTGGACCTCGACAACTACGGCATCGAGGACTATTGGGCCGTGGCGCGCGAATTTCTCTACAATGGCGGGGACTGCGAGGACTACGCCATCACCAAGCTGTTCTCGCTGCGCTGGCTGGGGATCGACACCGACAGGCTGCGCATCGTCGTCCTGCAGGATACCAACCTGCGTATCCCGCATGCCGTGCTGGCGGTCTATCAGGACGGCGAGATCTTTATACTGGACAATCAGATCGAGAAGGTGGTCCGGCACAACGACATCATCCACTACGTGCCGGTCTATTCCATCAACGAAGCGCACTGGTGGATACACACGCCCAGGCTATGACCGCACCGACGAACGACAACAATACCCAAGGACTGCCCTGTTGAATCTGCCTCGCTCTCCACGCACCCCCATACTCGCCGGCGTGACGATCCTGATCGTGCTGGTACTCGGCGGCCTGTGGCTGATCTTTTCCTATCTCGACCTGGAGCGGGATCGCGACCTGACCGACTGGCGGATCCGCCTGGGACTGGTCGCCGATACGCGCGCCGCAGCCATCGACGACTGGCTCGCCCGGCAGTTCAGCGGCCTGCAGGAACTGGCCAACAACGCCTCCCTGCAACTCTATCTGAGCCAACTGGCAGCGGCCGCCGCCAGCGATCCGTCCATCGAACCCGCGCAGCTCGGCTATCTGCGCAACCTCATCTATGCCGCGGCGGAGCGCAACGGCTATCACATGCCCGGCGAGGCCGAGCCGGTGATTCGTGCCAATGTCCCCGCCACCGGAACCCGCGGCCTGGCACTGCTCGATCACGAGGGCCGCGTCGTGGTGGCGACGCCCGGCATGCCACCGATCGATCCCGAGGATCGCGTCCGGATCGGGCAGGTCCTGGATACCAACCGGCCGGCGCTGCGCGATCTGCGCCTCAACGCCACCGGTCAGGCCACCGTCGGCTTCGTCGTGCCGGTCGGCGCGGTAGCAGGATTGCAGGCGGAAACCGGGAGCGGCCCGGTCGGCGTGCTGTACGGCCTCAAACCGGCCACCGAACTGTATCCCCTGCTCGCCAATCGCGGCACCCCCACGCCACACGACGAGACCCTGTTGGTGCGGGCGCAGGACGACATGGTCGTCTATCTGTCGCCGCTGGCCGACGGCAGCCCGCCGACCCGGCGACGGCTGGCGCTGAATACGCCCGATCTCGCCGCCGCCCACGCCCTGCGTGCCCCCGGGGGGTTCGCGCAATTGTCCGATTACCGCGGTGTGCCCGTACTCATGAGCAGCCGGCCGCTGAGCGGCGCACCCTGGGTGCTGCTGCAAAAGACCGATGCCAAGGAGGCCCTGAAGGAATCCGACGACCATCGGCGCTTTTTGCTGAGCGTATTTCTGCTCACCCTGTTCTTCATCAGCGCCGCCTTGATCGCCGCCTGGCGCCACGGCAGCAGCGTGCGCGCCCGGGCGATGGCCGAACGCCTGCAGGAGAAGACGCGCCTGCTGGAAACACAATCACGTCTGCTGCATGGTGTGACCGACACGCTCTCGGACTGCCTGTTCCTGATCGATGTCGATGGCCGTCTGCTGTTCGCCAACCGTGCACTGGAGACCGCCATCGGCGTGCCACAGGCCGATCTGATCGGTAAGACGCTGGCGAGTGTCTTCGGTCCGGACACCGCGCAGCGCATGGCGGCCTGTGTAAGCCGCCCCGCCGACGCCGAACCCCGACCCGAATCGTTCATCGTCGGCGACCGCGAGGGTCTGTATCAGTGTGCCGCCCTGCCCCTGCCGAATCCGGCCGGTTCGGGTGATGCCACCCTGGTGGTGCTGCATGACGTCACTGCCCTGCACGAATCCGAACGCAAGCGTGCCAACCTGCTGCGCCAGTTGATCATGGCGCTGATGCGCGCCGTCGACAAACACGACCCCTATTCGGCCAACCACTCGGCGCGCACCGCCGCCGTGGCGGTCGCCGTCGGCCGCGAACTGAAGCTGCCGACACCGGAGCTGCAGGCGCTGGATATGGCCGCCAATCTCGCCAACGTCGGCAAGATCTTCGTACCCAAGGAGATTCTGACCAAGTCCGGGACGCTGTCCGATGCAGAACAGGAGGCGTTGAAGGAACACGTACGCTACGCCCGTGACATCCTCTCCAGCCTGGAGTTCGAGGGGCCGGTGCTGGATACGATCGCCCAGAAGCAGGAGCTGATGGATGGCAGCGGCTACCCACATGGCCTGCACGGCCGGGACATCCTGCTTACCGCGCGTATCCTCGCCGTCGCCAACGCCTTCGTCGCCCTGGTGAGCCCGCGCGCCTACCGCGACGCCGTGCCCATCCGGCAGGCCCTGGACCAGTTGCTCGCCGAGTCGGAGGCCAAATACGATCGCCACGTCGTCGCGGCGCTGTTCCACCTCGCCGAAAACAGCCGCGAACTGGCCGCCATTACCGGCGGTTAAAGTCCCGGGTGTCATTCCCCGCTGTGCGGGTCATCCTGCGGCGGTGGGTCGTGCCGGGCGCGGCGACGCTGGCGGATGCGCCAGAGGGTGATCACGGGGCCCGACAGGGCGTAGGTGAGGAAGCCGAAGAACAGCACCTTGGGTGGGTCGATGGAGGCGAACACCAGGATGAGCACCGCCAGCAGCAACACCATGAACGGCACCTTGTTCTTGAAGCCCAGTTCCTTGAAGCTGTAGTAACGGAAGTTGCTCACCATCAGCAGACCCGCCATCAGCGTCAGCGCGAACGCCCCCCAGACGAGATCGCCGCCCTCCGCGCCGATATCCGCGCCGGTCCACACCAGCCCCACCACCACCGCCGCTGCCGAAGGGCTCGGCAGTCCTTGGAAATAACGCTTGTCCTCTGCTTCTACCTGCGCATTGAAGCGCGCCAGCCGCAGCGCTGCGGCAGCGGCATAGATGAATGCCGTGAGCCAGCCGATCTTGGCCCAGAACCAGCCGTAGGTCGTCATGTCGCGCAGGGCCCACTGGTACATGATCAGCGCCGGTGCCAGACCGAAGCACACCATGTCGGAGAGGCTGTCGTACTGTACGCCGAACTCGCTCTGCGTATTGGTCAGCCGCGCCACCCGGCCGTCGATTCCATCCATGATCATGGCAACGAACACGGCCAGTGCAGCCACGTCGAAGCGCCCACCGATGGATGCCACGATGCCGTAGAAGCCGGCGAAAAGCCCTGCCGTGGTGAACAGGTTGGGAAGCAGATAGATACCGCGGCGCGTCTTGGGATTGACGGGTTCCTGATCCATATCTCCATCCTGCAGGATTGACTTGAAGGTTCACCGCACAGGGCCGGCGCGATCGGCCAGCGGCGTTCACCAGGCACGGAAAAGCCTGCGGGAAGACCGCGCAACTTGCAAGCATCCGCCCGCGACAGTTACTTGTGTACCAGCAGACCGATGATGTCGGTGCCGGCCCGGACATGATCGCCGGGCTGCACTTTCATACGGCAGTTGGCTGGCAGATACAGCTCGATCGTGGAGCCCAGGGTGATGAAGCCGCAACGCTGTCCCTGGCCGACGCGATCACCGAAGCCGACATAACAACGTGGCGCGTTGTGTAGCGGCCCACGGTGCATGACAATGACGAGATCGTCGCCCTCGTCGGTGCGCAACCACACGCCCTGATGACCATCGGATGCCGGAATGCGGCGCGGTTCGAGCATCTTCCCCTCCGCGGGGGCGCGCGTGCTGAACACGCCATAGGACGGCATACGAATCGAGACCTGCTGCGCCTCCCGCTCGAGATAGGGATCGGTAACGGTCTCGATCGCGGTCACAGTACCGTCCGCGGGGCTGACGATGGCCTGCGGGTTGGAGGGGATCTGTCGAGGCGGATCACGAAACATGAACAGCAGGATCAGCACGCCGCCCCACAGCGGCAGCGACCAGGCCCAGTCGATCCGCCAGAACACGAAGACACCCGCGCAACCCAGCAGAAAGATAACCGGCCAGCCCTCACGGGCGATCAGCGGATAGCGGCTTGCAGCCATGGAGTAAGCCAGAGGATGGAAAATGGGGCGCGCAGTATAGCGCGCCCCGTGATGAACGTCAGTTGCGGCTCTTGTCGACGATCTTGTTGGCCTTGATCCAGGGCATCATGCTGCGCAGGCGCTCGCCGACCGCCTCGATCTGATGCTCGCGACCGATACGGCGCTTGGCCTTCAGGGTCGCGGCCCCGGCCTGGTTCTCCAGGATGAATTCCCGGGCGAATTCACCGGCCTGGATCTCGGTGAGGATCTTCTTCATCTCCGCCTTGGTCTGCTCGGTGACGATGCGCGGACCGCGGGTCAGATCGCCGTACTCGGCGGTATTGGAGATGGAGTAGCGCATATTGGCGATGCCACCCTCATACATCAGATCGACAATCAGCTTGAGCTCGTGCAGACATTCGAAATAAGCCATCTCCGGCGCATATCCCGCTTCCACCAGCGTCTCGAAGCCGGCCTGCACCAACGCGGTGGCACCGCCGCACAGCACCGCCTGCTCGCCGAACAGATCGGTCTCGGTCTCTTCACGGAAGCTGGTCTCGATGATGCCGGCACGGCCGCCGCCGTTGGCGGAGGCATACGACAGCGCGACGCCCTTGGCCTTGCCGGAGGCATCCTGGAATACCGCGATCAGGCTCGGCACGCCGCCGCCCTGAGTATAGGTTGAGCGCACCAGATGGCCCGGCCCCTTGGGCGCGACCATGATCACGTCGAGGTCGGCGCGCGGTACGATCTGCTCGAAATGGATGTTGAAGCCGTGCGCGAAGGCCAGCGTGGCACCTTTTTTGATGTTCGGTTCGACGGCTTCGTCATAGACCTTGCGCTGATGCTCGTCGGGCGCCAGGATCATCACCACATCGGCGCCCTTCACGGCGGCCGCGATGTCCTTGACCTTCAGCTTGGCCTTCTTGGCCTTGGCCTCGGAGGCCGAACCCGGACGCAATGCGACGGTCACGTCCACACCGGAGTCCTTCAGGTTATTGGCGTGGGCGTGACCTTGCGACCCATAGCCAACGATCGTCACCTTGCGCTTCTTGATCAGGGACAGGTCGCAGTCTTTGTCGTAGTAAATATTCATCATGGTTGTTACTCCGAAACGTCTGTAATTCTTTTCGATGACATACAAGATGCAAGAGACAAGAGACAAGAGACAAGAGACAAGAGGCAAGAGACAAGTAAAAACCGTTTGTTTAGATTTTACTTGCCTCTTGTCTCTTGTCTCTTGCCTCTCGTATCTCTAGTTATAAGCGCAATGCCCTTTCCCCACGGGCGATGCCGGACACGCCGGAGCGCACCACCTCCAGGATCAGTGCCGGGTCGACGGCCTGGATGAGGGCATCGATCTTGTCGCCGGTGCCGGTAAGCTCGATGACATAACTGGTCCCGGTTACGTCGATGATGCGGCCGCGGAAGATATCCGCCAGGCGCTTCAACTCAGCGCGTGCGGCGCCTTCGGCGCGCACCTTCATGAGCAGCATCTCCCGTTCGATGTGCGGCCCCTCGGTCATATCCATCAGCTTGACCACGTCGATCAGTTTGTTCAACTGCTTGGTGATCTGCTCGATGATCGACTCCGTGCCCCGCGTGACGATGGTCATGCGCGACAGTGACGGATCCTCCGTCGGCGCGACCGTCAGTGACTCGATATTATAGCCGCGCGCCGAGAACAGCCCCGCCACGCGCGACAATGCCCCCGCCTCGTTCTCGACCAGTATGGAAATGATATGCCGCATATTTGTTCTCTGTTAACCACAAAGGACACTAAGGACACGAAGGTGATTTGAGACAAAAGAAAATGGTTTCACAATATTTTCCTTTGTATCCTTCGTGTCCTTCGTGGTTAATGTGCATCAAATCAAAATCATCTCGTTCTGACCCGCGCCGGCCGGGATCATCGGGTAGACGTTCTCGGTCTGGTCGGTGATGAAGTCCAGGAATACGACCTTGTCACGGATCTTCATGGCTTCCTTCAGCGCACCTTCCACGTCGGCGGGCTTCTCGATGCGCATGCCGGTATGGCCATAGCTTTCGGCGAGCTTCACGAAATCCGGCAGCGACTCCATATACGACATGGCGTAACGCTTCTGATAGAAGAACTCCTGCCACTGCCGCACCATGCCGAGGTAGCGGTTGTTCAGGTTGATGATCTTGATGGGCAGCCCGTACTGGCGGCAGGTCGACAGCTCCTGGATGCACATCTGGATACTGCCTTCACCGGTCACACAGCACACCGTCTCGTCCGGGTAGGCGAGTTGCACGCCCATCGCCGCTGGGAAACCGAAGCCCATGGTGCCCAGGCCGCCGGAGTTGATCCAGCGCCGTGGTTTGTCGAACTTGTAGAACTGCGCGGCCCACATCTGGTGCTGACCCACGTCCGAAGTGACGTAGGCATCGCCCTTGGTGACCTTGTAGAGCGTCTCCACCACATATTGCGGCTTGATGAGCTCGCTGGAGCGGTCAAACTTCAGGCAGTCCATCGCCCGCCATTCGTCGATCTGCGTCCACCACGCCTGGAGCGCCCCGGCATCGGGCCGTTCAGCGCTCCCCTTGATCATCTTGATCATCTGCTTGAGCACGTTGTCGACACCGCCGACGATGGGCACGTCCACCTTGACGTTCTTGGAGATGGAGGCCGGGTCCACATCGATGTGGATGATCTTGGCGGTTGGGCAGAATTTCTCGATGTTGCCGGTCACGCGGTCATCGAAGCGCGCGCCGATGGCGATGAGCACGTCGCAGCTGTGCATCGCCATGTTGGCCTCATAGGTCCCGTGCATGCCGAGCATGCCGACGAACTGCCTGTCGGTCGCCGGGTAGGCACCCAGCCCCATGAGGGTGTTGGTGATCGGGAAGTCGAGCAGCCGCGTCAGCTCGATGAGTGTCTTGCTGGCATTGTCCAGAATCACGCCACCGCCGGTGTAGAGCATCGGTCGCTTGGCGGTCAGGAGCAGCTCAACGGCCTTCTTGATCTGGCCGGCGTGACCCTTCACCACCGGGTTGTAGGAACGCACGGTGACGCGCTTGGGATAGCTGTACTCGCAGCGCTGTGCACTCACGTCCTTGGGGATATCCACCACCACCGGACCGGGGCGGCCGGTGCTGGCGATATAGAAGGCTTTCTTGATGGTCTCGGCGAGATCGCGCACGTCCTTGACCAGGAAGTTGTGCTTCACGCAGGGTCGCGTGATACCGATATTGTCGACTTCCTGAAAGGCATCGTTGCCGATCAGCGGCGTCGGCACCTGGCCGGTGAACACCACCATCGGGATGGAGTCCATGTGAGCCGTCGCGATGCCGGTCACCGCGTTGGTCGCACCCGGGCCGGAGGTCACCAGCACCACGCCGGGGCGACCGGTGGCGCGCGCATAGCCGTCGGCGGCGTGGGTCGCGGCCTGCTCATGGCGCACCAGGATGTGCTGCACCTTGTCCTGCCGGTAAAGGGCGTCGTAGATGTGCAACACCGCGCCACCGGGATACCCGAAGATGATATCCACGCCCTCATCCTGCAGACAGCGGACGAAGATCTCGGCACCGGTCAATTCCACGAACAGTCTCTCCTGCGAACCTGGTTTGGCGGGGGCGATCCCGCTAATTCGTTGTGGATAAACAAAAATGCCCGCTCAACAGGCTGGCCGCCTGACGCGGGCTGAACGCCGGAAGCTACGTATATTAGCGGCTCAGGTCAAGGGGCACCAGCATCAGATCACCCGGGGCCGGCCGCCATATTCGTGACCGGTGGCCTTGCTCCCCGCGGAGCACGCCACGTAAGCTGGCCGGCAGTGTCATCCGGCGGGTCTGACAACAAACGGGGGTCATCGCATATGAACAGGCTGCGTTCCGGCTGGATTCTGGCTGGCTGGCTACTGGGTGTCGGGTTGGCCCAGGCGGCCATGTACAAATGGGTGGATGAGAACGGCACGACACAATACAGCCAGTTCCCGCCACCCGGCCGCGACTACCAGACCGTGGTCCCGCCACCACCCCCTGCGGTGGACCCCGACCGGGCCCAACAACAGCTGGAGCAACTGCTGCAGAAGCAGGACGAGGCCTACAAGGCCAGGAACGAGGCCGCGGAGAAAGAGCGGGAGGCGGCGGCCGCAACCAAGCGCCGCGAGGCGAATTGCCAGGCCGCCCGCGAGAACCTGAAACTGCTTACCACCGGCGGCAACCGGCGCATCATCGGACCGGACGGTGTCGCCTATTATCCGACCGCTGAAGAGCGCCAGGAGCGCATCGATAAGGCACAGAAGCAGATCGGGGAGTTCTGCGATTAAGGATTCGGGATTCGGGATTCGGGATTCGGGATTCGGGATTCGGGATTCGGGATTCGGGATTCGGGATTCGGGATTCGGGATTCGGGATTCGGGATTCGGGATTCGGCAAGGAGTGTGAAGCCCCTGGATGGGATGTCAATACCCTGAATCCCAGATCCCAGATCCCAGATCCCAGATCCCAGATCCCAGATCCCAGATCCCAGATCCCAGATCCCGAATCCCGAATCCCGACCCCCGACTTCCAGCCCCCGCCCCGCGCCCGCTGGTTCCCATCGTCGTGCGCCCGTACAATTCCTCTCCCGATACCAACCAAGAAATCCGTCGACCATGCGCACGTCCCGCTTTCCGCTTGCCACCTTGAAAGAAATACCCGCCGATGCCGAGGTCATCAGCCACCAGCTGATGCTGCGTGCCGGCATGATCCGCAAGGTCGCGGCCGGCGTATACAACTGGCTGCCGCTGGGGCTCAAGGTACTGCGCAAGGTCGAGACCATCGTGCGTGAGGAAATGGACCGTGCCGGCGCCCTGGAAGTCCTGCTGCCCTCGGTACAACCGGCTGAGTTGTGGCAGGAATCGGGGCGCTGGGCACAATACGGGCCCGAACTGCTGCGCATCAAGGACCGCCACGAGCGCGATTTCTGCTACGGCCCGACTCACGAGGAGGTCATTACCGACCTCGCCCGCGGCGAGCTGAAGAGCTACAGACAGCTGCCGGTGAACTTCTATCAGATTCAGACCAAGTTCCGCGATGAGGTGCGCCCGCGCTTCGGCGTGATGCGCGCCCGCGAGTTCCTGATGAAGGATGCCTATTCCTTCCACAGTGACCAGGCCTCGCTGGAAGAGACCTACCGGATCATGTTCGACACCTACACGCGTATCTTCACACGCCTGGGCCTGAAATTCCGTCCGGTGCAGGCCGACAGCGGCGCCATCGGTGGCGCCGTGTCGCACGAGTTCCATGTACTGGCCGAGTCCGGTGAGGACGCCATCGCCTTCTCGGATGCCAGCGGGTATGCCGCCAACGTCGAGTTCGCGGAGGCGCTGATGCCGGTCGGTACGCGCCCCGCGGCAACACAGGCCATGCGCACCGTCGCCACGCCCGGCGTGCACAGCATCGAAGAGGTCAGCGCATTCCTGAAGATCGCGCCCGCGCACTGCGTGAAGACCCTGCTGGTACAGGGTGCCGAGGACGACAGCGTGGTCGCACTGATCGTGCGCGGCGATCATGAGCTCAATAAGATCAAAGCCGAGAAGCACCCGGCGGTCGCGAGCCCGCTCACCTTCGCCTCCGATGCACAGGTCAGGACCGCGACCGGCGCCTCACCGGGGTCGGTGGGCCCCCTGGGCCTCCGGATCCCGGTCATCGCCGACCGTGCCGCTGCGCACCTCGCCGACTTCGTCTGCGGTGCCAATGAGGACGGCCACCACCTGACCGGCGTGAATTGGAGCCGCGATCTGCCCGCGCCCGAGGTCGCGGATCTGCGCAACGTCCAGCCCGGCGATCCCAGCCCTGATGGCAAGGGCGTACTGGGCATCGCCCGCGGCATCGAGGTCGGGCATATCTTTCAGCTTGGCACCAAGTACAGCGAGGCGCTCAACGCCAAAGTGCTCGACGAGAACGGTCGCGAGTCGGTGATGCTCATGGGGTGCTATGGCATCGGTGTGTCGCGCGTAGTGGCCGCAGCCATCGAGCAGAACCACGACGACAAGGGCATCCTCTGGCCCGAGCCCATCGCACCGTTCCGCGTCGCCCTGCTACCCATGGCCATGAAGAAGTCCTACCGTGTCGCCGCGGCCTGCGAGGCGCTCTATACGGAGTTCCAGGCCGCCGGCATCGAGGTGTTGTTCGACGACCGTGATGCGCGTCCCGGTGTGATGTTCGCCGACATGGAACTGATCGGCATCCCTCATCGGGTGGTGGTAGGAGAGAGAAACCTGGATGCGGGTATGGTCGAATACAAGCGTGGTCGCGGCGAAGCGGAGCTGGTGCCACTGGAGCAGATCGTCGCGCGGCTCAAGTAACGGTCCCGGTATACCGTTACTGACACACGATCAACCACGAAGGACACAAAGGACACGAAGGATTTCTTGTATTGCCATCTGCATCACTTCGTGTCCTTCGTGTCCTTTGTGGTTACACATGCCCTGTCACCTGGCCACTATGACGCGAACGGTAAAACACATTCTCGGCAGTCTATACGCCGCAGTCACCGCCGTGCTGCTGGTGTATACCGGTGCCGCCAATGCCGCCGTGCAGGAGCGCCCCGATGCCGCCGATCGCATTCTGCTCGGCCAGGCCATCACCACGGCCGAGAGCTTCGAGGACCGCTTCGATGCCGAGGTCTGGCTCACCGACATGGCCAACCGGCTCAAGCGCTGGGACGAGATCCCCGCCGAGGAACGTGTGCTGATCCTGCAGACCGTGCACCAGGAGGCGACGCACGCCGGCCTGGCCCCCGAACTGGTACTGTCGGTGATCCACGTCGAGAGCAATTTCGACCGCTTCGCCATTTCGTCGGCCGGTGCACGTGGGTTGATGCAGGTCATGCCCTTCTGGCTCGACGAGCTGAACCGCCCTGGCGACGACCTGTTCGATATCCGCACCAACATCCGCTTCGGCTGCATCATTCTCAAGCACTACCTCGACCGCGAGAAGGGCA
>Ga0265293_10012237_pt1 | contig 11434 bp, 13 predicted proteins | sample Munlanlewell138R_FD_192505 | JGI IMG/M metagenome (GOLD analysis project Ga0265293, IMG submission 192505) | Leachate microbial communities from a municipal landfill in Southern Ontario, Canada - Leachate well 138R | ecosystem: Engineered > Solid waste > Landfill > Unclassified | place: Canada... | reverse complement strand
GTCTGTCCTTTCAATTCACCCCTACGGGATGCTGCTGTCGTCCCGTAGGGGCCGTGGTGTGCTCCCGTTTTCTTTTCTTTTGACTGCGGAGAGCAACCATGACGACTCGACAAGAAAATGCCACGCTGCGCGTGCGCCAAATCAATGGCCGCAACGGCCCATTTTGCGTCGGTGACCTGAACTGTGACCTGGGTGAGTTCAAGGTCAAAGACCCCATCCTCGATCAGTTCGAGGAGGGCGTCTACCAGGTGACCGCCTGGATCGAGCGCCTGTATCTCGGCGGCTACAACGCCTACGGGCGCAACGTAACGGAAATGCGCGCGCAGATTGCTGATCTGCAGGTCATCACCGAAGAGTCACAACCTGCGCCGGCAGAGCTGGAGCCCGATCCCATTGACGAGCCGACGGCCGAACCTGCACAGACCTCTGCACCCCAGCAGAAAGAAGAGCAGGTCAATGCTGAGGCCGCAGGTGGTGCCTTGGGCCGACGCGACCAGCGTTGGGACAAGTTCAAGAAGCCCGTGCAGGAGGCTGATGCGGGCCAAGACGCCTCTGGCGAAGCCGCTCCGCTGTTTGAAGCCGACCTCATGACGGTCATTGAGCACGGTGAGGCGGTCAAACTGGATCCGACGATCAATCGCGCGCTGCTGCGTCAGCAGACCAGCGCGCTGAAGGCGCGAGGCTATCGCTTCGACGCCAAGCGGCAGACCTGGTTCTCGCACGAAGAAGCCAGCGTCGTTCATTGACGGCCAATGGAATGACCCCTCGGGGTCGTTCCAATCTGCCTGCCTTGCGGTGGGCTGACCGATGTATCCATGCGTCGCGGGTCCATCGGTCAACCCACCGCCTTGTGGCGGGCAGCGTCCGAGCTGGGTGGCGGCGACCTCATGCGTCCGCAGCTTTGCGATTGGGCGGTATTTCAGTGATGAGCGAAACTGGAATCGGTGACCCACGCGCCTTTCATCGGCTGCCTCGACTCCCGCCCTTCGGCAGCCCGCGTGCGCCGTAGTTCCTCGTGAACCGTGACCGGCGCGTGCGAGGGAGTATGTTTTTCAAATGCGATTCAAAGCCAAACGCGGAACCCTATAGATGGGTTCCCTGAGCCGCCGGACACGGGCGTTTCAGGGAAGCCATCTGACTCAAACCAACAGATCGGTTTCAGGCACGTTCAACTCGGCAGACGTGCAGCCAGCGCAAGCTGGCCGAGTAGCTTTGTTTCAATCAACCCGCTGGGGACGACCTGTCCCCCAGGGGCACGGGCGTTCCCACAACTTTTTGTTTTGGAGAGTGCCCATGAAAACTCAAATCCCAACTTCCGATGCCAGGGAGCGCAAGCTCTTGCATTCGGCATTCAATCAGTGGCTGACCGTGGCAAGCGACGATGACTGGCAGCAGCTCATGGCGCTGCGCGCGCAGTTCGCACCCGATCAGGCGTGTTCTGTCATCGGTCTGATTCGCGGCTGCCAGAAGCGTCAGGCGCTGCGCGAACGGCTTCCCGTGTCCCTGCGCCAGCTACTGCGAGAGCGGCATTGGCTGCCGGCTTGCGACCCCGTGAAAGCGCTCGCAGACGCGGCATTGCCTCATTGAAGTCCATGTTTTCGAGCAGATCGGTCAAATCGGTCTGTTCGGGATCATGATCCCCTTGTATCAGCGACAGGTGCGCGCGGCTTTTGGTCATCGCGCCAAGTGTCGCAGATTTGCCAGTTTATGAACCCGGACGGGAAAAACCCCCGTCCGGCGGTGTTCTCCGTCCTTTTTTTGATGGAGATCACCATGTCATTTGAACACGTAGCCAAGGGTCATCCACTGCTTGTGGCCGAGCCCGATGGGAATTACCGGTCGGCCACCGCGATAGAAGTGCTGCGCGTTGCCGAGGAGGTATTGCTCGGAAGAGTGCGTACCGGACCCATGCTGACCAGCGCGCGCGAGGTCAAGAAGTATTTGCAGGTGCGCATGGGCGCACTGCCGCACGAGGAATTCCACGTGCTGTACCTTGACAGTCGGCACCGACTGCTGCACGTGGAGGCGCTTTTTCGCGGCACGCTTGCCCAAACCAGCGTGTATCCGCGTGAAGTGGTGACACAGGCCCTCAAGCATGAGGCGGCAGCGGTCATCTTTGCGCACAACCACCCGAGCGGCAGTGCCGTGCCGTCACGTGCTGACCACGTGCTGACGCAAACGCTCAAGACCGCTTTGGAGCTGGTTGATATCCGCGTACTCGACCACGTCGTCGTCACGGTGGGGGAGTGCGTGAGCATGGCCGAAGAAGGCTGGGTGTAAACCAGTGGAACCCTGCAAGATGGGTTCCCTGAGCAGCCAGGGCTGGCTTTTCAGGGAAACCATCTGATCCAAACCAAAAGATCGGTTTCAGGCACGTTCAACTCTGCAAACGTGCAGCCGGCGCAAGCTGGCCGAGTGGCTTTGTTTTTCAACCAACCCGCTGGGATGTCCATCCCCGGCAGGGCCATGGCGTCTCCGGCTTTTTTCAAGGAGAACGACCATGGGATGGTCTTATTCATGCGATCCGAATTTCAAGAAAGCGGATCAGGTGGCCGAGCTGCGCAAAGGCTGGAGCGAGGGCTATGCGCTCGTTGCTGACCAGGTTGTCGGCAATCACTATTGGGCGGCACTCAGGGTGCCGGATGGCCAAGTCACGATCATCCTGGCTCTCATGCAAAGCGGTGGCCGCGATAGCGGCTGGGGCTACAAGAGCATGAGTGAATCCATGGGACCGAGGTATTACGACTGCCCGCTGTCCTTGCTCGATTTGGCAACCAGCCCGCCGCCCGATGTCTACGCGGCTGGGTGGCGCGAGATGGTGCGCAAGCACCATGCACGCAAGGCATTGCGGCCGAAGCCGGAGCCCGGGATGCACATCGTTTACGGGGGCGAAGCCTACCTGCTGCTCGAGCCGGCCGGGCCACGTCGTGGCTGGTTCGTGCAACGCTGCCGTGACAAGTTGAGCTTTCGCATGATGGCTCGCCAGGTATCGGGCGGCGCTTGACGCGCTCGTGCGACAGGCCTGAGAGCCTGTTTTTTCTTTTCCAACCCGCTGGGGATTTCGCATCCCCAGCGGGGAAAGCGAATCTCCGGCTTTTTTTCGGAGACTTGCCATGTTTACAAAAACCACACGGCCCGGACGCACGCTTGCTGCGGTTGTCCGGGTCAAAATTGGCCAAAGACGCGGGGTACCCCGCCTTTGGCTGCAAGGCAGCAAGCTGGAGCGGTCCAGTTTTGCAGTGGGCGCCCGGTTTTCGGTCTTGAAGACTGCCCGTGCGCTGGTGCTCGAAGTGATGGACGCCGGCAGCCGTCTTGTGTCGAAAAAGATGGTGGGCAAGAAATTGACCCCCGTCATCGACATCAATTCAGCCGACGTGCTTGCGATGTTCCGGGACGCTGATGCGGTGCGCGTCGTCTGCCAGCGTGGTCGCATCACGATCCTGCCGCTGGTGGCCGAGCAGCAAAAGCGCGAGCGCATGGCGCGACTGCGCCAACAGCTGGCGCGTGGCTGCGTGGCCATGGGCTCACTCTCGCACGGCGGAGGCGTTCTGGCGCATGCGTTGCACGCTGGCTTTGTCAAAGCAGGTTTGCGGCCTCTTCTGGCGTTTGCCAACGAGATTCGCGATGACTTGCTCGAGCAGGCTGCGCGGCACAACAGTGCGTGGGACGAGAGCACCATCAGCCTTGGTTTGCCTTTGCAGGACCTTGCTTTTGACCCCTGGGTCATGAGCCAGCTGCCCCAGGTTGAAGTGCTCGAAGCCGGGCTGCCCTGCAGCGGTGCTTCGGTTGCAGGTCGCGCCAAGCGCGGCTTGAAGCATCCCGAGCAGCATCCCGAAGTCGGGCACCTGGTGGTCGGCTTTCTGGCCGTCGTTGCCAGGGTGCAGCCTGCGGTGGTCGTCCTGGAGACCGTGCCGCAGTATGATGCCAAGGGTGGGCAGATGCGTGGCCGCAAGCGGCCGATAGGCTGCCCCGTGAGCGGCAAGAGCGTCCAAACCGCTGCCGAGCTGTGGGCCGACGGACCTTTGGCATGGAGCCTTGGATGGCTTGTGCGGGCATTGCGGGCTCTTCAGGCGCAGGAAATGGAAATCGGCGGTCACGGATTCCGGGATAATTTTTGTGACCTTGCCGCCAAGTCCTCTTGGATAACCATATAGAAAGATGGAGACAATCATGAAACTTCGGGCAGGATTACTGGCACAACGTGCTGCGTTGTGGTATGGGGACAAGCTAGCACTCACGTGCTGCCATGGCGCGGAGACAACGCGTTCCTTGAGTTTTGCCGAGATGAACGCAGAGGCCAATCGCGTGGGATCTGGACTTAAGGCACTCGGCGTTAAGCCCGGAGACCGTATGGGTCTGCTTGGCTACAACACAGCTGAAATTTGGCTTACTTGGTTAGGTTGCGAGGCTCATCATATTATCCGCGCTGTCATTCATAGTCACTTTGAGATGGCTACACACGTGTGGTCGCTCAATCAGATGGAAGCCAGTGCATTCATGTTCGACACTCGTTTCACGGATTCCGTTAACGAGGCTCGCGCCAAACTGAAGACCGTCCGGCACTATATTGCCATTGGCCCTAATACGCCCTCTTGGGCTATTTCCTATGCCGACGTGATCGCTCAGGGCTCACCGGAGAACCCTGGCCTCGACGTGGACGAAAACACTCCGAACTTCCTGCAGCTGACGTCAGGCACAACCGGCCAACCAAAACCTTGGGTAAAAACTTATCGCTCTTGGTTCGATACCATCGACGAAAACCTGCACCTTCTGGACACCATCTCGCCTGACGTACCTGCGGTTGGAGAAGGCGATGTGAATCTGCACTTTCACGCCCTGCAGTGGGCCAGCGGCTTCCAGACCCTTTACCCTTATCCAATCCGTGGCGCACGTAGTATATTGCTCGATGACGAGAAATTCGATCCCAAACTAGTGGTCGATATCATGTTGCGCGAAAAGGTAACTGGCACTATGGTGCCGGCAGCACTTTGGGGGCCGATATTAGATGAAGTAGAAGCACGTGGCGGTATTGAGCACAATTTGCGCCGCGTCATCCTGTTTTTTGCTATCCCGGAAATCCTTACTCGAACCACCCAACTGCTGGGGCCAATATGGGCACATGGCTTTGGCTCCACGGAGCAAAGCGCCTCCCATACACGACTGCTACCAAGCGACATAATAGACCATAAGGAACGCCTCCGCAGTGTTGGACGTCCTGGGTCACCGTTTTTTGAACTAGCCATTATGGATCCTGATGGCCATGAGCTTCCACTCGGTGCAATCGGTGAGATCGCAGTGCGGAGCCCTGGCGCCCTCGGAGAGTACTGGGGCATGCCCGAGCGCACGAGGGAAGCCTATTTTCCAAACAATTGGTTTCGACCACGGGACGTGGGTTACCTGGACGAGGATGGCTACCTCTTCTACTCTGATCGCGCGACGGATGCCATAAAAACCGAGGATGGTGTTGTATACCCACATCAGGTCGAAGAGATCGTTATGCGCCATCAGGCTGTCGCCATGGCCGGGGTAGTAGGGCTGGGCGGTGAGGTGGCGACTTCCATCGCGGTAGGAATACTTTTGCGCTCTGGCAAGACAGGTGGCGACGCCGTCGCGCAAGAAATTCTTGAATTATGTCAAGAGCTTGATGCATATAAGCGTCCGACGAAGGTGTTCTTCCGAGACAAATTGCCAACCGTGTTGAGCGGCGCGAAAGTACAACGATCAGCCCTACGCAAACAATTGGAAGCACTATGACTACTATCCGCGCTGGCGATGCTACTCGACAAGCACTGTTGGCCCGTAAAAAAGATGTGTTGCTCGAAGTGCCCGGTGGGCGCCGCGTCACTGGCGGTGAGTTGGAGACCAATATCCAAAAACTTGCCGGCTATTTGGCAGAACGTGATCTTGCTGGCAAACGCATCGGGCTCTCCTACCGAAATTCTATTGCGGCGTTCGAAGCGTTTCTAGCAGTCGAACGGCTAGGTGCCACGCGTCTGCCAACAGATCCAGATATTCCAGCGGCCGAAGCCCAAGCCATGTTCGATGCCTGCCCCGTGGATGCGGTTCTGGCGGACCGCGAACATGCTCCCGGCCTGACTGACCCAATCATTCATGACGATACTAACGTGCTAGCCGGCTCCGCGTGGACCGATACGCCGGAAGTAGAGCCTGACAGCACGTACATGTACTATCCGCGACAAGTCGCATCCGGCCAGCTTATCGCCGTGACAGTGTCGTACGGTAACTGGCTGGCAACCATGCGGATAAATAGCGAACTGTTTCAATCAGGGGCTTACGGCGCACCATTTGACTCAGATGCCAAGCTTCTGACCATGCAGCAGCTCATGCATGGCACCAGTTTTGTCGCGAGCTTTCCGTTCCTGATGATGGGATTGCCGCAAGTGATCTTGGCGCGCTTCAATGCAGAAGATGCTCTCAAGGCCATACGTGAACACCAGATTACAACCACTTTTGCGGTACCAGGCATGCTGACGCGTCTTGCCAGCGCCCTTGATGCGGATCTTGGCGACTTGCCGCTGCGGCATACGCTCTATGGTGGGGCCCCTCTGCCTTTGTCTGAGTTGCGCCGAGTCATTCAAACGTTGGGCCCGTCGTTAGTGCAATTGTACGGACGCATAGAAGCGGGCTGGCCGCTTGCGCTTTTAGGTCAAGCAGAACACCAGATTATTGCCGACGGTGACGACCAATTAGGCAGTTCTTGCGGCAAAGTGATTCCGCAGGTGGAGCTACGTCTCGGCCCAGTAGACAACCAGCCAGAAGGCTACGGAGAACTGCAGACTAAAAATGCTATGACCTCACCGGCCTTCACCGACCCGGATGGCTGGTGCGCTTTGGGGGACATTGCCTATCAAAGCAAGAGCGGTTATCTATTTCTGCACGGTCGTCTAGATAACATGATTAACAGTGGATCCTATCACATTTATCCGCGACAAGTGGAAGAGGAAATTCAGAAAGATGAGGATGTGATCGCTGTACGAGTACGCGGAGAATCTGACCCGAAATGGGGCCAAGCAGTTGTTGCTTACGTGGTGCCCAAGCCCAGCGCGGACTGGGATGCATTGATTGAACGGTTGAATACGGAATTGCCAAAGAGCCTCGCGCGCTATAAAATGCCCAAAGCCTATCACAGTTGCACTACGCTGCCAGACTCCTGAATCCGTGACTTGCCGTTGCAATTTGTCGAATCGTCTTGGAATATCAATGAGTTGCTGATAAAATGGTCCTCACCTTCCGGGTGAGGACATCCATGAGCGATTTTGTCATCAAGCAACTGCCCTACGATCTGAGCTCACAGGCCGGCTTGGCCCTGATCGGCAAGCATCTGGCGCGCATCAACGTCAACGCCTTGGTCGATCCGGCCTTCCCCATGCGCTCCGGGGCGAGCAACAGCGCCATCATCAAGAGCTATCTGGTGGGACCTGCAAAATTCACTTTTCAACCCATTTGATCTGTCTGGAGTGTCCAGAATCGGCCAACCCGCGCATCGCCCGAGCGTAATCGCTGCACGAGCGCAGTCAGAACGAAGCGCAAAAAGACCGCCACCAGCCCCAGGCGGGCCACGGCCCGCAGCAACCAGCGGATGTTGTAGCCTGCAGCGCACAGCACCGCGTGGACGGCGTCGCCTTGTGCGCCCTTGAGCCAACAGCGGTCCATCCGGTTGTCACTCTTGGCATGTCCAATGGCCGGTTCTATGGCTGGCCTGCGCCGGAGCCATCTTCGCTGCTGCTTGCTCAAGCTCTTGAGCTTGCCCCGGTGGTAGATCTCAATGCCCGGGTTGTCCGCATCCACGCCACGGAAGCCCAGATCTGCAAACACCTGCTTGATCTGCCGACCCGTGTCCTGCAGCAGGATGTTGCTCTGCTCGATCTGTGCCGACAGGATGTGCCCGTCGTACGGGTTGCTCGGGAAGGAGCGAGCCCCGAGCATCAGCCCCCGCTTGTGCGTCACAGCTACGGCCACCTTGACGCCAAACTCGTAGCGCCTGCGCGCTTTGCCCTTGGAGATGCACTCCACCTCCGGGGCGTGCAATGCGTACAGCTTGTCTTTGCTCTTGGTGCCCTGGCTGAGAATGCGCCGTACGCGTGCAAAGAGCGTGTGCAGCTGCTCGAACTGCTCCTGACTCATTTGGACATCAGCCAGCTTGCGCTCCAAGTCACGCAGCAGCCGGCCGGTGATGGTGCGCTGGCGGGCGATGGCCCGGCGCATGCGCCGGAACTGACGGGCATGTCCATAGCGACCGGCTTTCCAGCGCAGGCGCTTGCCTTCTTTGGTATAGGTTTGCTTCAGGTTGACGCCCAACTCCTTGGCCGCCTTGACCAAGGCCCGTCGGCTGGCCTCCAGCAGGCGGCTGTCGGTGGGGTGCGCCACCGCCTTCTCGTCGGGTAAGAACACGCCGTTACCGGCGTGCTCTCCCCTAAGCCCAATACTGTTCAGATAATCAATACTGGTCGCGGCCTGTGCACCAAATGCAGCGCCTGGCCCCGGTGGCGAACCCGGTATTTGCTCATCTTGCGCTTGACCCCGCGCGGGTTCAGCCGCCCCCGGCTGCTCACGCAGCGCCCGCCGGCAATCTCCCGCAGCAGCGCATCGCGCCAGCTGGCCAGGCGCTCAGGGGGGAATGGCCGCAGCTTGCGGCATCTTGCGCTTGATCACGCGCAGCGCGTGCACGAAGCTGAGTTTGTCCGGATCCAGCCCGCGCGAGCCGGCAGCGCGCGCCATCAACTGGCGAATGGCAAAGTGCGCCAGCAGCAGCCCCCACAGCTCCTGCAGCACCAGCTGCGGCCGCTTGCTGCGCAGCACCGTGCTGGCCCCGCGCAGATGCGTCTTCAGTTCATCGAACACGCTCTCTACCTCCCAGCGCTCGTGGTACAGCGCAGCCAGCTCAAGTGCCGGCGCCTCCTTGTCGTCGAGGATGTTGGTCAGCAAGCGGTAGCTGGGCTGCACCGGCGCTGCCGAGTCCTTGAGCGTGTACTCGATCACGCGCACGCGCTGGCCATCGCGGCGCTTGCGGTCCGTGCTGGCGTACACGGTGCTCAGGTACGAGCCATCGGCTAGAGTTTGCTCCACGGGCAGCTTCAAGTTGGCCTTGGCGCGCCACAGCAGCCCCGCGCCGCTGGCGCTGCGCCACAGCGCAAAGCTGTAAAAGCCCCTATCGGCCATCAGCAGCATGTCCGGCTGCAGCTTGGCTGGCAGCAGTTGGGCCGCCAGCGTCTGCTCACCCTGCGCGTACGGCGCTATCGCTGCGGCGGTGACCACGTGCGTGCCGCACTCCACCAAGGCCAGCACGCGGGCCTGGGGAAAGGCGCTTTGCCCGCGCGCAGCACCGGGGCGGCCAAAGTACTGGGCGTTGTCCTTCTCATCGGCCACGTCCATGCAGCTGCCATCGAGCGCCATCAGGCGCCAGCGCCGGTACCAGGCGCCGGGCGCTGCGGGCTCGGCCACAGGGCGCAGCACGCGCTCGGCGAGCGCGTGCATGACCTGTGGGCCCAGGCGCGTGCGCGCCTGCGAGATGGCCGATTTGCTCGCCTGCACGCCGGCCACCGGCTCGCCGCCGAGCCAGTGCAGGCCCTCGCAGACCACGCGCAGCACCTCTTCAAGTGGCGCCTCTCGCCACAGGGCCAGGGCCATGACGTAGTAGACCACCGCCGGGGCGGGCAGCAAGCGCTGGCGCTGGCTGGCTTTGCCCTTCTCGGCCAGCACTTCGTCGATGAGCGCCCTGGGGCAGACGCTGGCGAGCACGCCGGCGCTGATCAGGTACGCAATGTCCAGCTCCGCCGGCAGTGCCTTGCGCGCTCTTGCCATATCGTCTCTCCATCGGGTTGGGATGGAGGGGAATTATGACGGGTTTTTATCTAAATGAACAGTATTGCGTTTAACCGGGTGTTCAAGGGCGCAGACCGCGACAACCGCCTGAGCGAGAAGCTGGCCACCGAGCACGCCGGCATCCTGCAGTGGGCCATTGATGGGGCCGTGAAGTGGGCAGCCAGCGGCCTGGCGATCCCGCAGCGCGTTGTTGCCGCGTCACGGGATTACATGAGCGAACAAAACGATCTGCAGCAATGGATGCAGGACTGCTGCCACCGCGCAGCGGACGCAACCGTGTCGGCCGCTGAGGCCTATGCCAGCTTTCGCCAGTGGAAGGACGCCAACGGCGAGCACGCGCCATCCGTGAAGAGCTTCTCGCAGCGGCTTGAGCGCATGTTTGACAAGAGGCACACCCGCCATGGTCGCGTGTTCCACGGCCTGCGGCTTGCCTCACAGCCAATGGATGCGGCACCGGAAAACCGGAGTGCGCTTTGATGAGTGTGAAGGGTGTGAAGGGTTGTCCGGTTGACACGTTCACCTGGGCGCGCGCAGGCATGCACGCGCGCGGGAAATACGTCCATAAGTTCAAACCCTTCACACCCTTCACAGTTCCAGACAGATCGTTTGCAAATCAACCACTTACGAAAACCAGGCGCATGGCGCCAAACCACCAACCCATGGAAGGACTGCGGCCATGTTCATTTTCAAATCCATGACGCCGCCCGACCTGAGCGCGCTGGGCGCCATCGAGCGCAAGAGACTGAAGAAGTTGATCGCGCGGGTATCCGAGGCCAGCTACCGGCGCGGCCTGCAGCAAGGGAAGGTGTTCGCAGAGCACGGCGCTTTCCGCGCTGATCCAGGAAGGTGGCGGTTTGCTCGAAGCCTGGACGCCACGCCATGTGGTGAGACCGGAGAGGTTGCGCCGTGGTGCAAGACGTCGTTGGAGCGGCTGCAGGCAGAGCACAGCGAGGTGATCCAGTGCATCGAGGGCGCAAACATCTCGGGTCCTTAGCAGGGGGTGCCCATCGAGGGTAATTGCGACCGCGGCCTTTCGCTAGTACCTGCTTGCTTCATCGGCTTATATCTCATTCATTATGGACAAACCACATCTTACGCAAGCGGTTTTGGGCAGGGCGCTGGGCATTTCACAGCCTGCCGTGTCCCGCCTGGCCGCGCAAGGCATGCCAACTGACAGCGTGGAGGCGGCGCAGCAGTGGCGCGCGCAAAACCTGAACCCGCTGACCACCAAGCAGGCACGCGCCCAGCTGCAGAGTGTGCGCATACCGAGCACCCGCCACGAGGTGGCGACCGCCCAGGCACTGGCCGACCACCTGGGCAAGCTGCTGGAAGCGGGCCAAGAGGTTGCCGACCTGCTGCCCGCCATGCGGCAGGCGCTGCGGGCGGTCCCTTTTGACAACCGTGACGACGTGCCCATGTCAACCCCGCTGTGGCGCGTGCTGCTGGCTGGCCACATGGACGAGCTGACGCAGCCGGACCCGCCCGGCACCGAGCCGATGACCGAGATCGAGAAAGAGATTACCGGCTGGATTTGCTACGCCCTGGCCGCTGGTGAGAGGTGGCCGGAGTGAAACACGCGACAAACAAGCTG
>Ga0265293_10012235_pt1 | contig 11435 bp, 5 predicted proteins | sample Munlanlewell138R_FD_192505 | JGI IMG/M metagenome (GOLD analysis project Ga0265293, IMG submission 192505) | Leachate microbial communities from a municipal landfill in Southern Ontario, Canada - Leachate well 138R | ecosystem: Engineered > Solid waste > Landfill > Unclassified | place: Canada... | reverse complement strand
TACCATCTAATGAAATAGCTGTATAGTTTGGTATTAAATTCCAATTAGGATAATCAGGATCGTTACCTGTAGCATTATAATTACCTAAAAATGTAGATAATCTAAAACTTCTAAAATTATTCTTTTCTTTAAAATACATTTTACATTTATGAACACCTATTTCAATGCCATATGGAAACAAAGCAGTAAATTGAACTTTATCATATTTATAACTAAAAGTACTAGAAGGAGAATACGGAAAACAGAACTCAGATTTACCATCACACTCACCATATAACCATTCAGCATCCCCAGTAACATAAAAATAAGAATGCTCTCCATCAGTTGATTCTAATGAGTTACCAGCCTTTCCATTATCAGGGGTTATTACCATATCATCTAAACATTCAACGCCGATAGCATAATTATTATGTATATGTGTAGTTGATATTCCAGTTAAGATGTTTTGAACAAGATGTGAATGTGTTTCACCGAACAATTCTACATCCCATGTAACGTCTAAACAAGACATCAAATTATATTCAAAATAAGAAGCTAACTCATTACCATAAACAGTAAATTCGTCTATGTTTGTTCTATTACCTAAATCTATATCAAGAATAGCATTAGTTTGCCATCTATCACCGCGGGCATAAACAGCAAACCCAGCAACACCAAATGAGTACACCTCACCAGCATCAAACCTACCAGAAGCCTCTCCCTGATATTGAGAATAGGTAGCATCAGGATAACCATTTAAAGTTTTTCCTACATGTAAATCACACCCATATATACCAATACGATCGCCTTTATTTACTAAAACATCACACTCAATTCTATAATTAGTATGTAATTTAGTATACATACCAGAATCCTCTAATGGAAGATTAATGGATGCAATAACTGTAAAAGTACCATCATTGTGAGGCCTGCATATTTTAATTTTACCATTACCATAGTGCAAACCAGACACGTATATAGCTTTTATTCTTCCGTTATTATTAACAGGATGAGAATGATCTATCAAAGTACTACCTTTATTACTTAATGATTTAACATAGGTATTACCAGTTACCGAAGAAGTTAAAACAGAAGCATTTATTTCATTAAAATCACCTCTACCTGCTTCAACATTATACTGGTCTGGTTTATGATAATATGAAGGATTAACAGTATCACCATCAATAAGTCTATTGATTTCACCAGCCGTCAATAATCTAGAAGCTGAGTAGTCAAAACCAGTTGCTGGGTTTTGACCTATTACATTTACAGATACATCATTAACACCATCATAAAAACCAAGAGTATCAGCAGCATTACCAGAAACTACAACTGAACTATACTCCCCTGTTGTACCTGAAATTATTTTTATAGTATTATTTTCAGTATAAGATATAGATGAAAAAGAATAACCACCTATATTTAAACTACTTACTTTATTAGATAGTAGTTTGGCTAACACAGAACCCTTAACATTACTATTGTTACCTAACTTAAAAACAACATCACCGTAATGATCTATATTCAAAACCAGTTCATCAGTAACTCCAGATACAGTAGTATATAATGTCCTAGCAATACCAGCCTCACAACTACCTCTAACACCAGCACCTTCACATGGATGAGAGTATTGTGAGTAATATGAACACTGTGTATTAGAACATCTCCAATAATCTAATGATCCTATACGTATAAACTTTATAGCATATTGGTCCCCACTCCATCCATCAATAAATGGGTATATTCTTAAATTATTAATGTAACCAACCCAAGAAGCTACTGGTCCGACATTTATAGTGTACAATCTCCATTTACCATCAGCAATAATATCAAACTCAGTCTGTTTAGTAGAATTCCAAATATCATCACTAATAGTAGTCCATTGAACTCGTCCTTTAGTTAGTCCTCCAACTATTTTATTAGTATTATTATTAGTTACCTTCATCATTATTTTTATATAATAATAATACTCAGCTTCAACAGAAGAAAACATAGTACTTCTACTTATATAAGGATCTCTATCAAAAGCTGTTCCAAAAAGAATACCATTCCAACAACCATATAAATGGGTATTATAATACACATCCCACCCATCAACATCACCGTTTATGTTAAAATCAGAAGAATAACTATCCGATGTATCATATCTACACAATGGAGAATTATCAATAGAAATAGCATCTCTTAGAAAATTATAAGACATTTAATTTTCCCTGCCTTATATTGCATACTTTAATTATATCAGTAAAACAATAACCATCTTCTATACCATCACATTTACCACACCACTCTAACCCATTATCTGGATCTACTTTAGAAGGGTCAACTATGTTTTTAAATACATTAAATTTACGAGCTAACATAATGTCTTTGGCTATTTTTTCACGCACACGATACTCCCAATCTACATAAGTTAATTTATATATCTTATTACAATAAGTACACTTGTATACTAAATATTGCTGTAAAGTTTCATCTATTATTTTACCTACATCATCTACTAGATAATCGGCATCCAAATAATATTCTAATCTAGTAGCCACCTCATCAAATATAACTAAATTATCACAAACATCACATTTAAACTCAATCATACACCACCCCCTTTAAATAAAAGGTTCAACATTAGGTGGCATACCGAATGAAGTAACATCTTCTGTAGTGTTATCTGAACGATCCATTTCAGCCATTCTAATGTCATCAGATTGTAAAAAAACCATAGGATTATTATACCACGCCCCCAGCTGCGTTTGATTAATGTACTCATTAATATCAATCGAATCAAAACCAGTATCTGAACAATAATTTCTATAACCATACTCAAATCTATCATTCACATAATTTCTAGCAAACAGCCTACCACACATATCCCATGTACTTAAATCGACACTTTCCCAGTTATGATGAAACTCATGGCCACATGGACTATAAGGCTCTTTAGGTAAAACTGCAGCTAATTCCATTGGATAATCATTAAAAAAAGAACATGACCATTTAGGAAACTGAATTTTTAATTCATGAAATCTGTCCACCAAACCAGGAGGACACACAGAAACCATAGTAAACGAAGTAGGAGCTTTATTTACAATATTATCATGTATCTTTTTCTGTTCCGCCTCCCAAGTATATATATCTCCACTTGGTAAAGACTCTTTATCTTTATGACATTCATCCATAATCCTACCTCGTAGTTTAGAAGCAGTGGTAACAGTACCATTAGTACCGCCCATACCTACTACACCATTCTCAGTATCACGCTGATACACAGTTGATAAATCACATGATAACGGATACAATAAACTACCAGATTCGTCAGTACCTTGCGGAGGAAAATCACCATGATTACCAGTTGATATGTTATATAAACGTTCATACGTTTTAATAGTCTCAGTACCTTGAATAAATTCACTTTCATATATATAAACATATTTTATATGAACTTTATTTTTACACAACACAAAATGTGAAGCAAGTTCAGCCTCTTCTAATTCTTCATCGGTAGGTGTAATCCTAAACCGTAGTTTAATATAAGCAGCGGGATTTTCAAATAAACTTTTTGAAAAAGCTAATTTATGTATCCATGTGTATTCACTAAATCCAGAACTATGTTTATTAGATAATGTCATAGAGGCATCTTTATACACACTGACATAGCTAATATCGTCATCAGACATAAGTAGTTCTATGGATGGTTCATGAAATAAAGTACCACTCCAATCCCCAACAATTTCTTCGTCAGCTTCAGCTCCAACAGTAAAAATACATTTTATCTTAGAAATAACTCTCTTTCTATACGCATCAGTATCAGTTGGTTTAAAATTAAAACTTAGTTCTACATATTTAGTAGATACCAAAGGAACATCATACGTAAGATCTAAATAATTAGCAGCAGAAACATAAGTATGTAGAGCCATTTCATCATCATAACTTGTTGAAGTTAAATCTGGACTAGCGCTTAATTTAATTTCGTATAAAAGAGAGCTTAACATAGTAAACATACCAGGTAAACTAGAAAAATTAGCTGGATTCAATGTTATATTTAAACCCCTGTGATAATAAGTTTCTACTTTTTCTCCGAGCTCATCATAAGACTCAATAACACGTTTATCGTCTTCTTCTTCTGCCATATCCTCATATTGTTCTTTACTACCACAAACTTCAACTGTACCATCAAAAATAGTTACATCATCAACCCAATTACCACCAATACACCAATCATATAAATTCTTATAATTTTCTTTATTACTACCATAATCTTCATAACTAAAAGTAACATCTTCTGGAACAAAAGGATCCCACTCTCCATCCAAATTAAATATTCTAAAAGGACCATCATCTAAAATCAATAAAAAAAACACATTACCTGCATCATTTGGTACATTAGGAATAATAGTTACTACGTGCTCACCTTCATCACAAACCAACCTGTGTTCGATCAATCTAGCATCATAAACATAATCAGGGTATTCTATAGTTAAAAAGTTATGCTTTCCATCACCAGAAACATCATAAGGGGGGACACGTAGTTCTGAGTTCATACGCTCAGGATCACCCAAAAATTCTATCATATTTGCTCTTTCAATTGGCTTCCAAATTTCTTGCCAAGCCCACTGTATCGAACAATTAGTTGTAGCATTAGGAGGATCCTTATACCTATACCAAGATGTTAGTACTTTTGGAGTAATACCACCTACCACCACAAGCTTCCTTGGTGAAGGATAAGCTATAGTAACGTATGTGGATAAACTCTCAAAAATATCAGTAAATCTATACCTTTCCAAAACTACTGTTTCATTTACATCTATATTTTCCAATGAGCCTGCCAACAGTAAACCAAATTGATCTACAAAAGGAGTAACATAATCTTCAGTACCCAAATCATACAATAATGCCGTTACACCACACGTAATATCAGCACAGCTAAAACTTGTATACATAGGAACCCATTTTCTGTTACTAAGATACTGAGACGTGTACAACTGATAATAGCTTATATTATCAACACTTCTATAACTACGAATAAAATCTCTATTAACATTACCAAATTTAGGAAGAATTCCCCCATCACTAAGACAAGTTGCTAAAGCCTCTGAAGACAAACCCCCTCTGTATCTACCAAATCCACTAAAAACATTCGTAGAAGACCCCATACCCAAATTCTTTTTTCTATCATTATATACGTCATAATCACAATTACAATTCCATATAGAAAGATGCACAGCACCGGTATAAGCGTATACGTTGTCTGGCCCCATCATTCTAAGATCAAATGCACCATGTAGTGGTTTCCCATCACCACCAACAAGACTGAACTGCTCTATTATACTTGTATCGAACTCTGTAAATTGTGAAATAATCCTATAACGTTCATATGGATCACACGCATTGTACGGGTACCACATTGGACCTGACTTACTAAAAGACAGTATATCATGATCTACACATCTAGGTGTTCTACCATGATAAACTGGTTCTGGAAAATATTTAAAACCACGTGGTCCATAACAATCTAACCATGGTAATAACTGCTCCTTTGTATAACTTGCTGTCCAAGAATACTGAATTTCTACATCTCTACAATAAGGCTGCTTAACCCACGTGATCATCTTAGTTCTAGTAACCCCACGTATTCTACCAGTAATTCCTTTATATACTACGGAAATTAACAAAGTAGTATGATCAAATTTAGTTAAGGAGTAAACACCACCTTCCTCACCTTCAATTTCTGCAGATTCAACATGTATAATACGATCATCTTCTGATGCTATAGCTAAACGCTCTTCTTCTTTTTCATCAACCTCAGGCTCTTCTCCAAAACTTCTTTTTTCATAATTATAAATTTTATCTATCAACAAAAAAGCAGGACACGGCCTGTAAAACGAGTCTAAATCTTTTGGTTTTATTATTAATTGATTTACCTCTAATCCTAGTATGTCTTGATATACAACCTCAAAGTCAGATGTAACTTCATTACCATTTATATCTACAGACCTCATTTTCAACGAGTCTTCACTTACTTCCCACGGTGAAATAGCGTTACTCAATAATTTTTCTTCATCTGGAATAGTAACTAATGCATAACCACTGTTACCGTAAAATTGAATACCACTTTGATCTATAATAACTGTATCATAAACAGTGCATTTATACTTTTTATGTGCCACTAAATAAGTATCTGTAAGAGAAGGACTAGAAGGAGAAGCTGATAATAATTTTAACACAGAATCATTATATACGTAAGCAACAACATTATTTTCTTCAGAAGGCATAAACTGAAAAAACTTAAACTGAATTAAACCATTATCATTATTTGAACACCCAAAAGTAGCAGCATAATCAGGCAAATAATCAATTTTACCACCAGCACCAGTTACAGAGAATGAAGTTTGTCCTATAATACCACCACACAACCTTTTTTCAAATGTTACTTTATCAAATTCCCATCTCCCACTTCCATCATTCAATACTATAATAGTATTATCCCCAAAAAACGTAGGCACGTTTATATGAAACATGTTTTCCTTACCGCCTGAACTTGACGCAACCATTTTATCAGAACAATATAGTATTAAATTGCGTATACTAACGTCAAGAGATGCATAAAATTCTTTAAAAACATCGCTACTCATGGAATCTTTAATACTTTTCATATCACTGTATTGCAGCAACTCTTTTGGTAACAAGCCCACCAACTCTTCATCATTAAGATTAATACCATAAGTTTGAGAGTCATACCAAAACATCTCACCAAAAATTAATATTGGATCATTAATATCTAGTTTTGTGGACTCTACTATATTTCTATCTTCAACAATATCAAATTTATTTTTAATAACAGGGGTAACATATATATCTTTTAATTCACGTACAAGAGTAGGATACCCTACCTTACCATCTTGTACAGCTGTACCAGCAGTTAAAGGTTCTTTTACTTTTATAATATTAAAATAATCAAAATCAGTTTGATACAAGTGATTAGCAGTAATTATAGAATTATTAATATCTAAATTACCATTCTCGTCATGCTTTAAAAGTAGCCCCTCTGGCCCTGTCCAAGCATATATATGAGGATCAACAAAAGATTTAACATATTCATCATATGTCCATTTATTACTTTTTAAATAATATCTAAGTTCTATAATCTGTTCACCGAGTATCTTATCACCGTCTTGCATTTTAGAATCTATACAATACTCCCAACAAATACCAGTATAATAAGCACATTCTGGTTTACACCCATTACACGGTGCACTATAAACACCATTTTGACTAAATTTATGACTACTAAACTGATTTACATATGGATCTCCCTTAGAGCATTTAAAATTAATTGGATTAACATAACCCATATTTTCATCAATACTGAACTCTTCTACCTCACCATCCCACCACTTACATCTACTTAGCTGAGCTCTCTTATTCCAAACAGCATAACTAAAAGGCAGTCTATACCCTAACTCTTTTATTGTTTTATACCCAGTCCAAGATTTATTCAATTCTGCCATCAAATCTGCTGGCAAAGGTTCTGGTTTCAGTTTACCAAAAGACATGTGCCCTGGCGAATAACCAGAACAATATAAATCAGTACCTTCACCATTACACTCACCATTGTTATACCCAGTGATAGCATCCCAATCCCATTCTGCATTAGTAGTAATATCACCATCAGCATTAAGTATGGTTGTTCCAGTAACAGTAACCCATTTTTGACCAGTCTCTCTATTACATACATGTCTAAACGGATCAGGTAATACACACCTAGGTTTGGTTCCAGTACCAGCATATTCACTACATGCTATATTAGTGCCTAAAAGATTACAGTATGGATATGCAGGCGCTTTATAAGGAATACCCTTACTATCTATACCTTCAAAAGTACATATAGTAGTTTCAGCACCCCAATAAGGACATACTCCAGGCTCATCTTCTATCCAATATTGACATTTATTAACCATTACTATCTATCACCGTCATCTCAAATTTACCTGTCCCTTCATCAACAGTATAACATATTTTTTTACTTCCTTCATAATAAAATATAGTTCGTTTTTCTACTCTAAAACTTTCTTTAATTCCTGGTACCATAGACGCTCTAGTTTTAATACCATATGCTTCTTTACCAGATAAATCCCATCTACGTCCATCATATACTAAAGAAAGCTTTTTTATCTTGCGTTTCGGAATTTCTTTCCATTCCATTTGACCTTCACGAATTTCAATCCCATCATCTAATAGTACTATCCACCCACGCCTCATAAACACCTCCCTAAACAAAAAGCACTGCGTAGTATGATACAATTTATAGTACTACTATACAGTGCTTTATTTATAAAATTAATTTTTTTCATTTATGGACCCTCCTTCGCCTAAATCATTAAATCGACAAGTTATTTGTCAAAACTAACTATGTTAAATTTTCCTAACCTTAAATCTCATAGTAGTTTTTAGTTGACTGGTTTATAAATCTTTTCCTCTTATAAAACTTTTAACTCTATTCTTTTATCAGTGTTTTTGTTAATCCAATTAATCTTATACATAACCACATCATCTACAAGGTTGTTGCCTTTAACTTCAACGTATAAGTCATCTTCTTCTATATAGAAGTCAGGTGTGTAGGTTCTCCTCTTACCGTTATTATCTATATAAGGAAAACTGTCTCTTTCGTACCACCAATTTTTGCCTTCTAGCGTAGCTGCAAATTCTGACTCAATTTTAGAACGCATAACTATAATACCTTGGTTTGGAGATGTATATTTAACTAAGGTACCATACATATTTTTATAATTCTTATTTATAACCGCTTTTTCAGAAATATTACATCTTCTAACCACCTCATTCCTGTGGTAAGTAGCCGTTTTACCAAAGTATGTGATAAATTGCCTAGTTATAGCGTGTTTATCCATTTCCAATTCTTCACTTATTGAAGATAAGCTCAGGTCGCTTTCAAAGTACATCTTAAGTCTATCGTGCTGATACTTAAAATGTTTATTGCATTTTTTAGCCTTCATAACCAAATGCTGGTTTAACCTATTTACTTTAATTCCACACACCGGGCATGTAACAATATTTTCTGAATTTCGTTTAGTTAAAGCGTAACAATCTACACACAAACCTTTTCCAGCATGAGGTTTTTGTGTTGTTCCACACTCTTGACATTCATCGTAATACCAAGACCATCCATGTAAATTACGCTTTTGCTTACCCTTTTTTCGATTCAATTCATTCATATAACATGTATTACATAGTCCTTTTGCTTTATGTGGTCTATCTACTCTTCTACACATTATGCATGAATCATATTTTTTAGACCACTTAACTTTATCTTTTTTATAAAAAAACTTTTTATAACAGTACGTACACATACCTTTACCAGCATGAGGTCTGTCTACTGCTCCACATTTGACACATTTATTATATACCATAGACCACTTAGTCCCTGATGTATAGCTTACTAAACCCCGTCTGTTATGCCCATGAATATATTCATTACCATATTGAACAATACCACCACAACCACATTTACATAATTCTTTCACATTAACTATCCTCTCTTCCATAACACTTAAATATAATACAAATCTCTATTTACATAGAAGTTAATCTATTAATAGTATAAATTACAGGTTATATCTACTGTAAATACTTGATTTTATTAACTATAATCGAAATAGAGTCTATAGTTGACGGAAGAATTTGCACCTGTCTCGCTTGCTCCAAGTCTAATATTTAACCATATCGGGTCGCTTACCAGCCCTGTATTACCAATCATCTCACTATCATCTGCTGATGCAACTACAGATAAATTATCTTCAGTTGCATATAAATAAGTTGGTGGTGTATCACTGTCTATATCAGCAGCTGCTACATTGGGATACCATTCTATTCCATTCATTGCACCAGTACCAGCAACACTAGCCGGACCAACTGTACCGAATCTAAAATAAGTATCTGAATTACCAGTATTATGATGACTAAAAGTACCATGACTTTGTAATCCAAATTTAACTGTACTGGCTTGCACTGCACCTGATTCTATCTCAAACAGTACACACTTAACGGTACTTTCAGTACTCACTGTAACGTTACCATAGTTCAAACTAGTTATGTTATAGTTAGATGGATCCCCAGGGTACACCCCAGCACAAAGCACATAAAATTCATCTCTTATACCCAAGTAATCAGCCGATGATGTTGGATTAAATGTAAATTTAACTCCTCTGGAGCCCAAATCAGCCCATGTTCCAGAAGCTGGAGTTAAAGCAGCAGCGCCCATATCACCCCTATCAGAGCTATATGCAAAATATGCAGAACCAGCAGGGTCAGTAACATTGCTTCCACTTGTATAGTCTGGTTCATAACAAGGAACCTGCCAATTACCGTTAGCAAACACAGCGTCAGTAAACTTAACCATCAAACCACGAGTTCCAACGTTATACCAATGATCAGAGTAAAGAAGCTCAGTAGCAACACTTGAATTATCCGCAGATGGAGAAGCTGTCCATGTCATTAATGGTACATTACCTGTTCCTTGACCCATAGTTGTACCATTTGTTACATCGATTGTTATCGTATATGTCGTGTCAGCTGAATAGTTATAAACACCACCTGTTGTGAACGTACCATCGTACACGATATTCTTCACAGCAACCCCTATACCACGTGCATAATCATTATCATTAGTGATAACTATCTTATATACCTCATCAAATAAACCATAATATGTGCCTGACACACTAACAGTACCACCAAAATTATTAGTACCAACCCCGGCACCAGTCTCACTTTTAGTGGAATATCCAAGTACAGCATGTGCAGTGTTAATACCACTGGCTACCGTTACTGTAGAAGAAACACCCAAAGTACCAGAATATATTTTGAACCTGTTACCGTATTCTCCAGTATTTTCCCACTTACATACTGCATTAGCCCATCTCTGATCATTACTTTTTTCATTTCTAGCAACATAATGCATTTTCTCTGTTATATCTCTTGCTATAAACCTAGGGTCCAAATTAGAACCACTATATAAAGTTATGTAGGATGCAGATGGAGAATCTCCATCTATTGACAGGTAAAGCCTATTTGTAGTAGACCCCATACTAAAAGTATCAGACACAGAAGCAGTACCTATGGAATATCCTCTAGTACCAACACAACCTTCACCACGCCCATCACCAATACTTCCTACTTCGTCTATGTCGTAGCCAACCCACCTTGTTATTGCGGCCATACATTTATACCTCCTTAATCGTGTAAATTTCTTTAATTAGTTTATTATAAAACTTTTTATGTTCTACCCTATCTTTATTTGCTCTTGAATTACATGAAATGCACAATGTAATTAAATTATCCGGCGAACAATTTTTCTTGTTATAATCAATATGATGAATACATAATCTATCGCTTAAAACCTGTAAGTTAATCTCCTCATCCTATACATCCTCTATTGTAAAAGT
>Ga0265293_10012233_pt1 | contig 11436 bp, 10 predicted proteins | sample Munlanlewell138R_FD_192505 | JGI IMG/M metagenome (GOLD analysis project Ga0265293, IMG submission 192505) | Leachate microbial communities from a municipal landfill in Southern Ontario, Canada - Leachate well 138R | ecosystem: Engineered > Solid waste > Landfill > Unclassified | place: Canada... | reverse complement strand
TCATATTAACCTCTTAACTGTTTAGTTAAACTATATAGTTATATTACCTTAAAAATATTTTTATATCAATTTTTGCACTTTTCCGATATGGTTATAGGTAAATTTTATATGTCATGGGGGACAAGTATGAGTATTAATGAAAATATTGATTCTTCTACATTATTGGAGATTAAAGGAAGCTTTAATGATACTCCTGAAAAGATGGCTATAAGAAATGCTATTATTAACAATGGAATTAATAAAGTAGCGTTTAATAATAACTCTTTGATTAAAATGCAACATACTTATTCAAATGAAATAGCCACTGGTAAAGCTACTGCACAAGAAAAATCAGGTAGATGCTGGATATTTGCTGGTTTGAACATGTTAAGCATACATGTTGCAAAACAATTCAATATAAAAGAATTTGAGTTTTCACAAAATTATATTTTTTTCTGGGATAAATTTGAAAAAAGCAATTACTTTCTTGAAAAAATCATTGAAACTGCTGATGAACATATATATTCTAGAGTTGTAATGTGGTTACTTTCTGCCCCAATGCAGGATGGTGGTCAATGGGATATGTTTTCTAATCTTGTAAAAAAATATGGTTCTGTTCCAAAATATATTATGCCAGAGACATTTCATAGTTCAAATTCACAGATAATGGATAGAATTCTCACAACAAAACTTAGAGAATTTGCAAAAGTTTTAAGATTAATGAAAAAAAATGGTGAAAGTACAGATAAATTGAAAAGCGAAAAAGTTAATATGTTAAAAGAAATATATAATATGCTTGTAATGTTTCTTGGAACTCCTCCTGAAATATTTGATTTTGAATATGACGATGATGATGGAGTATTTCATCAGAATACTGATTTAACACCTTTGGAATTTTTCAATTATTATGTGAATGTAGATCTTTATGATTATATTAGCATTATCAATGCTCCTTCAGAAGACAAACCATTTAATCAATCTTTTACTGTTAAGTATTTAGGAAATGTTATTGAAGGTAGAGAAGTATTTTATTTGAATGTTGATAAAAAGATTATGAAAGAGCTTGCCAAAAAACAGCTTTTAAATGATGAACCGGTATGGTTTGGTTGTGATGTTGGTAAAATGTCTCATAGAGAAAAGGGAATACTTGATAGTGAATTATATTTATACTCTGATGCTTTAGGGGTGAAATTTAATCTTGACAAAGCTTCAAGGCTTGAATATGGCGAAAGTCTTCTTACACATGCTATGCTTTTTACCGGTGTTAATATTTTAAAAGGAAAAACAGATAGATGGAAAGTTGAAAATTCATGGGGAACTACAGCTGGGAAAGATGGCTTTTTTGTAATGAGTGATAAATGGTTTGAAGATTATACATATCAGGTTGTAATTAGGCGAGAATATCTTTCAGATAAACTTTTAGAAGCTATAAAAAAACCTGTTGTAAGTCTTGAACCATGGGATCCAATGGGAGCTCTTGCTAATGTTCAGTAAACTGAACATTAATTGATAATTAATAATTAATAATTAAAAATTAGCAATGTTTTGCATCTAATTAAGTTTTCTGATTAAATAAACAAAAATCAATATAATGTCATCCTGGCATGATTCTGAAAAACTGTCATCCCGGTACTATTCTGAGCCGGGATCTGTTTTTGATTTTTTTATCATTACAATAACGCAAAAAAATAATCATTCGGTACCATTCGATATTTTACATCCATATAAAATATCTCTTTACCTTCGTTCACTTATAATACATCCGTGTATTATATGCTTCGCAACGTTCACTCAAGTTACCGAGTAGATTTTTTTTTTGCTTTTGTTTATAGAAAATCCTTCATACTTTATTTTAATTGAAAATTTTCTAACGAATTCTCGTTAAATCTGTCATTCTGGTACTATTCTGAATTTTTGTCATCCCGGTACTATTCTGAGCCGGGATGTTGTTAATTTTTTTAATACTCTTTTATTTTTTGTATATTTATGTTATAATCACAAGAAATAAAAATAAAATACTTTTTAGGGGAAAAAACAATGGATTTCAGTGTTAATTATGATGAAAGAACTCTGGAAGGTATTATAATATCTTTAACTCCGACTTTATTGGAAGTTAAGATGACTATTCCTTACAATGGTATTTGTAAAAAAATAAATCTTGAAGAAAATAACGAGTTTAGACCACTAAACTGGCCTCAATTAGAATCTGATTTTTTAGATGTTTCTGTTTTTTTTGCTGATAATAACATTACTTCTTTTGGAATTAATATGTGTGAAAACATTTTAAAAGATATATATGATGTTTGTAATAGTATTTTTCTTAATATTCATATATTTAAAGAAGATATTGAAAAAATTGAGAAGTTTTTTAATGGTGAAGATTATAAAAGTTTAGGTTTCACACATAATCAGGCTAAAATTGCTGATAAAATGAAAAAATCACAAATTACCCCTATATTTATGCGTGAACAGATAGAAGAATTTGAAAAAGATGTTCAACTTTGGTTTAAAAAGTTTTTTTCAAGAGCAGATAGAGAAAATGCTGATAAATTTACACAATTAATCGATTTTTCTTTTGATGTTTTATAATATATGACAAGAAATAAAATACTTATAATAGATGATGAACAAGAATTAATAAATCAATTGTACTTTTTTCTTGATGAAAAAGGTTATATTGTACAATGTTGTATTGATAGTGAAGATGGATTAAAAGCTGTTTTAGAAAATGACTATGATGTAATTTTACTTGATTACAATATGCCAGCAATTAATAAATCTGAAGTATTTGATAAAATCAAAGAAAAACCAAATCAAAAAGTTATTTTTTTATCAGACAATTGCACTGATGAGGCAAAATTTCGTGTTTCAGGTCGTGAAAATTATCCTGAGGGGTTTGTATATAAACCTTTTGACCTTCTTGAAATAAAAGCTATAATCGATGCTGTTATAAGCGGTATAAATATTTACAAAAGCACAACATAAAGATTGTATTATAAAAACCCTTTGGTTGTATTCTCAAATTCTTTTTGTAATTCTTTTTGTTTTTCAATAAGGTTTTCAGAATAAATACCTTTTTTATTTAATAAATCAAGATCGCATAATATATAAGAATTTAATTCATCATTGAATATTTCACAATGATATCCAGTTGAATTTTTAAAATAATTTATTATTTTTTCAGTATCAGTTTTACATAAAGAATTAATTATTGTTATAACTTTTTCTCTGTAACTTTTTTCTGTATAAAATAATCCATGAGCTATTTCATGTTTTAAAGTGCTAGTATCGTTCTTTCCAAAAGTACCAATTATATAAAAATTTTTTTCTTTTATATTTTGAATAATATTAATAAATTTTTTTTCTTTATTACTTAGAGGGTTAAATTTTCCTTTTAAGAATAAATCAAAAATATTAGATGGAATATTAAAACCTGACCAATCTTTATAATATGTGAATTTTCCTGTTTTTTTCCCACCTGGAGAATTTTTAATATACCAATTTTTATATTGTTTTAAAGTAAATATTTTACCTCTAAATTCAGGTGATTCATAATGTTCTTGAAATCTTAAAAATGTTGAACATAAATTGTATTGAGTTTTGAATTTTAAATGGTAAATAGAATTGAATATTTTATTGATTTTCATATATTTTGCTACCTATAATATTATTTTTTAATATTCTTCAAGCTCTGGTTTTGAGTTTATATCAACGACTGGTTTAGTTTTAAGAAGTGGTTTTTCATCTTTTATTATAAGTTCTCTTTCTTGAGTATCATTGAATAAAACTGCATCTTTTGGAGTAGTACTAAGCATTGGTTTAGACGGTTTTTTACCACAACCAGTATTTGCAATGGTAAATAATGTTAAAAGACAAATTAATAAACAAAATCTTATTTTCATTTTAAACTCCAGAGAAAATCAATTTTTAAGTTAATAAATAATACATCTTAAAAAAACTTTAGTCAAATTGGACTAAATACTGAAAATTAAAGGTTAAAAATATAATATATAATATAATAGCAGTTAATTAAATGAAAATGAAAAAAACTAACAAACACTGATAAAATTAATAAATAACTTGAAAAATATATAAAGTTTAATTATAATATATTTTAATATATTAAAGGATATAAGGGGAAAAAATGGATAAAGCTATTAAAATACTTTTGAAAGAAGGTCTTAATCTTGTTGATAAAACTAAAGAATTATCTATTCCTCAAGATTCTGATAATATAAATTCTGAAGAATCATTAAAAGATATAACTGAGTTTTTAATATCTGAAAATGGTAGTTTTGATATTGATATTTCTTCAGATAAATTGAAAGTGTTTTTAACAGTTTATCCTCCTGTTGGCAAAGGAAGTCCAGTTACTGTAGAAAAGGTAAAAAAATATCTTGAAAAAATACAGGTAAATTACGGAATTGATTGGCAGATAATAAATAATTATGTTTCTAATGCGATAAAAAAAAATAAAATAATAAGAAAAAAATTGATAGCTAAAGGAATTCCTGCTTTTGATGGAAAAGCTGAAACTTATATATTGCATTTTGAGAAAAAATATAATAATGAAAAAATAACTGATAATGAAAAAATAGATTATAGAGACATTAATAAAGTAAAAAGTGTTGAATCAGGAGAAAAAATAATATCAATTATTCCAGGCGAACCATCAAAAGAAGGTATTGATGTTACTGGTAATAAAATCATTCCTGCTGTTCTTAAAGAAGAAAAACTTTTTCCCGGTCTAAACACAAAATTTGTTGAAAACGAAAATGCTGTTTATTCTGAAATAGAAGGAAGAGTTCATATTGGAGAAAACAACCAAGTTTCAGTTTATCCTGAACTTGTAATACAAGGTGATTTTGATCTTGAAATAGGTAATATTAATTTTGATGGTTCGCTAATTATTCATGGTAACATAAATGATGGTTTTGATATCAATGTTAGAGGTGACATACATGTTGATGGCAATATTTATTCATCAAATGTATATTCTAATGGAAATATTACTGTAATTAAAGGTATTTTAACTAAAGAAAAATGTATTGTAAAAGCAGATAAAAATATTTCAGCAAAATTTATAGAAAATTCTTTTGTATCGGCAGGAAATGATGTATATATATCTAAAGCTGCTATAAGAAGTACAATAATAGCTGGGAATAAAGTTATTGCATCTGGAGAAAAAGGTCAATTAGTTGCATCTTTAGTATATGGTTTTAATGGAATTGAATGTGTTGAAGCTGGTTCTCCAATGGGAACAACAACAAGACTTATTGCAGGACTTAATTATTATTCTCAAATTGAATATAATGAAAAAGTTTTAAAACTAGAAGAGCTTAGAGAAATGAATGTAAAAATATCAGCTTATCTTCAAAAGATTCTTGGCAATTATTGTGATCCGTGTTCTATGGAGAATGAAGTTAAAAAAATACTTTGTGTATTAAGTAATAAAAATAAAATTATTTTAAGTGAAATAGAAAAAATAAAAAATAAATTAATTGAAATCGAAAAAACTTTATATAATTTTAACAGCTTTCCTTATATTAGGATATCAAAAGATATATTTCCAGGAACATGTATAACAATTGGTGAAGCTAAGATGTTAATTGATAAAAAACAAAATGCTCAAAAGTATATGTGGGATAAAACTTTAAATAAAATTGAATTAGCAACAATATAAATAATCAAAAACCAATATAATGTCATACCGGTACTATTCTGAGAAACTGTCATCCCGGTACTATTCTGAGCCGGGATCTCGCTTTTGATTTTTTTATCATTACAATAACGCAAAAAAATAATCATTCGGTATTTTAGAGGCTGTTGAAAAAATCAGGGTTTCTTTTTTTTAATCCTCATTTAAAATCAAAATGTTTTTGTTTAAAAAATATATTAAATATTGTATAATTTAGAGGTTTCAACTAGTTTGGATAATAAAAAAAATATAGAGGAATATTTATGAATACTGTTTTTTTTCACTGGTTTTATAAAAGAATAGAGGAAATAAAAGAAAAAGGTATTATTACACAACAACAGAGTGATAAAATTGCAGATTATTATAATAATAATAAAAATGAGTCTGGGATTTTTAGTTTTTCTGCAATAATATCCTTGTTTGGAGCTATTTTAATTGGTGCAAGTGTAATACTATTTATATCTTCAAATTGGAATGAATTTGGTAAATGGACAAGGTTTTTAATTGTAAATTCTTTTCTTATATTGTCCTATATTATAGGTTTTGTTTTGTATAATTATACTAATAGAAAGAAAACAGGAACAAGTATTGTTTTTTTGGGTAATATTGTATTTGGTGCATCGATTTTTCTTGTTGCTCAAATATTTAATATACAATCTAAATATAGCAATGGACTTCTTGCATGGGGTTTACTTGTAATTCCATTTATTTTTCTTTTTAAAAATAAGATATTTGTATTATTGCCAATGGTTTTATTGCATTTTTGGAATGTTTTTTTAACTAATGATTTTCATAAACTAAACCTTGTTTATTTAGCATTTATAATGTTTTTTGTTTGTATTGGCTATAAAAGAGTTTCAGCTTTTTTAATAAATTTATGTATAATTTCTTTTTTATCTTGGTTTTCTTTTACTTTTATAGGATATTTTGGAGATTTTAGTCAGAGTGTTATTTCAAATCTACTTTATTTATCTATTGGGCTTGTTTTTTATGTTATTTCAATTGAAAAGAAAATTAATATAGGTAAATTTATAAATACATATAAATTTTGGAATTATATTCTTGTGTTTTTTTCCTTGTTTTTTATGAGCAATAAACGTGTAATAACAACGACAATTGAGTTTTTTTCAAATAAAACATATAATACTAATTTATTATATACTTTTATTGATATTTTACTTTTTTCCTTAATATGGTACGCTTTTTCATTTAAAAAATTAAAAGATAATAGATTTTTTTATTTATTTCAAATGTTACCAGTATTTTTATTAGTTTTAGCACCATATATTAAAGATTTAAAATATGCTAATAGTTTTATTTATATTATTTTTAATATAAATCTACTTTATTTTACAATTAAAACTATAAATATAAATATAAAACAAAAAAGCATATTATTTGTTAATATTGGTGTTGTTTTTTTTCTTATTCATTTTATAGCAAGATATTTAGATTATGCTTATAAATACCTTCCTCGAGGTTTTTATTTTTTTGTAACAGGTTTTATCCTGATTTTGATTTCTACTTTTATTGAAAGAAAAAGAAGAAATATTATTGAAATAATAAAGGAGGACAAATGAGTAAAAATAAAAAATATATTTATATAACAATTGTAATTATTCAGGTTTTGTTTTTACTTTTTATGGTTTATTCAAAACATAATCATATAGAAAAAGGCAAAAAGATAATTTTAAAAGTTAATCCTGTAGATCCAAGATCTATAATGAGAGGAGAATATATTAGATTAACTTATGATTTTTCTGAATTAGAAATAAAATTAGAAAATAAATTACCTAAAGGTGAAGCTATTTATATTATTTTAAAAAATAATTTAAATGTTTGGTCTTATAATGGATATTCTTTAAAAAAACCTGAAAAAAATTTAACTTTTATAAAAGGTCATGTTAAATATTCCTATGCTGTTTTAGATAATGAAAAAAACAAAAAGTTTAAATTGTTTATTAATTTTGGTATTGAAGATTATTATGTTGAAGAAGGCAAAGCTATTGATTATGAAAATAAAATTAATAATGAAGATTTATATGTTAAAGTATCTTTAAATTCTAATGGTGAAGGCATTGTTTATGGGATTTTAGAGGAAAAATGATAAATAATAAATTGTTTTTTAATGGTAATATTTATTCAGATGAATTTTCAAAAATTTATTATGCTGTGCTTGTAGATAATAAAGGAATTATTATAGATTTATTCAAAGAAAAAAACGATATACCTTTGGAATTTTTTAAAAACAGTGTAGATCTTGAAGGAAACACTGTGTATCCAGGATTTCATGATTGTCATGTACATTTGGAATTTCTTACAAAAAGATTTTCTGAAATTATATTTAATGAAAAAACTGATAAATATGAGTTTTTAGATACTTTAAAAAAAAGTTTAAATAATTTTAAAAAAAATGAATGGATAATAGGCGGAGGATTTTCAAGGAATTTTCTTGAAAATATGCCAGATTTGTTTGAAATTGATAGAATTACTCCATATAATCCAATATTTTTTCATTCAAAAGATATACATTCATTTTTGATTAATTCAAAAGCTATGGAATTTATTCCTGATGATAAAAAACAATTATTTGATAAATACTCTCAAAAAAATAAAAATGGATTATTTACAGGATTGATATTTGAAAAAGGTGAGGATATTTTTGAAGAGTATTTAAAAACAAATATAAAAGATTTGAAAGATAATTTTAAACTTACTCAAAATTATTTTCATAAATACGGTATTACAACAGTTCATAATATGGATGATGATGTAATTGCTGATTTTATTAAAGATGAAAAAGATAATTTAAAACTTAATATTTTAAATTATTATAGAAATCATATTAATAAAAATAATGACATGTTTTTTGGTTTAAAACTTTTTGCAGATGGTTCGCTTGGTTCACTTACATGCTGTATGAAAGATAATTTCACAAATTATGATTTTTCAGGTATTTTAGTTTTAAATGAAGATGAAATTGATAGTATTTTAAAACAATGTTCAAAAAATAATATTGATGTTGCAATTCATGCTATAGGTGATAAAGCAGTTAGTATTATTTTGGATAAATTCATTAAATATAATATGAAAAATTCAAGAATTGAACATGCTCAATTAATTAGTGATGAAGATATAGTAAAAATCAAATCAAAATGGTTTTCAATGCAACCATTACATATTAAAGATGATATAGAATTGTCAAAAAAGTATTTAAGTGACAGGATAAATTATCTCTATAGATTTAGAACAATTCTAAATAATTCAGGTAATCTTATATTTGGTTCTGATGTTCCTGTTGTTGAAGCTGATGTTGTAAAGAGTGTTTTTTGGGCTACATCAAGAGATGATAATAATAAAGATTGGAATATAAATGAAACTATTAGTGTTAAAGAAGCTTTGATTGCTTATACGATTACTCCGGCTGTTTTTGAAAAATCTTTTTCGGGAGATTTATTAATTGGAAATCAGGCAGATATGGTTGTTCTTTCGCAAGATATGTTAAAATGTGATAATATACTCAATACTAAAGTACTAATGACAGTATATAAAGGCGAGATAGTTTTTAGATATGGGGAATAGGGAAAGCAAGAACAATGGCGAATGTTCAATGTTGTATGGGGAATTAAAGTCAAAAGTGGAGGATGATTTATGAGTAATATTAAAGCAAGATTATTAAAAGGTTTTAGAGATTTACTACCATGTGATGCAATTATAAAAGAAAAATTTTTATCTAATATAAAAAATACATTTGAAAATTACGGTTTTTCTCCAATTTATACACCAGCTCTTGAATATATTGATATTTTAACTGGTAAGGGCGGAGATGAAAATGAAAAACTTATGTATAGATTTCAGGATAATGGACAAAGAGATGTAGGAATGAGATATGATTTAACCGTTCCTCTTGCAAGATTTGTAGCTTTGCATAAAAATGAGTTGAATTTTCCTTTTAAAAGATATCATATTGCTCCAGTTTGGAGAGCTGAGAATACTCAAAAAGGTAGATATAGGGAGTTTTATCAATGTGATTGCGATATAGTAGGTTCAGATTCGGTTTTATCAGATGTTGAAATTGTAAGTTTAATTAATAATACTTTATCAAATCTAAAAATTGAAGATTTTTTAATAAAGATTAATTCAAGAGTATTTGTTGATTTTCTTTTTAATATAATGAAACTTGATGAGGAAGGAAAGAAAAAAACTGCAATTCTTATGGATAAAAAAGATAAACTTCCTATAAAAGTTTTTGATGATGAATTAGAAAAACTTTTAAACAATGAACAGATTAATATTATAAATGAATACTTTTTAATTGATAATATTGATTCTTTGCAAAAATTTATGTCAAAACTTGAAATTATACCTGATGAATTAAAAAATGAAATTGATAAATTTAAAAAAATATTTGAATATTGCTTGTTTATGAATAAACATCTTAAATTTGATCCTTTGATTATAAGAGGTCTTGATTATTACACAGGTATTGTTTTTGAAACAGTACTTGTAGAATCTCCACAATATGGAGCGATTTTTTCTGGTGGAAGATACGATGGTCTTGTGTCGCTTTTTACAGGAGAAAAAATACCTGCAATTGGTGCTTCTATTGGAATTTCAAGATTAATAACAGCTCTTGAGGAAAGAGATTTTTTTGGAGAAAAGAAAAACACTGTTTCAGATGTGATTATATTTAATCTTGATGAAAAAATTCAAAGTAAATATTTGGATATAGCTTGTATATTTAGAAAAGAAAATATAAAAACAGATATTTATCACGAAAATGCTAAAATGAAAAAACAATTTAAATATGCTGAAAAGAATGGTTATAGATTTGCTGTTATAATCGGAGAGGATGAAAATGAAAAAAATATTCTTAAATTAAAAGATCTTAAGAATTTTTCAGAAAAAGAAATAAGTCTTGAACATGCTGTTAGAGAAATTTTATCAACTTTCTAAAAAACCGTATATTGACATTAGGACCTTATTTGGATTAATATTTAAACAAAGGATTTAAATAGAGGGGATTTAATTATGAGTAAAAAAATATTTTATTTATTAATTTTTGTTGTTATATCAACAATTGTTGTTTATTCACAAGAAATTGGTAGATTTATACTTATAGATGAAAAATCTGATTTTTCCTATAAACTTCAAAAAATATCCAAAAATGATAATGGCAAATTGACAGCATCTCTTTATAATAAAGAAAATAATATTACTTATGAAGTTTTAGAAGGTGATAATATACCAGGTTTTAATCTTACTGATGTTGAAATAAATCATATGAAAAAAATAGTTTTTGAAGATGAAAAACAGAAATTATTAAAAAATATAAATAAAGAATTGCTTGAATTCTCTCAAAAAAATAATATTTTAATACCAAATATGAATGATGTTGGTGTCGAATCAGCTATAGATTCAACAGAACCTTCAAAAGAAGAAGTTCAAAAAATGTTGAATTTTGTTAGAGTTAAAGAAATAGGAAATAATTATGTTCTTTTAGAAGATATATATAGAAATGGTTTTTGGAAGCTTATAAAAACTTCTCATGATAGTATGTCAATAGTTTCAGAAACTTTAAATAATAGTTTAAAAGTACCAAAATCTGGTGATTTTATTATACTTGATGCTATAAAAGATTCAAGTTATGGCGATGAATTAAAAGTTGGTAATTATAAAATTTCAGCTTGTCATGATAATGAGTTTATATATTTTTATACAGAATATTTTATAGATGAACCTGTAATAAAAAGTGATGA
>Ga0265293_10012232_pt1 | contig 11437 bp, 6 predicted proteins | sample Munlanlewell138R_FD_192505 | JGI IMG/M metagenome (GOLD analysis project Ga0265293, IMG submission 192505) | Leachate microbial communities from a municipal landfill in Southern Ontario, Canada - Leachate well 138R | ecosystem: Engineered > Solid waste > Landfill > Unclassified | place: Canada... | reverse complement strand
AAATCTCAGCAGCAAAGAATTAGATGAAATAGTAAAAAGAATCAACAACAGGCCCCGAAAATGCTTGGGGTGGAAGACACCTGAGGAGGTTTTCAAAGTATGTGGCACTTGACTTGGAAATTTTCCCACATCCCCCACAAAAATAAAAACTTAAAAACAGCCGAATATACGACTTTGCGTTTGGCCTAGGGGCGCAAGCCCCAAAAATAAATCAGAGTTTTCATAGAGAGACCTTTGCACGGCTAGAAATTGTGAATTTAATTTTACAAATCCGATACAGTTTTAAACAAAATGAGACATTTTGTAGAGAAGCATAAGCTAAAAATGCTAATAAAATAAGGTAAGATGGAGATAGAATGACATTTTATTCGAAAAGTGCTTAAAAGAGTGCTTTCTTTTTTGGAGGGGGGTGCGGGGGGGAACCTTTTTTCTTTTGCAAAAAGAAAAAAGGTTCCCCCCGTGCAAAGCTCTCAGAGAAAAGTTTGCGCAAGCTCTGTGGAATGAAACCCATGGCTTAGGTGTTGTTGCCAGTTGAGGGGTGGGGCAAAAGGAGGTATTAGCATGAAAAACATTGGGAAAAGCGTATTATTTTTAACAACTTTGGCGATGTTTTTATCCTTACCCGCTTTGGCTCAAGAGTATCGACCGCGCTTGGGCGTAAGCGTAACGGAGTTTCGGGCTTCTCCCTTGCTTTTACAGCATTTACGGCTAGCAGAGGGTGAAGGCTTGTTAATTCAAGACATCGCACAGGGAAGCGCTGCGGAGCGCGAAGGGCTATCTCAGGGTGACATACTATTAGCGATAGACGCCAAGCCGATGAGTAGTCGTAGCAAACTAGTCGATTACATCAGGGCTCTCCCCCCCCACAGCAATGTGATACTTGACGTTATTCAGAAAGGGGAGCACCGACAAATTTCTTTTGCACTCGATAGCTTACCCGACAATATACAATGGAAGCACAAAGCCCCAAGATACAGACGCGCAGCACCACCTCAAATCATGCCGTTAGCGCCTCAATTTGGGCAAAGCTCAAGCGCGTCGAGTTCGCAACATCTTATGTACCGCTCACAAGTACAGACAAAAAACGGTATAGAGCTATCTACTGTCATCGTTACGGGCGAGCCCAACGATCCAGAGAGCGAGGTCAGTGTTGAGCTTGGCGGTAATAAGAGCCAGTGCAAGATGAAAGATCTGGACAAAATGCCTGAAACGGTACAACGCGCAGTACGTGATGCCATCGCCAGCAGTCCAAGTGTAGCGTTAAGTTTTGGCGGTTCTGCGGCCATGGGCTTTGACGAAATGTTTAAGCGCCAAATCATGGAAATGCGTAGATTCGAAGAAGAGTTCTTGCGTCGAAACGCGATCCCTACGCCAGAGCTGAATTCTGTACCCGATAGCCAGTACACCGCTCCTCCTGCCAAGTCGCCGATTCAAATCATCACCGAAGAAGATAAGGCTAATCTTGATATGAGCAGAATATATTAGTGACCAAGCGTTGGGAGCGTTTTGTAATTCCTAGCCAAAACCCGCTCATATGCGGGTTTAAAAAACACTTGAAATTCAAGAGCAAACTCGTAAGGATGAACACGCTCTTGCTTCGTTGGCAGGGGGTTTGTCATTTGTTTTCTGTTTTCTCTTTAATGATAAGAGAGTGAAGTTGAAGAAAGCCATAGTATTATCGGTGTTGATGTCGTTTATTTCCTTTGGTCTAAATGCCTGTGACGATGGGGGTTCAAAGAAGGAGTGTGAAAATACCGCAGCGGCGACGTGTAACGCGGAAGGCAAGCTCGAAAAATGCGTAAACAATAAGTGGGCAGCACAAGACTGCGATACCGGTAAAGTTTGTCGAGGTGGCGCCTGTGTTACCGAAACTCAAGAGGACTGCACTGACGGCGAAAAAAAATGTGATGGTGTTGTACTCAAGACTTGCAATGGTACAACTTGGACTGACAAAAAATGCGAAATTACTTGTCGCGACAATGCGTGCCAAACGACGGTACAGAATGGGGACCCTTGTACAAGGGAATCGAAAGATTTTTGTGTTGAGAACAATTCCGTTATTTGCGACATTGATGATTTGAAATATAAAATTAGTCCGTGCGAGAATCAATGTAGCACCTACACCGATGAGGAAGGCATAGTTCTTGTGGAATGCACAACGCCTTGTACAGAGGAAGAGCAGGGGAATACGCGCGTTCTGAATGAATGCGATGAAGACGACTTGGTGGTTTTCCTACAATGTGATGAAAGTGATGGCAATAAATATGATTGGTGGACTTTTCTTAGCTATGATGAGCAAGGAGTCTGCATAGACAATTCGTTGCACTTCTGTGAAGAATCTCAATATCTTGTTGAGGAATGTGAGACTACTTGCGAGGAGACGGATGAAGGTGACCTGCTTTGCGAATAGCTCATCGCTAGCACTATCCTAAAAAAGGCAGCCCAAGGGCTGCCTTTTTTTGAATATGCTAGCTTGGCTTAAGAACGATAGTTTTAATAAAGGCAAAGTTTAAAAACCTTTGTCTTTATCCGAAGACAAAGGCACGATGTCGAATAAAATTCATAGATTCTAGGCTTAAACTTAATGAATCCTTACAAACCTTGAACATTCTGAAGAAAAAACGCATTTAAAAAGAAAAAAATACAGGTCTAGGAAAAAATTCCTTGCAATCTATAAAAATTCTGGCATTGATTAGCTTAGGTTGTAGGTAAAGGTAGTTCCTACGGCCAAAGTCTATAAGCTTTGCATTGAGCTATGCTTTAACAATACAGGAGAGAGTAGATGAGAAAGTCATGGGTATTATCGTCGTTAGCGGCGCTGCTAGCCATTGGGTTAGTAGCATGCGATGATGGCGATGGTGGTGTAAAAAAAGAATGTGAAACAGGTACAGCACCTGCTTGCAGTGAAGATGCTAAGAGCAGGATTACTTGCGTTGAAAATAAAATTGTTGTTACGGCTTGCGCTGAAGGACTTGTTTGTAACAATGGGCAATGCGTAGTGAAGCCTGAGTGTACGGATGGCGTTGCTGCGAGGTGTAAAGCGGGTAGTGAAAAAATCGTAGAGTACTGCTCTGGAGGTTTTTGGCTAGAACAGTCCTGCGTTGATGGAAAGATTTGCGACAGCGGCATTTGCAAGGAAGACCCCAACAAAAAAGAATGTTATGATACATTTTCACCCGTTTGTGTAGTTAACAGTGTTAAGTCCTGTGGCCCTGATGGCAAGTTTGTCGAAGAGCCATGTGGTGATGAAAAAAATTGTGAAAGAGGCGCTTGCGTGCCTAAGAATCCATGCTCCGTAGAAGGCGAGAAAAAATGTGTAGCTAAAGAATTGCAGGAGTGTAAAGAAGGTAGTTGGAGCACAGTTCAAACTTGCGAGAAATTCTGCTCCGCCGAGAAAGGTTGTGTAGATCGTCCTTCAGCTGGTGACCCATGTACAAACAACTCCCCTACAATTTGTGAAGGTAATGAAATTTTGATTTGCGAGGACGACGTCTATGAAGTCGAAACCTGCGATACGCAATGTAGCGTAGTCACAGATGAGGAAGGCAGTTTCATTCTGTGTACAGAGCCATGCACTGTCGAAGGTGAGCAGAAGCTTTCAGAAGACTCATGTGTATACCACCCTGATTATGGCAATCTTTTACAGATAACAATTTGCGAGCGAGCTGATGACGGTAATCTCGTTACCGTTGATTACTACAGCTACCAAATCTGCGAAGACAACTATAAACTCAGCTGTAATGTTGATAAGGTTTTCAGAGAGAGCTGCAAATCATGTACCGATAAAACTTCCTTAGTATGTGAGCCCTTCAACGCTGGTGATACTTGCCCAGAAAACTTTGCAAAGTCCTGCAAAGATAACAAAACACTCGTGAACTGTGATACAGCCAACAATACAATTGAAGAGATAACGTGTGCGGAACCGACTCCAGTTTGTAAATTTGGTGCATGTGTCAAGAAGCCAGTCATTGGTGATGCTTGTGGAGCTAACGACCCAGTTGCATGCGATGGCAAAAACGTTATTGTGTGCCGTAATGGCAAATATACAGCAGCCCATGAGTGTCTGGAGCAGTGTAGCGTAACCACGGATGGTGCGTTTTGTACGACACCATGCGATGATGAAGGAGAGCGTCATTTGACAAGTCAAGAGTGCGATGGTACCAGAGTGCAGTTCTCAATTTGTCAACCCGATGAGGATGGAGTGCTCGCCGCTTGGCCATACATAGGTCCCGAGACTTGTGTTGAGGACGATAACAATAAATATAGCTGTCCTGGTGGTAAGTTTACGACAGAGCCTTGTGGAACTTGCACGAACGGGACTTCTACTACTCCTTTAGTCTGTACTCCACCATACAACGTCGGAGAGACTTGCCCAGAAAACTTCAGCCCTCTGTGTAAAGATGGCACTACAGCGTTTGTTTGTAATACCAGCGTTAGCCCGAATGTTATCGCTGAGCTGGAATGCGATGCGGCCACACAGATTTGCAAAAACGGCGACTGTGCGGACAAGCCCTCCCTTCCCGAAGTGGGAGATACATGTAATCCCTCGACTGCTCCAGAATACTGTGATGGTGATACTCGTGGACTGTATTGCCACTCGTCTACGAAAAAATATGTGGAGTTCACAAGTTGTACTGCGCAGAATCCATGTCGAACCGTTGATTTAGGTAACGGTATACCCTATGCAGACTGTACCTACCCGAGCGAGTGCACGGACGCAGATGAGAATAGCACGATATTTTATCGTAATAGCTGTGAGATTGGCGAGGGAACAGTTTTTGCCATATACTGTCTGAGAGCATACGACGGAAATGTTACTGGCTTTCCAGCAGATTACACGTCGGTTTGTCTAAATACCACCACCATGTTATCTTGTAAAGATGCAACGGAAGCGGGGCTTATGCAAACAACGTGTTCAGCTTGTGTCGACAATAACAATGGCACTGCAACTTGCACACCATAGTCGCTTAGCAGCGAGCTAAACACAAAAAAGCCCGAGCGTTGCTTGGGCTTTTTTGTGTTTTTGTAGGATCGTGGGGGGGCGAAGAAGTTCGCGCGTATGGGGGGCGAAAACTAAGGCGAGCGCAAAGTTCTGTTTCGCCAAAAACTGGACGGGGCGTCGCGGGGTGTCCCCGCGGAGGGGGTAGACGCAAACCCGCGCACAGCGAGGGGTTGCGGCGTAGGGGGACACATCCCCCACAAAAATAAAAACTTAAAAACAGCCGAATATACGACTTTGCGTTAGCCGTAGGGCGAAAATCCCCGTCTAAGAAAGAAGCGCTAAAGAGCTAAAGTTTAGATTAAAAGCGCTTGGCGACGTTAAGCCAAAACTCGGCGCTTGTACCGAAATTCATTTGCAAATCGGTGTGCCAGCCAGCCGAAATGTGGAAGGAGAGGTCGAGGGAAAAGACGCCAAAGCCGGGGACGGGGACGGTGTTAAACAGTCGCGAGGGCGCGGAAAGGGGGCCAATGCTGAAATCGGGGCGCTGGCGGTAACCGACGGCAAGGTTGAAGTCTGTGAAGATGTTCATGGAGATAAAGCTCTCCAAGACAAGTAGCGTGGCGTGGTCGGAAAAGGGACGGCTGGATTTTTCCTTGAATTGGTAAAAGTTAACGCCAAAACCAAGGCGGTTGACGAAGCGGATTTGTGATAGATGCGCGAACCATGTGCCTAAATCGAGCGAAAATTCGACATATGGCAAAAAAGTGATCGTATCATAGTCGGATTTTAGCGCCTGGTCGTATTTTGTATCGGCGGCGATAGCAATGTAAGTGTAGCTTTCTTCGGCGTGCCATAAGACCACGCCGCTATCGAGGCCAGCGTTCCAGTGATTGAGGGCAATAACGTCAAGGAAGGCATAGGGTTTGACCCAAAAGCGTTTGTTGCGAAATGCGTACTCGAATTCGAGGCCGAGGTTTAGGCTATCGGAGGGCGCCCAACGGACGCCCACTTGAACGCCGTGGCCGTAGGGATCGATATGGTTGGTGGGCATGGCCATCGAGTAGCCCTTGAAAGTACCAATGACATCGAAGAGGTAGCTGGAAATAAAGAGGGTGGTTCCAAAGTGAAAGAGTGTCTTCCACAAAGGGGAGAGGTGCTTGTCGTCGCGGGAAAGCGAGCCCATAGCAAGACTTGTGGCGATCATCGCGAGGCTGACGCCTTCCATAATAAGTAGGCGATAGTGGCTGCTCTCGTCCTCGGCGCAGTGGTGACCCCAGCCGCGCCATACCGTCGAAATCAGTATGGACCAAAGCCCACATTTTACCGAGCCTGGTATGGCGTTTTTGCGACGCGTCTCCCATGCATCTTGCTCTAAATCCTCATCGGACTTGCCTTCAACTTCGCTTTCGTTGAGCGCATATGCCGTTCGTGGCAAGGCTAGAGTTGTGCTTAAAAAAAGCAGCAGCAAGAGGCTATGGAGAATCGCTAAAAATCGATTTCGGTACATAAAATAACGCAATTTGGCGTTGCTGTCGGGTTATGGTTTAAATAATGATGACTTTGCCTGCTCAACGAGGAAGAGCGAGGGCTTGAGGTGGTAGCGGCCGTTGATGAACGATTTTTTGCTAAGTTCGGACTGAAGGTTTTCGGGGCTATGCCACGCATTTTCATCAAGGCTATTGAGCATGCGTACAGCGCTATAGGCTAGCACTTCGTAGAGCGCGGGTTTTCGTTTGTAGAGCGTCGCAAAACCTTCTGAGAAATCTATGCTATCTATGTTGTTGGCACGCGGCGCCTCGGCGTAATCAAGGTAGAGGCTATTTTGTAGCGCTCTATAGTTATGATTTTCGGGCAGTGGGGACCACGAACTTAAGCTAATACAGCGAATGAACTTGCGTGTATCTCCCTTATAGCTACTTGGTTTTTTGCCCATACACCAAGTGTTCTCTTGGTTCATAAAACTAAGCAAGCGCTCGGCTATAGCGGGTAGGACTGGCAAGAATATGGCGTCTGCCTGCGATTTTACGATCTGCTTGGCGAGCGTAGAAAGGTCGGCTTGTGCTTGATCAAAGTGGATGGGGTTAAGAACTTGAATGGCAAAGTTTGCTGCGGCGAGTCGAAGGGCTTCGTTAGCGGTTTGAGCGTAGTTCGATACTGGGAATAGCGGTAGAATTCGCTTAACCTCGAGTGCGGATAAATTTTGCGCTACCACAGCGGCCTCTGCTTGGATCGAAGACGAAAATTGCATGGCGTAGGGGTTTACAAAGCTATCATCTACGCTAAAAGCGATAAGCGGCAAGGAGAGTTCTTGTGCTGCGCGGGCGGCGGCCTTGGTCTCATTTGTATTGAGGGGGCCAATAACAACAGCGGCTCCGAGCGCTTTTGCCTGCTCCATCGCGCGTACTGTTCCATCGGGGCTAGACTCAGAGTCTAAAAACAATAAGTGAAACGATGTGCTTCTGCGATCAAAAACGCCTTGTGCCATCAACATAGCGCCCAACATGGCGCGCCCCATACGTAAGGAAGCTCCCGAGAGGGGAAGGACGGCGGCAACGATGGGCTCGCTCTTTGCTGTGAGCGCATTGCTCGTTTTTAATAGCTCTGCCTTTGTGCTTTCATCAACCGCGTTTAGTGCATTTTTTACGTCCTCGAGTGCATCTATGGGGCAGCTGCTATCTGGCTTGTGCAAACAGCGGCTTAGCAGCGAGTAGCCAAGTGCCGCGCGGGTTAAAACGGGGATATGTCCGTCTAATACAAGCGCCGCGCGCTCTGGGCTAGCGAGTAGTCGAGCGGCCACAGCGAAGCTCTGTGCTTTAATGCTGGCTGTTGCTTCATGTTCGTAGGCGCGACCGTAGTAGTATAGGGCTTCATCGTCCTTTTTCGCCTCCAGCGACGCGTGCGCAAGTGTTTTCCATGCCAAACTTTCGTCCTGCGGGGCGATCCAAGGGTTTTGTAGTGTTTGCACCGTTTCCTGCGATAGGCTTTGTATGCTTTCTTGCGGTAACTCGACTATTCTGACCGAAGTTGCATCGCTTTGCGTTGCACACGACAGGCTGTAGAGCGCGTGCGCGGTGACGAGATTGGGGTCATCGTACTGTGATGGACTTTGGGAAGCCAAGTAATCACAGGCAGCATCGCGGGTCTCTGGGCTCTGCAACTCGTTGCGTTTGATTAAAAAGATGATCTGGCGCTGTTCCTGTGGATCCTGCGCTTGCTCTAGCGCCTCCTGAAGCACAGGGTTTGCTTGTGGGCTTTGCGCCACGTCGATGTACTTCACACTTCGCTGGGGAAGGGCTGAGTCTTTAGCGGCCTGCGCGCCAAGTACAGTGGTAGCGCTTTGTGCTTGCGACTGTCTATGGGCAGGACGTGTGGCAAGGCCACCACAAGCGGGTAAAAATAATAAAATAAGCGCAACACTAAGGCTAAAATATCGCTTTTTCATGATGTGTAAAACCTTGATTAAGGAGATAGGGGCTAGGGAAGCTCTGATTCATTGGGGCGCCGCAGCAACGCCCCGTCCAAGGCTATCGCCCTTGGAAGCTGCTTTATGCATAACCTATTGATTTTATAGACTTTATTTTGATTTATCAAGGGCAGGTTTGAAACCTGCCCCTACTAAATTATTGGCTGATTTTGCATAGATCAAAGCATCGCTTCGCGTAGCGAGCTTAATATCGCTTCCGCTCTTCATATTGTTTTTGTGGATCAGTGCTTTCTGCGTAAGCACTGTCCCAATAGAGCTCAAAACTATGGCTTAAGTCTTTGTTAAATGCTCTACCCTTAACAACAATGCCGACGTTACGCGAGTTATAGAAGTAATCCCCGCTCCAGTTCGATGTCCCTAACCACGCTGCATCTTCATCTACCACCATAAACTTCGAGTGTATCGTCCTCGCAAAAGGAATAAACCCCGTACTCGCCTCGGGGATAACAATCATCTTGCTTTCAATATTGTTGATGGGTTCTAACCTTTGGAGGTCCGCGATATACTTTTTACGCTTCGACCAATCAGAAACCATAAGCCTAACTTTTACACCGCGTTCAGCCGCCGCAATAAGAGCGTCGTCTATTTCGGTGAAGCTGCTTTTGTCGTAGTTTGTTATAGTGTAGTTGAGAAGCTGAATGTCGATGCGCTTCTTCGCGTTGGCTATGAGCTCCAAAATTTGGGGTAGATCCCATAGTGCGGGGTCTGGCAAAAGGTCTTTTGGCGAAAGCGCGCTTGTGACCTGCGTTTCTTCCCCCTTGTACACGATGCGCACAGGCATCGTGTGCTCGCTTTTTGTGTATTCGGCGCTACGGTCACCGGCGAGTGCCCAGTCGAGCTCGAAAGTTTCTTGAAGTGGCAAAACAAGTTCTGGATTTTGAACAAGGGCTCCCAGCTCACTGATATGCTCCAAAGATCGCCAGTCAAAGTTCTGAGACCCAAAATACGCGATTTTTTTATCGATGATAAAGTACTTTGCATGCTGTACCCCGCCAGTGATTGCGCTAAAATCAATGATGCGAAGCTCCGTGTTTGGCCACTGCGCTATTTGCGTGGGGAGAATAGCGTTATCATCGCGTAGCATGCCCTTATCCACGATAAAGCGGATTTTAACGCCACGCGATCCTGCCCGCTTAATCGCTTCGATAACCCGCTCTAAATCGGAATCGGGCGCCGAAATCGCATAGTACTCTGAAAAGTCGATGCTCTCTTTGGCTGCGTCGATGATGCTTATCCACAAATCCGTTGCCTCGGGGATCTCGGGGTTATCAAGCTCAGTCTCTTTGGGCCATGATTCGTACAGCGAGATCGCGTCGCTGCCAAAACTCGGGCTCGCCGCGACTTCATCTACGCTTTGCTTCACTCCGCTTTCGCCTGGCGTAGCTGCTTTAATTTCGTTGTTTTTTTGGCAAGCTAAAAGGCCAATGCAAAGTAATACGATAAGCCAAACTTGTATGCTCGAAGCTCTTTTCATTTCACACCTCACGCAAGCAAAGAACCGTAGCTAGGAGTAATGCTAGCCTTGTGTATCTGTATAGGATAGGGCAAAAAATTGCTAGCTCTACCTTCTTTTGGGCAAGCGTTGATGATAGCAAAACAGTCAAAAATAAGCTGGCCTAAACTAAAATAAAAGTCGAGCCTTCAAAATAAAGTCAATAAAATCAAGATGTTATGCGCAAGAAAGAGTTCTAAGGGCGATAATCTATAGCGGGGCATGGGGCGGTAACCCCCATAAATCATAGTCTCTTTAGTGTAACGCCGCCAAATACTCGCTCATTTTGCACCATTAGCTCTAGACAGCGAATCACATCTGACGTAGGCTGCCAAATTGGTGCGCGCAAGAACTACATAGCTTTAAGCGCAAAACAACGAAGTTACGCTAAAGGCTGGTTCGCCAGATCGCCTTGTGTGTAATACTATGGTTTCACCTTTTATGAGTACTTGACTTAGTGACCTAAAAATAAATTCTAGCGAGCTTTAGCTCTCAAAATACAAAATTATGCGCTCTGATAGCTCTTTATTTGCCAGATTTAAAGGCGACATTATCGTGTTTAGCGTACTCGTGCTAATCGGTGTCGCTGTGCTACTACACCACTTCCCCATTCAGTGGCACGACGACGACGAGACGGTTAACGCCACGATGCCGCCACAGATGGGCGTATCCCCGCTACTACTCGTACTTCCCGCTGAAGGGCAATATGCCAAAATTTATGAGGATCTCGACTTTTCTTTTGCATGGTACAACCTCCTAGCCCAAGAAGTTGGCGTCTTCAACATAGAACTAAGTTCTAACATTAACGATGACTACTTCAATGGCGCCAAAATCATCGTAATTCCCGCGAAATCAGCGGCGAGCTTTAGCGATGAGCAAATACAATGGACGCTAAGCGCCGTCGACAAAGGTGCTGTGCTCATCCTAGAGATGCCCACACCCGCGTGGGCGCCTGTCACAGCGATTAAACGCAAAATCAATACATCCGCCGCCATTAAGCGCTTTACCGATGCGCCCAACTCACCGTTAAGCAGCGAATTTCGAGAGCAACTGCTCAATACACCCCTAGACACCAAAGTGCTTCGCATCGACGCCCTCGACTCCGACACCCTCGGCAACAACGATCTCTTGCTCGAACTCGACGGCGCCATTGCGCACTATCGCCGCAAAATCGGCAACGGCACCGTTTATGTCCTAGCCTTCGATCTTGGCAACGCCCTCACTTCACTGCAGCAAGGAAAACCCACCGACGACTTCCACATCGAAAAACTCGTAGAGCAAGATTATCCCACGCCCGCTGACCTTGTCCTAAACGAAAAACTTAAAAACTCTACGGTTCCCTACGCCGACATACTCAAAAAACACGTCATATACTCCGCACTCCAATCCTACCCCCTACCTTTATTGTGGCCCTTTCCCGAAAAAAATATCGCCGCTCTCATACTCACGCACGAAGAGAACCAAGTTGGCCACAAAGCGCTGCACATCGCCGAGTTGCAAGAAAAACTCGGTGAAGGCT
>Ga0265293_10012231_pt1 | contig 11438 bp, 12 predicted proteins | sample Munlanlewell138R_FD_192505 | JGI IMG/M metagenome (GOLD analysis project Ga0265293, IMG submission 192505) | Leachate microbial communities from a municipal landfill in Southern Ontario, Canada - Leachate well 138R | ecosystem: Engineered > Solid waste > Landfill > Unclassified | place: Canada... | reverse complement strand
GTTATATCCTTGATCAACATACACCTCAATGTCTTGATATCTTATCCCCCATAACTCCAGAGATCTATCCCGGTACAATACGTAACTGTAATTCATAAAGTGTATACCATGTGCTGACCTCCTCACATCGTTATCTTTCGAATTGTTTGACAAATCCCCTCTTTGCGATAAAATATACTCTCACATAAGCCGAAGTGGCGGAACTGGCAGACGCGCTACGTTCAGGGCGTAGTGGGCAACGCGCTCGTGAGAGTTCAAATCTCTCCTTCGGCACCTAACCTCCCAAAAGATAGGGAGGTTTTTTTAAATAGTATTTCAGCAAAATAAAAGTTAGGGAAAGTTTTGCGGGTTTGCTAGTATCCTTTCATCCAGTGTTTGTGAGTGAATTAAAAAACTACTTCAAAATGGTACAATTGTTGCACAATAACAGCTATAGACTTTATTTGGACTAGGAAGATGAAAGATCTTTGGGAAAAAATCAAAAAGGCAAACTGGGCTGACCGACGACTGATCACAGTCGTAGTCATCGTTATCTTTGTATTCCTGATGATGGATTTTAATAATCGCATGACTACTATGCTCAGGCTCAATAACGAGGAAGCCGCGCTGCAAACCCGCATTGCAAAACTAAAAGCCACACAAGTCAAGCTCGAAGACCAAATCGCCTATGCAACATCTGAAGTTGCTCTGGAAGAATGGGCGCGTGAGAGTAACCGAATGATACAAGAGGGCGATCACCCGATTATCTTGCGACAACCTGGCGATTACATCCCCCAACCGACGCCTACTCCTCCCTCAGAGGTCGGTACCCGCGACAGCCTCGATATCTGGAAAGAACTGCTATTCGGCACTTCTGAAGCCAAGCCGTAACCAATTGTTTCCGTTAGAAAATTTATCGTAAGTCCAACTCTCTCATTGCCTGGTTTCTTCTCGGGTATAATCATCAGGTTATGGACATCACCCAGTTAACTCAGAAAATGAACCAACTTGTCGAGCATCACGGCTGGTATGACCCTGATTCACCCAAGTTGCAGACCTCACGGAACCTGGCGATTTCACTCTGCCTGGAGGCGGCAGAGGTACTGGAGCATTTTCAATGGTCAGATGAACCCAAGAGCCGGCAAGATCTAGAAGGCGAATTAGCCGATGTGGCGCTTTACTTGCTGCAACTCGCCAATGTAAGGGGCATCGATCTCGAGCAGGCGATTTTACAAAAAATTGAGCACAATTGGGACCGCCGCTGGCCGGAAGAAGAATTAACAAACGAGGAGCTGGCATGATCGTCTCCGTCTTCGGTTCCGCGTCACCCACACCAGAGCAGCTCCTTTACCAAGAGGCCCAAAAGCTCGGTGAATTGCTGGCAAAATCGGGTCACACGGTCATGACTGGCGGATACTGCGGCACGATGGAAGCTGTCTCAAAGGGCGCTGTGGAAGCCGGCGGTGAAAGCATTGGCGTAACCTGTCGTCAAATTGAAGCCTACCGCCCCACCGGACCAAACCAGTGGGTGCGTCAAATTATGGCAACCAACACCCTCAGCGAGCGCATCGAAACCCTTACCTCTCAGGCTGAGGCTTTTATCGCTCTTCCAGGCGGGATTGGCACCCTGGCAGAAATTGCTATGGTCTATAACAAGATGGTCATCTCAGCTCTGCCTTCCGATACCCTGATTCTTATCGGACCTGGCTGGCAAAAGACCTTCGAGCAGTTTTTGGACGGTCAGGCCGAAAACGTCAATACCAGAACCCGAGAACTGCCCCAGTTTGCTGCCGATGTTGACACGGCCCTTATGATATTAAACAAAACTATTTCAGGAGAATGAATATGGATGAGAAAAAACTTCCTACGCAAGCAGAAAACTTTTCTGAATGGTACAACCAACTGGTCTTGCGGGCAGAATTAGCTGACTATTCACCAGTACGTGGTTGTATGGTTGTGCGCCCTTATGGCTGGGCACTTTGGGAAAACATCCAGAAAGCCCTTGATCAGCGCTTCAAAGAGACCGGTCACGTCAACGCGGCTTTTCCGCTTCTCATCCCTCAATCCTTCATGACCAAAGAAAAGGAACACATTGAAGGCTTTTCTCCGGAACTGGCAGTGGTAACTCACGGCGGCGGTCAGCTGTTGGAAGAACCTCTGGTCGTTCGGCCGACATCCGAGACCATCATCGGCACCATGTATGCGAAGTGGATCCAGAGTTACCGCGATCTGCCTGTGTTGATCAATCAGTGGGCCAACGTTGTGCGGTGGGAAATGCGCACAAAGCTCTTTTTGCGCACGATGGAATTCTATTGGCAGGAAGGTCATACTGCTCACGCAACTGAGCAGGAAGCAATTGAAGAGACCGAGCGAATGCTCCAGGTTTACGCTGATTTCGCGATCAGAGAAGCCGCGGTCCCAGTATTGCCTGGTCAAAAATCGGAAACTGAAAAGTTCGCGGGTGCTAAAGCAACCTATTCAATTGAAGCCATGATGGGCGATACCAAAGCCCTGCAATCCGGGACGTCTCACTTTCTGGGTCAAAACTTTGCCACTGCTTTTGACATCAAGTTCCTGGATGAAAACAACCAGCTCCAATATTGCTGGACCACCTCGTGGGGGATGTCCACCCGTTTTATCGGTGCGATCATCATGACTCATGGCGACGATCAGGGTCTGATTTTGCCCCCGAACCTGGCTCCATACCAGGTCGTGATCGTCCCAATTTTTCGTAAGGACGAAGAAAAAGCAGCGGTTATGGAGGTAGTTAACAAGGTAGCCGATGCCTTTAAAGAGAATGACATCCGGGTTAAAGTGGATGAACGCGAGGGGCTCACACCTGGTTATAAGTTCAACGATTGGGAGATGAAAGGCGTTCCACTGCGCATCGAGATCGGACCTAAAGACGTCCAAAAAGGCACGCTTGCTCTGGCGAGACGTGACATTTTGGGCAGGGAAGGCAAGACTTTCATCCCGATGGAAGGCTTTGTCGAAACAGTTGGCGACATGCTGAAGACAATCCAGGACAATTTATTGGCCAGGGCGACCAAATTCCGCGATGATCACATTTTTGAGGTGGAAGATTACGAGACACTCAAGGATGTAGTTGAGAACAAAGGCTGGGCGCTTGGTTGGTGGTATGACGACGCTGAAAATGAAGCCAAAATCAAGGAGGAAACCCGCGCGACACTGCGCAACTTTGCTCCCGCAGAAGGCGAAGGCATCTGCTTCTATTCTGGCAAAAAGACCAGCAAACGCGCCTACTTTGCCAAAGGGTATTAGCCACAAAGTAAGTAGCCGGTCCTCAACAGGCAAATTTTTTGAATTAGCACACTATGGCCGCGATTGACCTGACTCGTTTGAATCAACAAATCGATCACCTGGCAGATTTCTACCGGGATCCAACCGCGTTCCAGCAGGAATTTCACAATATTCTTTCTTTTTATCACCGCTATTCCCATCGCAAACATAAAGATGCCATGCCGAAAAGCTTTATGCGCAATTACGACCTGCCCGAAAAGGTATTGTCGCACCTGGAAGCCCGCCTGAAGACGCTCCCGCGGGAACATCCTGAGGAAGTGCTCCACCTGGTCGGGCAACTCTGGACTGATCCCTACTATGAAGCGAGGGAAATGGCCACCAACCTTGCTGGTAATCTGCCTGCATCCTACTCCGATTCAGTCCTGGCTCTGGTTGAGGGCTGGTTGCGGCAGCCGCTGGACCGCGCTGTTATTACCGCGATTCTCAAAAATACAACCCGCACATTGTTTCAGGCAGCCCCTGACGAATGGAAAGATTTGGTCTATCGCCTACTCTATGACAACCAGACTCAAAACAAAAAAATGGGGCTGATAGCGCTTGCCGACCTCATTCCCGGCAGCCAGACCGATGAGTTACCTGCATACCTTCGCTGGATCAGAGAGTTCCTGGTCAATTCGGATAGCAGCCTGGATAAATATCTGGGCCTGGTAATCAAGGCGCTGGCTCAAAATTCTCAACAAGAAACCGTCTATCTCTTACGAGAAGTATTGGCAGACAGCAACGATGCGCATGTTGGTAGAAGAATTCGAACTTATCTGGAATTTTTTGATGAGGCGTGCAGGGTCAGAATTTCAGCAGCGATCAAAAATCAGGTTATCTTGCCCGGCAGGGATGCCATGTCTCAGGGCAGCGGGTAGACTTCAAAATTGTCGAAGCTGACAGTTAAGCCAGGCTCTCCATAGGTCGTGACAATTAAGCCAACGTCACCCTGGGTGTAACTATTGTCTTCGACGCGGTTGATCAGCTCCTTATTGACATACAAAGCAAGATAATCTTGTCCGCATTCAACCCGTAAACGGTTGACCATAGTGCCCGGTTTAATCTGTTCTGAAAGCTGGAAGTATTCTCCTGTAAGCCGCTGATAGCTGCCGCCAACGCGTTTTTGGATCATGTAGGCGCCATCACTGGAAATCACCACCGCATAATACTGCTTGATATCCTGAAATTTGCAAACCACACCAAAACTGTTATCTGCTGTGCCGCCCATGTAGGTCGCGTCCACCTCGATGGCAACGTCACCAAAATCCTGGTTCGCCAACACCCACTTTTCTTTATTTTTCTGCAACAAGCTGATTCGGTAGCTGCCTTCAACGTAATTGGCACTGGTTAAAGAGTTATCAAAAACCTCCCATCCCGAACTGGCGTCACTGAAATCGTCAGCAAAAATTGGCTCGGGGACATCACACCCACCTAAGGGGACTACCAAAAAGAAAACCAGCATCAACACAATCTCCCGGTGATTCATGCGCTCTCCTCAAGGGCATTATACTCTTATTCAGAGGGCTGAAATCCCTGTTTCCAACTGATGCCTGGGGCGGCGTGCAGCCGCGTGTAGGTGTTGTCCCTGACAGTGGTATCGTTTGCGTCCACCAGAAAGCACAACCTCTGCCTGCGCTAAAAATCAAAGTATACTCAGGCTATGAAAAAGACCCTGCGCTGGATTGCGTTCACTTTTTTCTCATCGCTTTTATTGCTGATAACCGCCTGCCAACCAGAACCCAGGCAGGCCGTGCTTGCCTCAGAGACCATAACTCCACCAACAACTTCAACACCGACCCAACGCCCAAGCCTTGCTCCTACCAAAACGGCCCAAAGAACCCCAACTGCCGGATGGACTAAAACGCCAGCACCCTCTCAGGCCTCCATCAGCCCCACTCCGTCCTTTCCAGAAAACCACTTCATCTCCCCCATTATGGGTCATGTGCAAAGCTATGAACTGGGTTGCGAAGCCAGCGCGGCTGTCGACTGGGCAGGTTTTTTCGGCCTGGCCATTTATGAATATACCTTTCAGACCGCTCTGCCCCTGTCAGATAACCCCAATTACGGTTTTGTTGGCGAAGTGACCACCGACGCCTGGGGTCAGATCCCACCTTATGCCTACGGAGTGCACGCTGGGCCGATTGCCGACCTGCTGGTCGAATTTGGGCTGCCGGCTAAAGCGGTCAGTGCTTACACGCTTGATGAGATAAAAGAAAAACTCTCTGATGACAAACCCATCATCGTCTGGGTAATCGGGAACATGGAGTATAGCGAACCGCTGAAATACATAGACAAAGAGGGTAGAACCGCTATCGTGGCACCTTATGAGCATGTTGTCATTCTCACAGGATACAACCAGACCCACCTGCGCTACATGAATAACGGCAAATTTTACGACACTCCCATCGAAGTGTTCCTCAACTCTTGGGCGGTCCTCGGCAATATGGCAGTAATTTATGATTGAAGATTTCGATGTGATCGAAGAGATTGACGAGCTGGATCAGCCCAAACCAACTGGAAAAAAAGCTTGCATGACCATAGTGACGATCCTGGTCGCACTTACTTTGGTGTTAACAGCTGCCGTCCCGCTCGCGCAGTTTCTGATCCGGAGAGATTTTGAACGTCAAGTAAACTCATTTCCGGTTGCAGTCTGCGAAAACCTCGCTAAAGCGAGCATATTCAATCAGGATTGTGACTCAACTTTGCCTGTGGGGGAATTCGTTGCCAAAACCTTTCCGGGCGGCGTCTCAATGCGATTTGTTGAGGCAGCCATGGCAGGCTACCAGGTTGAAACGCTAACCGGCATAAGCCAGTTGGATTGCCAGGATCCCGCCATGTTGACCTATTCTGTGGCTAAATCGGTTCTGAATTGGAAGACTGAGGTTGAATTCCTTTTCTGCTCTGGCTTATTAATCGAGAAAGTAGTCCTCCTCAATGGTGCCCCCCAAAGACTTCCCGCATACGATTTTTAGGATCCGTAATGGATAGTTTATTCTAGAGTATGGTTCAACCATCTGGTGAATCAGGCATACCGGCTCAATAAGAAAATCTCAATAGTTTATCGGTCGATTGTTCCGAACAAAAAAGTTAATGGAATATGCACCCGTCCCGCCCAGGCTCTGGGAGTGTGTGCCTCGCCCGGGAAGCTCCAACTGGCAAAATCTTTGCCCTCGCGGTAACCCTTTTCCCGCAGGAGAGCATCCACCTTCGCCTGCCAGGGCGCGTATTCGCTGTCGAGCCCTTCAGAGCCATGATCGAAATAAAGCTTGTGCCGGCCTTGCTCAGGCAGACTCTCCTCCAGGTAGGCGATCATGCCGTCGCCAAGGATTGGCCAATGCGTGGATAGACAGGCTGCCTTGCTGAACACCTCAGGAAATTCACAAAGCATGTACAGCGAGACCATAGCCCCCATACTGGAACCCATCACGGCTGTATGTTCCATTTCGGGCAGAGTGCGGTAGCGCTGGTCGATTGCCGGCTTGACAGTGTCCACCATCCAGTGGATAAATTTCCCAGATAATTCTCGTTTGGAGGTGCTGATCTCACTGCGCGAAATATTCTGGAAAGTTTCCATTCCAGCGGGGTAGTCCAGCACTTTGGATGGCAAATATTCATAAAGGCGATTTAATGTACTTGGAACCGCAACCACGATTACGGGGCAAATATTACCTTCATCTACCAGGTGAGAGATAGCCTGGTGAATATTCCAGCCCCCACCTTTGCTGCGGGCGAAGGCGAAAACCATTTGCCCATCATGCAGATAAAGCACCGGAAAACGCTGTCCAGGATTCTCGCGGTAAGCTTCCGGAAGCCAGACATCGACCCGGCGGGGCAACAACCCGGGGATATCAAGATCGCGATGAGTTTCAAGTTCTGCTTTTTGCATACGTCACCTTAGACCTAGGCTTACCAACCATCATAACTGCTTTTTTTTGAACCCATTAGCAAGTTCAATCTTTTAGTAACACAAGCATCCATACTAAAACCGTATGATGTAAAAACTGCCTGCGGCTAACCACAGGCAGTTCTCTGGTTTATAAAAACTATTTGAACAGGTAGAACACGGCAATGATCGGAGCAAAGAGCGAAGATACCAGGCTCATAACCGTAATCAAGGTGTTCAAGGAAGGCCCGGCAGTATCCTTAAAAGGATCACCAACCGTGTCGCCGACCACTGCAGCTTTGTGAGCGTCCGAACCTGGACCACCAAACTTACCTGTTTCAATATATTTCTTGGCATTGTCCCACAAGCCACCAGCATTGCTCATCAGCAGGGCAAAAATCACACCGGTGAAGATTGAGCCTCCCAAAAAGCCTCCCAGTGCGTTTGGTCCCAGCACGAAACCAGTCAGGAGCGGCAGACCAATTGCCAGGATGGCGGGCAAAACCAGAGATGAGAGAGCGCCTTCAGAGGCCAGGCTGACCAAGCGGCCATAATCGGGTTTGTGAGTGCCTGCTAAAATGCCAGGCTCTTCACTAAATTGTCGACGGGTTTCTTTGATCATATCAAAAGCGTTATGGGTTACCGCAAGCATCAACAGAGCGCTGAACAAGGGCGGTGTCATTGCTCCCAGGAATACACCCGCAACCACAATTGGTTCCCTCAGACTTATGGCAATAGATACTCCGGCATCCTCAACCACTTCAGAATACGCCGCAAAAAGCGCGATCACCGTTAGCGCTGCCGCGCCGATCGAGAAACCTTTGGTAATGGCCTTGGCAGTATTGCCTGCCGAATCAAGTTCATCCGCAATAACAATCACTTCGTGACCCATACCCGACATTTCAGCAATCCCACGGGCGTTATCCACGATAGGACCGTAAGCATCAGCGGAGACGATCATACCGCTAATCGATAGCATGCCGACCGCGCTGATGCCAATGCCATAGATGCCGCTCAGACCAAAGTGTTCAGCAGCATAGAAGGCGATCAGTGTCGCGGCTGCAACACCAATAACCGAGGGCACAATTGAGATCAACCCATAGCTGTAGCCAGTGATGATGTTGATGGCCGCACCGGAAGTCGAAACCCGGCTGGTCTCACGCACCGGTTTGTATTGGTCGTTGGTAAAGTAATCAGAAGTAAATCCAATAATCACCCCGGCGATCAGGCCTGTTAGTGTTGCCCAGAATATGCCTGGATTCACATCCGCAAAGTAAACAAAAACAAACATGAAAACAGCGAAAATAATGGTTGTGATGATAGTGCCACGATTGAGGGCTGGACCGGGTTTTTGACCCTCTTTTACCCGCACGAGGGCAATGCCGATCAGTGAGGCTAGAATACCAAACACACATAAAATCAAAGGGATGACTGTGTACTTGACCTGGTCTACCTGGGAAAGTCCAAGCGAGGCGCCAAGAACCATGACTGCCACAGTGGAGGCCACGTAACTGTCAAAGATATCAGCGCCCATGCCGGCGACGTCGCCGACATTGTCACCGACATTGTCAGCAACTACAGCCGGGTTACGTGGGTCATCTTCAGGGATACCGACTTCAATTTTCCCAACCAGGTCAGCAGCGATGTCAGCTGCCTTGGTATAGATACCGCCACCTGCCTTGGCGAGCAACGCCAGGACCGATGCGCCAAAGCTAAACCCAAGCACTACTTCCGGGGTACCTGTCCATAGCAGGATCAGGCTCATGCCAATGATAGCCATTCCAACCATGGCAAGCCCGAGCACTGCTCCGGCATTGAAAGAAAGCTTGAAAGCCTTTGCTAGGCTGAAATTGGCGGCAGTGGCAGTGCGCACGTTTGCTTCAACGGCTACGCGCATGCCCATATAGCCGGCGATGGCCGAACTTAACGAACCAGCAATGAAGGCCAGTGCCATCGTGAGACCCTCTTTTATTTGTAAGGTCACCGAACCACCGCCGGCGGTTTCAGGTTGAATACTGAAAACTATGGCGATAATAAAGGCGATCACCACTGCCAGAATGCCCAGTGAGCGGTAAAGTTTAACTAAATAGGCGTTAGCCCCTTCTTTGATCCAGGAGGCAACCTCCTTCGCGCGTTCAGTACCCGGGTCTTGCTTGAGAACCCAGAAATATAGGTAAAAAGCCACCCCTATTGAAATTAAACCGGCTCCTATTGCGATATAAATCCAATTAATATAGTTTTCCATAAAATTAATTTCACTTTCGTTTAAATATTTGCTGATCTAAACCAGCGGTAGTTATTAATACGAATTTCTTCAGGACTGGGCATTGGGAAATAACGCAAATGCGTTTGGTTTCCAACAAAGAAACCGTTCTTAATCGTTCGATATTGCACTTCGGGAGAGTGAGACCGATCGACCATCTTGGTTGAAACATACTTGGTCTTTACATCGGTCAAACATTGGCGCAAATGGTCCCTGTTGCTGTAAGGCAGATTTTCCATCAACCCCATCTCCGGGTCATCAGCCAGCTCACCAAGCTGCAATTCGGTAAACACAATGGCAGGTAAACTCACCAGAGAAACCGGATTTCTAACAATCTGATCGATAAATTCCATGGGGCCCAACCGACTGACAACCATCGGTGAGACTGGAACCACTTCCTGGTAAAGGTGTAGGTGTTCTTTTCCGTTTGGAATCTGATTCGAAGGCGAGAGTTCAAGCGTACGTCCGTCCATGGTGGTCAGATAAAGATGCATCAAGGCGTCAAAATCGATGTGTTCTAATACTCTGTAAACAGAGATGTAGACAGAAGATTTCAGACTGCCGTCCTCGTGAGGCACACATCGCTCATAGGCTTCTTCAACGCGGAAATAGGGGTGACGGAAGTCAGGGTCGACTTCAAAAAACATCGCCTGTCCCCGGGATTTTTTGGCCGAACCCACCGCATAATAGGTGCCAAACTCTTCCGGGCTGAGCATTGAGGCAATCAATGCTTCAGGCAGTAAAGAAAGATAAAGGTATATTGCCATGATGAACTCCTCTTTTCAAGGGTATTGTAAATCGGGTGGTAAGCCCATTATGTTCCATTATTATTGTAACGGCAAATACCATAAAAATTGGGGCAGTTTACAACAAAAACCGAAAACCAGGATTCCAGTATCAATGAAGAGCTGAGGGAACCTTCGCAGGCAAGCGGTGCCCCTTATGTCCGGAAAATGCGGTAGCAGAAACGTCAACTTTCACAAACATAATATTAAAAGTCGAATTCGTAATTTGTTAGAAAACAAAAAACCCTCACGAGGAGGGCTTAGAGTCAGGATATTGGATGATGGCTACTTTGAAATCAGCCACTCGATAATCGCGTCCATGGGTCCCGGGTTCAATGCCAGGTGGGCGTGGTCCGCATTTGTCAGAATCTCGTGCCATTGTTCGGCAGTCAGATCTTGTGCCAGAAGGAACTCAATGTCGTGTTTGCCCTCAAGGATTTCAGTCAGATAGGCTTCCATTTGGGCGTCGTAATTTGGGTTTTGCTTATCAATCGGATAGGCAAGCGCCGGGTCATACACAGGCGCAGCTGCCTGCTCGCTGATCGGGTAAGCTTCTACCAGTGGGTCAATCGCAATGATTTCAGGTTCACCTGGGCCTTGGCTGCCAACATCGACAACCGGCAGATTGACCGTTGAGGGCTCTTCAGTAGGCTCGGCTTTGCCACAGGCTGTCAGCGCGAAGGTGAAGACCAGCAGTAAGGCAATCAACATCGTAATCTGTTTTTTCATGGTTTCCTTTCCGCTGGGGAGACCAGCATCGTTAAGATTATACCTTTTTTAAGTCTTTGGTAAACCTGGCGAGTCAAAATTCTTTACGAGCAAATCTTTCGTTTACCACCATTCAGCCTGTCGCTGCATCGGCGTCACCTGTCACCTTTGAGCAAGCGTGGTAAAAAATTGTGTTTCCAGTTCCTTGCTGCTCAAATCAGGTTTTGTCAGTATTTTCTCAGCGAACAACGGATAATGGGGGCGCAACAACTCAAGCATGCCATAAGCCACATGGCGAATCGAAAAATGGGCATTTGCGGCGCTCCGCAGTTTTATAAAATGGAAGAGTGATCGCAGATTGCACTGGCAGAATACCCGCCTGTTGAAAGCATTGGGCAAAACATAGGCCGCAATCTGTGGGCTCCAATCAGCTATCTGTTGGTAAAGTTCGGCAATCTCCTCCATGGTCGCCTTGAATTTGTCCTCGAGCCCTGCTTCGCTGATTGCCCGGGGAATGGCA
>Ga0265293_10012230_pt1 | contig 11440 bp, 18 predicted proteins | sample Munlanlewell138R_FD_192505 | JGI IMG/M metagenome (GOLD analysis project Ga0265293, IMG submission 192505) | Leachate microbial communities from a municipal landfill in Southern Ontario, Canada - Leachate well 138R | ecosystem: Engineered > Solid waste > Landfill > Unclassified | place: Canada... | reverse complement strand
GCTGGAACCTCCATGAAGAACTCGTAGAAGCACTACGGGCGCTCATGGAGGTAGAGCGGCGTCGGTCGATTTACGCGGACGTGATGGGGTACGAGGTGCTCTCGCAAGAGTTCGGCCCATGCGAGTTTGAGGGATCGTCGTACCTCATGGAGCGCTGGCTCGACCGTGTGATTCGCAAGCCCGCCGTCGAGGCTTCGGCTAAAGCCGCCGCCGTACTAGCCCTCCTCGCCCGTGCAGAGGAAGGAGATACCCGATGATGAGCGCTCATGATCCTCGTCCATTTGAAGAGACCATCCCTCAGCTACGGGCGCTGCTCGACGGCGTTCCCGACCGCTGGGAGGTCGAGCCCGACTCCCGCGGCAAGTGGTCGGCGTTCCCCAACGGGATACCGTTCGCGCTTATCACCGAGGGCATCGGCGGGGACCGGCAGATGGTCGAAGTCGCCGCCGTGTCTCGGAACGTCCTTGAACCTCTACTCGCTCTCGTCACAGCCACCACGTACTACACGGACAGGCTCGAACGTGTTCACCGCCGTGAGGTCGTACGGGACTTACCCGAGGCCCGCGCCGGTTACGAAACGGCCGTCGCCGCCGTAGCCCGCGCCCTCAGCGATGCGATGTCTACGAAGGAGCCCAGATGACAGACATGCAGTTTGTAGACCAGCGACCCGACGACGAGGTGGTCATTCGCTGTAACTGTGGGGGCGACCACTTCCTCACCCTCTCCCGATATGCGGAGCCGCTTGACGGGCAGTGGGGAGACATCTCGGTCGTGGCGGGGTACCGCCCACACGGCTCGTTCTGGAGCAGGCTTGGCATGGCCCTCTCGATCGTACGCGGCGGGTGTCCGTGGACGGGAAGCGCAGGCCTCACCCCGAACGACCTCGCGACCGTACGCGACTGGTGCGACCGTACGATCAGGTGGGCAAGTCCGAGACGGTTCTATACGTTCCCCGCCGACCTACCGCGTGCAGAGGGCCAGAGGGACGACGATGGGTGGGTGCGGGGCGACGAATTCTCGAATGGACCGGACGGTCCCGGCCACGAATGGACGCACGGCGAGGATGCCGTATGGGTGCCGGCAGGCCTCGAGCGCGCCATCACGCTTGACGCCGTTGAGCATACACAGACGGTGGCCAACGGCGTTATCGACGATCTCAGGGGCTTCATGAACGACGATGAGGATCGTCGCGTGGAGGCCGAGGAGCGTGTAGCGGCGCTGGAGACGGCGCTGCGGGAATGGGAAGCCAAGTACGGCTGGTGGGACGAGTACGACACCGTCCGAACGTGCGGCATCTGCAATGAGGACGGCACTCACTCAGACGTGTGCCCGATGGCCCTCCTCGAAGCCCGTCCCCAAGAGTCCCGTCCTACCCCCTCCGCGGAGCCTCCATCAGGGAGTGAAACGGCGGTGTGTGAGGCGTGCAGCAAGCCTGAGCCACTGCGAGATGCGGATCGATACGGTGCGTGGACTGTCGAGGAACACTGGCTCGGCGCGATGGGCGACCGGAGCGGCCACCCCTTCCAAGCCCGTCCTACCCCCGTCTCGGAGCCCGTTGAGGCTGGGGTAGAGCTACCTGATGAGCCCGTGTGGGATGCGCGGACGGCACTCTACCGATTCGTGGACCGCTACCAGCCCGACGACGCGACCAAGGCCGAATACATGCGGCTATGCGCCCTCTACCAGCGTGCCATTGCCAGTCAGGCAGCCGCCGAGGAGCGGTCGAAGTGGGAGCGCCGTGTAGACCAGGCTACTCGTGCTGCAGAGCACCAGTTCCTCGAGCTACGAGAGGCCCGTGAGGAGATCGCCCGGCTCCGATCCAAGCTAGAGGAGGCTGCTGGCCGCTTCATGGGCCTTGCTTCCGCGATGCACTACGACACGCCCTTGCAGGCGGCGCTCATCGCCCGTGCGATTGAGACAGGCGTCGTCCTCCGCGAACACTGGCGGGACTACATCGAGCGCGTCTGCGGCGAGAAGGAGACCGTCGCGAACGTGGTCGCCGCTACCCGCCGTGCTCTTGAAGCCAGTGCATCTACGGAGGCCAAGTGATGTCCCGATGGTATGACACCGTGGTGGAGGTGTAGAGGTACAATAGTCCGCATGGCAGATAGTAAGACCGTCTGGGCGTGGGTGCTGAACCCGACAACGTCCTGTCCTGTAGAGGAGTAGCACGTGGAACCTGACCGCTTTCTTGGGGTCCTGGCGCTTATCTCGGTGAAGGGGCTCGAGGACGCCATCATCGAGGGCTACGTCTCGGGCGCTGACTTCGCAGACGTCGACCCCGAGATCGCCTCGAACGTCGAGGAGTTCAAGGAGCTCCACGACCGTCTCTACCGGTTCGTAGAGGACCAGTTCGCGGTGTACGGGATCGATTGGTCCTAGCCACGACGGAGGGTTGGCAACTGGCATCGCGGCCGCTTTGCTAAAGCGGTAGGGCCCGCAAGGGTCTTCAGGGTTCGACTCCCTGGCCCTCCGCCACCTACAAGAGAGAAGGCAGGCATCGCTTTGACACGCCCTACCCAGCTGGCGCAGCTTCTGATTCAGAACCGCTTTACAGAGGAGGCGGCCACCTTATTGTACGAGGCCTGCTCGCTTGCCACTGCCCGAGGCAGCTCGATGTGGCTCGTGGGGAGCGCCGTTAGGTCTACGATCCTCGGCCCCGAGCTGCCCGGTGACGTTGACATCGCGATCAGCGACGATGCCGGTGTGTTTGCCTCCCACCTCGCGGACCTGCTGGACACGGGTCCGGTATCCTCGTCCGAGTTTGGCACCGCGAGCATCACGTATCGAGGGGTTAGGCTCGACATTGCACAGCTCCGAACTGAGTCCTACCCGGGTCCCGGAGCCCTGCCCAGGGTATCCCCGACGAAACACATTCTGGAGGACCTGGCGCGCCGCGACTTCACCGTTAACGCGATCGCCCTCGAGCTGGTCGGCGACCATGCTGGCTCCGTGTGGGACCCGTTCAACGGGATCAGGGACTACGCCCTCGGCCACATTCGTCTCGTTGCCCCGGGCAAGTACCGCGAGGACCCGCTGCGTGCCCTGAGGGCAGCCCGGCTTGCGTCGCGGCCAGGCAGGCGATGGCACATCGTTGACGTGGACGAGATCCGCGAGGCTGGCGATGTGATGCACCTCGTATCCGGGGCTCGGCTCAGGGCCGAGCTCGAGCGTCTGCTGTCCGAGACGTTCTTCCAGCTGGCGCTACGTATCCTAGAGGAGCACGTGGGCCTCGCCATGGTGGCCGAGGGGATGACCTACCCGACCGAGGTGCGCTACAGCGTTCCTGAGGAAAGGCGGTTTGTGGCGCTGCTGGCACAGGCCCGTGGCGACGTAACGGGCAGGTTTCCGCTTACAGGCGACGAGGCGCAGGTCCTCTCACGCCTCGCGCTCCTACGCGACCTCGATGACGACAACGACGTCCTCAGCTTACCGAAGGTCGAGCACAGCGACATCGAGCTGGCCAGGCAGGTGTTTGGTGCATCAAGGATGCTTGACAGGGCACAGCTATGGCGTAAGGCGTGCGACACCGTTACGGGACGATCGGTGATCGACTCGTTTGCAGAGAGTGGCCTCGAGAGGCCGAGCGGAGCCGCCTTCGGCAGAATGCTTCACGACCTCAGGGCCGAGTGGTATTGGCGGGCCGTTCGCGAGCGAGAGCGGTCACTTGACGGGTTGTAGCCTCCGGTGGTACAATACGTAGGCGAGGCACCTCCTACCAGGGAGGGCAGCCCGAACGGCGTCCCGGTGGAGCGCCTGGTAGGGCCCGGAGTGATGAACCTGCCTCGCACACGGGTCTATAGATCAATGGCTAGATCAGCTGTCTCTTAAACAGTCAATCCGGGTTCGAGCCCCGGTAGGCCCACCACAATACGATACGCGGCTAGGCCGCACGCGATAGGAGCTACGATGACCGTCTGTGAGGTCTGCGAGGGTAGCAGCGGGGCCGAGCTGGTCGGCGTTGCCGCCGTCCCTGGCGTCCCGGTGTCGATCACCTGGTGTAGGGACTGCATCGACAACAACGCCGTGCCCGCCTGGATCGCCAACGGCATGTATATCCAGCTTGACGGGCAGGACTTTGCCGACTGGTGGCTAGAACAGCGAACGCCCGTCTCCAGCAACGACGGCGGCCCCCTCTCGTACATCACGCTCCGCGAGTACTACGAGCTTAACTCGTCCCAGCTTGACGTAGAGTCACAGGTGTTCTGGGCACAGGCCGCCCGTGGCGGCTGCTGCGGTGGGGACGGGGGCTGCGCGTGCTCGACGGTCGAGGCCCCGGCGTTTAGCTAGCCAGACATACATACGGGACGTAGCACAGTGGTAGTGCACCGCTCTGATAAAGCGGAGGCGGTGGTTCGACTCCACCCGTCCCGACCATCTGAAAGGACGTTATGAAGGTCTACGCCGTCCTCTACTACAACTGGGAAGAGACGGGGCTTGACGGGGCACGTATCTGGAAGGTGTTCTCGACACGAGAGGCCGCCATCGCATACGTGAACTACGAGCGCGAGGAGTGGGACGGGACCGAGGACGACGGCGACGGGTTCACGACAGGTGACCTTGGCCTCGTTATTCGCGAGCTTACGGTAGAGTAGCTACGTGGCCAAGCACGTCTACCCGGTCTTCTTCTATAACTACGAGCGGGACCCATCTGAAGCGGTGGTGCTCGAGGCCATCTACAAGCGCGAGGCGGACGCCTCAGATCATGTGCAGGGCTCCTGGCTCGAGCACCACGGTGGCCGCGCCTGCACGGATGGCCCAGCATGCTGTAGCCTCTTAGCACACGGCTGGACCACGGACGGGACGTACGGGTGCTACTACGAGGAGCGCGAGGTGCTCAAGGAGTACGTTGCCTAAGCTGTCGTAGCTCAGCTGGAAAGAGCAGCGGAGTTCTAACCCGCGTGCGGAGGTTCGAGTCCTCCCGACAGCGCCATTCCTTGGCCAGACCTGGTACGCTAAGCTAATGAAGAAGGGCGAGCTAGAAGCTATCGTCGCCAAGCTACGCAGGGGAGCGAGAGCAATGAGCCTGATCGAGAACACCACCACGGCCGGGTTCGAGGCCGACGTCTTGCAGAGCGACGAGGTCGTCCTGGTGGACTTCTGGGCGCCGTGGTGTGGCCCGTGTCGCATGGTTGCCCCCGTCGTTGAGGAGCTGGCCGTCGAGTACGAGGGCCGCATCAAGGTCGTCAAGCTGAACACCGACGACGAGGTCCAGGTCGCGATCGACTACAACGTACGGTCGATCCCAACGCTGATCCTCTTCAAGGGCGGCCAGGAGGTGGACCGCGTGGTGGGCTTCCGCCCCAAGAGCCAGCTGGCCGAGCTGGTTGACAATCACCTGTAGGAAGCGTATCGTTCGGCCTACGTAATAGAAAGGACCCATCGCTTGACGTCCACAGAAGTCTGGCCCGACATCAAGGTCATCCAGAGCTCCGACGAGAACGTGTCCAAGTTCGTGTTCACGAACGGGACCGCCGTTGCGGAGTCCGTCCTCTACAAGTACCCCACCTACGAGGAGCGCACGGTTATCTGCTGCTCCACCCAGTCCGGCTGCCCGGTGGGGTGCCGCTTCTGCGGGGCCGGCGACTACTTCGTTCGGTCGCTGACCGCCCTCGAGATCGCCTCGCAGCCGATCAACCTGCTCGCGAGCACCGGGGTTCACCCGGCCGACATCGGACGCCTACAGATCATGTTCATGTCCATGGGTGAGCCCATGCTGAACTACCAGGCGCTCTCCGGGGCCATGCGGATGCTCTACGAGCTCTATCCGAACGCGGCGCTCCTCATCAGCTCAAGCGGACCCGACGTTGACTACGAGCCGCTCATCGAGGACTCGGTCGGGATCCCAACGATCGGGCTGCAGTTCTCCGTCCACGAGTCAACCGACGAGGCCCGCAACAAGCTCATCCCGTTCAAGCACAAGCTGACGCTCGAGCAGATCGCGCACACCGGCGAGCGCTGGTTTGCCCACACGGACCGCAAGCCGTTCTTCAACTACTGCGTGCACCCTGAGAACAACACGGTCGAGGATGCCAACCGCCTCTACACGCTGTTCGATCCCGAGGTATGGAACGCCACGATCTCGGTGATCTGTGAGCGCGACGAGTCGGTGGCCGCGGCCAACGCTCGCCAGAAGCAGCTCGCCGACGACTTCCAGCTCCTGCTACACGAGCGTGGCTTCAACACCCGTGTGTTCGATCCCGCCGGACAGGACGACATCGGCGGCGGCTGCGGCCAGCTCTGGTTTGTCCAGGACTGGATGCGGAACAACCCCGACCTGGCACGCAAGTCCGTCGGCAACGGCCTCCCGAAGGTGCACACGCCGCGCGACGAGCGCACCCTGACCGGGCGGACACCCGCAGCCCCCGAGCTGCAGGACGTCCCGGGCAACCCGTTCGCACGGCGCGAGAAGTCCGTCGAGTACGCCGATGTGTATGGCGGGAACTACTCGAGCCTCGAGCGACGGCTCGTCCCCGACGGTGTCCGCACCGGCCGGTTGATGCGAGGCGAAGACTAGGATATAGTGGGCACGAGACGGCTCGTAGTTCAACGGACAGAATAGGACGCTTCGAACGTTCAGACGGGTGTTCGATTCACCCCGGGCCGGCCACATAGGCAAAGGAGACCACGTGGGCTTTATCGTATTCATTCTACTCGTGATCGGTGGCGTGTTCGCCCTTACCGAGGGCTACACCGCGGTGGGGATCGCAGCGCTGGTGCTTGGAGGGCTCTTCCTCCTGTTCTGGATTGCTATCTTCTCGCTTGCTGTGTTCGCCACTCGCTCGGTTAGCACGTACAGCCGACGAGATCGCTGGTTCTAGCAGAGAAGGGAAGCTGCATGGATACGCTGTCCGTCCTCTGGGACGTCGATTCGTATAAGACCTCGCACTGGCGGATGTACGACCCGTCGGTAACGCACACGATCTCGTACCTCACCGCCAGGCGCGTGCCCGGCTGGGCATGGGACGGCGTCGTGCCGTTTGGGATGCTGCACTACCTGCGGACCACGCTGGCTCAGCGCATCACCGAGCACGACGTGTGGCAGGCACACGACTTCTACCGCAGCCACATCGGCTTTGGCGTGTTCAACACAGAGCAGTGGCTTGAGCTCGTACACGCATACCCGAGCTCGTTGCCTATCAGGATCGACGCCGCCCCCGAGGGATCTTTGGTTCGCGAGGGCGACCCCATCCTGGTGGTTCAGAACACGGACGCTCGGTTCCCGTGGCTAACCTCGTGGATCGAGACCTCTATCGAGCGGCTCTGGTACCCGACGACGGTAGCCACGTTTGCACGGGCCGCCAAGAAGGTTCTACGAAACGCAGCAGACCGCGACGGCACGCCACGCGATGCCGTGAACTTCAAGCTTCACGACTTTGGCTCGCGTGGCACCACCACGGCGGACGCGTCGGCTATCGGCGGGGCCGCTCACCTGACGTCCTTCCACGGCTCGGACAACGTTCCAGGCGTTATGCTTGTGCGGTGGCTGTATGACGTGGACATGCCCGCCCAGAACATTCCCGCAGCGGAGCACTCGACCATCACCTCCTGGGGCGGCCGCGACTCCGAGGCACGGGCATTTGGCGAGGCGCTGTCCCAGTACGAGGACGCTCCGCTGCTCTCGATGGTGTCCGACACGTACGACTACCAGAACGCGGTCTCCAAGCTGTGGGGGCAGAAGCTCCGTGATAGGGTGCTGTCCCGGCCAGGAACGCTCGTGGTGCGGCCAGACTCTGGCGACGTTGTGGACACGGTGCTGTGGACGCTCAACGAGCTGGGACGGACGTTTGGCTATACCACCAACGCGCGTGGCTTCAAGGAGCTTGACCCGCACGTCCGCATCATCCAGGGCGACGGCATGAACCTGGACACCCTCCAGGACACGGTGGACGCCATGCACGTCGATGGCTGGGCCATCGAGAACATCACCTTTGGCATGGGTGGCGCCCTGCTCCAGAAGCACAACCGTGACACGCTTGGGTTTGGCTACAAGCTGTGCGGGGTGATGCACGCTGACCGCTCGAACGCCATCATCGATGTTCACAAGGAGCCCCACGACGACGCCAGCAAGCGCTCGCGCGGGTACTTGGAGATGTACGCCACCGGTGCACTCAGGGGCCTGAAGACCGTCTACGAGAACGGCTCGGTGGGCTACGGCACCTCGTTCTCGAGCGTACGCGGCCTGGTGGAGGATTCACTTGGCGGCTAGCAGGGTAACCGTTGTAGTAGCAGACAGCGGTGACTGGTCGGCGCTATTCCTAGGGGACGAGCTCATCGACGAGAACCACTCGATCTCCACGTGGGCGTGGCTCGACCTGCTCAACGAGCTCGGCGTAGAGGTCGAGAGGATCTGGGACGTCCCGTTCGAGGACCTCAACCTCGGCAGGTGCGGCGAATCGCTCGCTGCCTTCAAGGAGGAGGTCGCCGAGTGGCTCGTCTCGCGTACGTAGAGTCTGACGACGGCGAGTGGGTAGGGCTCTACCTCGACGGTCACCTGGTCCACGAGGACGACTACATCGACAACGACCGCTGGGTGAGCATGATGAGAACGCTCGGTATCGAGGTAGACACCGTCTACGAGGTTCCCGTGCCACAGGGCGGCAGGTTCCCGTTGACACTACAGCAGCTTCGTGATAGGATGGAAGTCAACGAGGGGGCGTAGCTCAGCGGATAGAGCACCAGGCCGCGAATCTGGAGGTCGGAGGTTCAAGTCCTCCCGTCCCCGCCACCACAGAAAGGACCGTCGTGTATAAGTCACGGACCAACATCACCGTCTACGAGTACAACGGCGAAGAGACCAGGGCCATCGACCCCATCGTCGACTGCGAGCTCTCCAACGTGTGGAACCGAGACCGCCTCGTGCGGATCAGCATCAAGGCCGCCGACGGGACCAACGTCTCCGTCGTTGTGGCCGCGGACGCTCTTGAGAAGGCCATCCGCAACTCGACGGGCGCGCCGCGATGATCGACCACAGCCACCCGCTCCTCCACGTCTACGGGGCAAGTGACGACCTGATCGAGCTCGACGGGTACTTCTCAGAGGAGTTCTCGGCGTACTGCGATGACAGCGCCAAGTGGCTCGCGTTCTCGGACGGCACGGTGCTCACCGTTCGCTACGACGGAGACTGGCGCTTTGACGTGAAGGTCAAGGGCCCGCTCTACGTCGAGACCATGAGGGTCGAGGACAACCTGGACGAGGACTGCTACACAGACCACGTGTACTTCGCGCAGGGGATCCTGTGGGTGGCCCTCATCGACCAGTGGTACGAGGTCAAATGAAGCTCTACATCTTCGTGCACTCGTTCCTCTCGCCGGCGCAGAAGGCCGTACAGGCTGTCCACGTCACCGCTGAGCTGCTGCTCAAGTACCACGACGGCTCGAGACCGACTGTACAGGAGTGGGCGAGAAAGCACAAGACTGTTGTGCTTGTGGAGGGTGGCAACTCGGCCTCGATGAATGAGCTGGCCTATTGCTCGGCCGAATCCAAGCTGTTCCCTACAGCCAGGTTCTACGAGGACCTAGCGACGCTTGATGGGATCCTAACGGCAGTGGCAGTCCTGCATCCTGGGTTTGACATCGAACAGCTACAGGATAGCCTGTACCTAGGCAATGATCATGAAGTCCTCATCAACGAGCGTTGCTTGAACGCGGCACTCGTTCGTAGTTGACGAGCGGCTCCTCGACGTGGTATAGTAGCTCAACGATGCCCCGGTAGCTCAGTTGTGGTGAGAGCGCCCGGTTGAAGCCCGGGAGGTCGACCGTTCGATACGGTCCCGGGGCACCATGGACAGGGAGTAACGCGCGGCGCCAAAGGCCACGGAGGCCGTGCGGATAATCTTCGGGGCTCACTTGCCGTGGGCTTCGACGCAACAGCTAGCAAGCGTGGCTGTTAACCACGAGGAGCAGGAGTGGTGACGCCCTGCCGGTTCCCCCAAAGGCCGCCCCGTATGGGCGGAGCGGATCCGGAGTGAGAAGTCGTCACGGTTGTGGAAACAGTGTGGGCGAGGCGAATGCTAGATGGTCGCGCCAGCCTGTAGAGCTGGACTCTTAGTTGAGCGTCGCGGGTGCAATTCCTGCCGCCCACACCAACGTTAGGATCGCTTAGGTGAACGTCTACTACAACCCAGAGCACTTCGGGCTCGAGATAGCCGATGAGTTTCACCGGCCAGACCTCTGGTATGAGTTTGACATGGTCGTGGTCTTCAGGCGCATTGAGGACGGCAAGCTCTTCTGGGGAGCTGACTCTGGATGCTCGTGTCCCTTGCCGTTCGAGCGCTTCACGTCGATCGAGAGCCTCTCACCGCTCCCAGAGACCGAACGTAGCTTTCAGCTGGCCAAGGACGCGCTGTTTTCGGTCTCCTAGGTCATAGGCCACATCCTCTCTAGCATAGGTATGCTATGTCAACGTGGCGTGGGCGCCTATGCCCGCATAAGTGAGAGGATCGAACATGCCGCTCTATCTGTTGGTCAAGGCCTTCGTCGTGGTCGTAAGCCTGGGGTACAACCTCCGGGATATCGTCTACTTCGACCGGCCAGGCATCGGCTTCTAGCCGATCGAATAGGTTAGGGAGAACACGTGGGCAGCTTCAGCAGGTACCAGCACATCGAGAAGCTTGGAAACGACGAGGTCGATGGCCTGCTCGACGGCACAGTCTACCTGTTCTCCAAGCTCGATGGCTCGAACGCGTCCATCTGGGTAGGAGACGACGGAGAGGTTCACCTCGGGTCGCGAAACCGCGAGGTAACCAAGGACCAGGATAACCACGGCTTCTACCGCTGGTGGGACACCCAGGGCTATGGGGCGCAGGAGATCGGTGAGCTGCTTCGGTGGCACACGAACCTAGTGCTGTACGGCGAGTGGCTGGTCCCCCATACGTTCAAGGGCTACTACGAGACGTCGTGGAACCGCTTCTGGGCGTTCGACGTGTGGGATAGCTCTCAGGGCAGGTTCCTCGGGTACGAGGAGTACGTTGAGCTCTTCCACATCTACGGGCTCGACTGCTACGTCCCGGTAGCGGATAAGCTCAACCGCCCCTCAGAGAACGAGGTTCGTGAACACGCCACCGCGGCCAGCTCGTTCCTGGTTCGTGACGGAGCACCTGGCGAGGGCGTGGTGGTCAAGCGTTACGACTTCGTAAACCGCTATGGCCGCCCAACGTGGGGAAAGGTCGTCCTCTCCGAGTTCATCGAGAGCAAGGGCAAGACAAGGGCCCAGAGGGCCGCAGAGAGCGGCGAGACGCTCGAGTCCAACATTGCCTCGGGCTTCCTAACGGCGGCCCTGGTGGAGAAGACCGCGGCCAAGATCGCGGACGAGCACGGGACCGGCTGGCGTACCGAGTACGTTGGGCAGCTGCTTGGAACGGTCTGGCACGAGTTCTTCGTCGAGGAGCTCTGGAACGCGACCAAGAAGCTAAAGGTGCGGGGCGACCTGAACATCGGGC
>Ga0265293_10012229_pt1 | contig 11440 bp, 9 predicted proteins | sample Munlanlewell138R_FD_192505 | JGI IMG/M metagenome (GOLD analysis project Ga0265293, IMG submission 192505) | Leachate microbial communities from a municipal landfill in Southern Ontario, Canada - Leachate well 138R | ecosystem: Engineered > Solid waste > Landfill > Unclassified | place: Canada... | reverse complement strand
CCGCGCGATGCGTCAGTTCATGAACACGCCCGAACTGGAAAGGGCAGTGGCGAAATCCATTCCCCGCGGCAGGATCGGATTGCCCGAGGAGATCGCCGCGCTCGCGCTGTTCCTGGCGAGCGACGAGTCTTCGTTCCTTACCGGGCAGCTCATTACCGCCGATGGTGGTATCAGCCAGAAATAGCCGGCTGATCCGCCAGCGCCTCATCTATGGCGCCGAACAGACCCGCGCGGATATCCTCCACCAGCGCCGCATCCGTCGCCGCGCCAGCCGGAACCGTCCCGGCGACGAGATCGATCAGGCTGCTGAGCAGGCCGCGATACCATTCGGTGTGAACTTTCAGCGTGTTGCGGTGATGAGGCACGCTGCCGTAAAGCATGATCGCCACTTCGGCGGGCCGCTCCAGCCACGTCATCACGCAGTAGAGCGCGGTGTCCACCATGTCCGCCTCAAGCCGTTCGCGCTTGCCGAAGCCATGATGCTCGAACGCGGCAAGGGCATCGGGATAACGCTCGTAGAACAGACCCATCGTCGGGCCGGTAAGATCACCGAGCGTTTCCGCCGCGCGCATCAGCACGGCTTCGAGCAGTTCCGCCTTGGCCGGGTCGGGTGTGGTCATCCTGCAATCCTGTCCGCTCTTGCCTGTCTGGTGTGTCTGCGGCGAATTTGCATTATGCACCGCGCGGCTCTTTGATTGCAATCAAAACAAGTATTAATAACTCATGTTTTTTCAGGGTGGCGCTCCGGTCCGTTCCGCCAGCGCCGTCTCGGCGGCGATCATGCCGAACACGGCGGCCATGGCCAGCCCTCCGGCATAGGCGCGATGATAGGTGCCGCCCGCGTCCGCCCCTGCGGCGAGAAGGCCGGGCACGACCCGCCCCGCCTCGTCCAGCACCCGCGACCGCGCATCGGCGCGCAAACCGCCATGCGTAAACGTGATCGCGGGCTGGATATGAATCGCGAGGAACGGCGGCTTCACGACGGGGCGCCGGTTTCCGGCGCGCGGCGGATCGAGCGGGTCGCTGGTCGCCAGCGCGCGGTTGTAGCGTTCCATCCCCGCCGCGATGCCCGAAAAGCCCCAGCCGCCGACTGCTGCCTCCAGCCCGGCGAGCGTGTCCGCCTTCGCCACGTCCGCGCCCTTTCGCCGCGCGAAATCCCAGCGGCAGACGCCGAACTTTTCCGTGTCCTCTTCCCGCAACGCCTCGTCGAACACGATGAGCGCCCGCCCGCCGGGCAGCGTCGCGACCGCCTGGGCATTGAGATAATAGCCCAGCGATTCGTCAGTGAAGCGCCGTCCCTCGCCATCGAGCAGCACAGCGCGCGGCGAAAGGTAGAACTGGGCGAGCGGGATATAGTCCTGCGGATCGAGCGGCGTCGCGACCGGAAACGGGATGGTGTGCCCATACCAGCCGGACATATGCTTGCTCAGCGCCGCCCCGGCGTCCCGGCCCAGCGCGATGCCATGCCCGTCGCTGGCCGGATTGGAGCGCGTGACGAGTGTCTCGCCGCAACCGGGCAGGAACTCGCCGCGCATCCGCGGATTGTTCTGGAAGCCGCCGGTAGCGATGAGGACATGACCAGCCCGCACCGTCACTTCACCATCCGGCGTGTCCACGATCCCGCCCGTGACGCGCCCGGCTTCCCGCGTCAGCCGTGAGACCGACGAGCCGGTGACGACATGCCCGCCCGCCGCCTGCACGCTCGACCGCGCGCGCTTCATCCAGTCGCCGACATCGAGGTGGCGAATCCAGCCGGGAAAGCTCTGCGTTCCTTCATAGACCGTCTTGTCCGTGATCGCGGTGCCCAGCCCCGCCATGAACTCGCCCACCCGGTCGTAACCGTCCATCAGCGCGGCGGCGCGTGCCGCATCGCCCAGCGGATTGATCCGGCGCAGCGTTTCGTAATCGCGCGCGGTCCATACGCCGCCGCCGGAAAGAAGCGCCGACCCGCCCAATCGCGCCTGTTTCTCGACCACCAGCACGGCAAGCCCCTGTTCCGCCGCAAAGGCCGCCGCAGTCATCCCCGCCATGCCCCCGCCGATCACCAGCAGGTCGATATCGAATTGCGCGTCCGGCACGTCCTCTCCTCTTGCTTTTCCCGTCACCGGGCTGTCTATGCAGACCTAGACAACTTCTATAACGATTTTCATGGGAAGGAGGAGGCATTTCGATACCCGGCCGGGCCGGGCGACGTCGAAACGCACCCGCGAGGAGAGACGATCCATGCATTTCACCAACACCGTAGCGCTGGTGACGGGCGGCGGCGGGGGGATCGGAGGCGCGATCGCCGCCGAACTCGCAAGGCGCGGCGCGAAAGTGGCGGTGGCCGACGTGGATCCGGGCCGCGCCACGGCGACCGTCGCGCGCATCGCCGCCGAAACCGGCCAGGACAGCGCTCTTGCGATCCCGCTCGACGTGACCAAGCAGGAAGACTTCGACACCGCGAAAGAAACCCTGGAAAGCGCATTCGGCCCGCTGGACATTCTCGTCAGCAACGCCGGCGTCGGCCACACCGAAGCGCTGGGGGATATCGGCGTGGAAGCGTTCAAGTGGGTGCACGACATCAACCTGAACGCCAGCGTCCGCGCGCTTCACACGTTCCTGCCGGGCATGAAGGCGCGCGGAACGCCCGCGCACATCCTGTTCACCTGCTCCATCACGGCGTTGCGCCCGTTCGCCGCCCAGGCCGCCTATACCAGCGCCAAGGCGGCCTTGCTGAACCTCGCCATGGTTCTGGAAATGGAACTGAAGAGCACCGCGATCGGCGTGTCGGCGCTATGTCCGGGGATCGTCTCAACCCGGCTCAGCGAGAACGCCAGGGCAGTCAAGCCCGACCCCCTGCGCAACGCCGCCGATGCCGATGCCGGCCCATCCGCGCTCGCCGCCGGCATGAAGCCGGAAGCGGTCGGCCACGCCGCCGTCGACGCCATCGCGGCGGGGAAATTCTATGTCTTCCCGCACGGCGATTACCGCGAAACGGTGGCGACCGAACAACGCTTCCTCCTGTCCGCGATGCGCGAGCAGGCCCAGCCAGGATATGCCGAACCCGCCGCATTGACCGCTCCGATCCGCTAACCAGGATGCCGACCAGGACAAGGACGAAATCATGCCCGCCCCCTCCGATCGCTTCAGCCTCGCCAATCCCGACGTCGTGGCCTGCCCCTGGCCTCACTACCGGCGGCTTCAGCACGAAGCACCGGTGTTCCACGATCCGGTGACAGGCCTCTATGAAGTCACCGGCCATGACCTGATCCGGGAAATCGCGGCGCAGCCGCAGCTCTATTCGAACAAGTCGAACCGGCAGGCATCGCGCAGCCCCGATATCGTCGCGGCGATGATGGACCTCTACGGGCGCGAGGGCTTCATGCCGGCACACTCGCTGCTCAACAACGATCCGCCCGATCATCGCGCGGTCCGGTCGCTGGTCGACAAGGCGTTCATGCCCGCGCGCATCAATGCCCTGAAGCCCGCGATCCTCGCCGAAGTGACGGAATTGATCGATGCCGCCAACCGCAAGGGGGAGATCGAGTTCGTATCCGAATTCGCCATCTCGCTGCCGCTCAACATCATCGCCGACCAGCTCGGCGTGCCGCGCGACGAGCGGGAGACGATCAAGCGAGGTTCGGACGCGCTGATCGCGGTGGCGGACCCGTTGACGCCGGACGACATGATGCTGGAAATGACACGGCGCGTGGTGACGATGCAGCAGCTTCTCGCCCGCCGCGTCGCATATGCCCGAAGCCACCCCGACGACACGATCCTCAGCATCGTCGCCAACGGCGAACTGAATGGCGAGCCGGTGCCGATGCCGCTGCTGATCCATCTGTTCCAGTCGATCCTCGTCGCGGGCAACGAAACGACCACCAACGCGCTGGGCAACGGTCTCGTCATGCTGATCGACCGGCCGGAACTTTTCGCGGAACTCGCCGCCAAGCCCGACCGGGTCAAGCCGTTCGTGGAAGAATCGCTGCGACTCCTCTCGCCGCTGCAAGGCTTCTACCGGGTCGCCACGGCGGATGGCGAACTCGCCGGCGTCTTCATTCCCAAGGGCGCCATGCTGATGCTGCGCTGGGGCGCGGCCAACCACGACGAAACTGTCTTTGCCTGCCCGGAACGGCTCGATCTCGACCGGGACAATCTGGCGAAACATACCGCCTTCGGATCGGGCATCCATTTTTGCCTCGGCAACCTGCTTGCCCGCACCGAACTTCATACGGCTTTCGGCGAGATCACGCGGAGCTGGCGCAATGTGCGGATCGTCGGCGGACGCGCGGCGGCCGAACCGGCGCACCAGTTCTTCAATCAGGGAATGGCGCGCCTGCCGGTCACGTTCGACTCGGTGCAATAGCATGGCTGGCGGCGACACACGCGATAAGCCTGGCACCTGAGCCGAATCGCCGCTATGAACGCTAAATTAGTTATCGACCTTGGGAGGGTATCGTGTTTCGGGACTATACGGAGTTATTCACCCTCAAGCATCCCGAAGAGTTCTACATCGGGGGGGAATGGGTAAAGCCGCGCGGTTCGGGGCGGTTCGAGATCGTCTACCCGGCAACGGAAAAAGTCGTCGGCTCCTGCCCCGCCGCATCGGTGGAGGACATCGAGCGCGCGGTGGCCGCCGCGCGGGACGCCTTCGACAACGGACCCTGGGTGCGGATGACGTTCGACGAGCGCGCCGACGTGCTGGAGCGCGCGGGACAGATCATGACGGCGAAGGCCGCCGCCTTCGGCGATGCGTGGACCGCCCAGATCGGCTGCGCCAGAAGCCTTTCCGGTCCGGGCGGGCACTCCGCCGGGGCCATTTTCGGCTATTACGCCCAGATGGTGCGCGGCCGCACCTTCGAGGAAGTCCGCCCGCAAAGCCGGAAGGCCGGTGTCGGTATCGTCGTCAAGGAACCGGTCGGCGTGGTCGCGGCGATCACGCCCTGGAACGCGCCAAGCTCGCTACCGTGCAAGATCATCGCCCCGGCGCTGGCCAACGGCTGCGCCGTGATCCACAAGCCCGCCCCGGAAACGCCGCTCGACGCATGGCTGCTCGCCGAATGCCTGGAGGAAGCGGGCCTGCCCGCGGGCATCTTCAACATCGTTCCGGCGGACCGCGAGGTCGGCGATCACCTGGTCCGCCATCCCGGCGTCGACAAGGTCAGCCTGATCGGTTCGGCCGCCGCCGGACGGCATATCGCCTCGGTGGTCGGCGGGCGGCTCGGACGGTTCAGCCTGGAACTGGGCGGCAAGTCTCCCGCCATCATCTTCGACGATATCGACCCGGCGGTGGTCGTGCCCAGGCTGATCCCGCACTTCACCATGAACGCCGGGCAGATGTGCGCCGGGTTGACCCGGATCGTCGTGCCGGAAGAGAGCAAGGACAAATGGGCCGGGGCCATCGCCGCCGGGCTGGAAGCGCTGAAGGTCGGCGATCCGTTCGAGCAGGACACATGGTTCGGCCCCATCGCGATGAAGCGCCAGTATGACCGCGTCATGGGCTATTTTGACGTCGCCCGCGACGAAGGCGCACAAGTCGTCACCGGCGGCGGTCGCCCGAGCGACCTCAATCAAGGCTATTACGTCGCGCCCACTCTGCTGGCGGGCACCAACGACATGCGCGTGGCGCGCGAGGAGATTTTCGGCCCGGTCGCCACGCTCATCACGCATAAGGGCGTCGAGGACGCGATCCGCATCGCCAACGATACCGAATACGGTCTGAACGGAGCCGTCTACACCAGCGACCCCGATCTGGCCTACAAGGTCAGCCGCAGGGTCCGTGCGGGCAACATGACGCACAACGACTGGGTCAACGACATCCAGTTCCCCTTTGGCGGCTTCAAGAACAGCGGCATCGGCCGCGACGGCGGGCCCGAGGGCCTCGCGCTCTATCAGGAAACCAAAGTCGTGTTCATGGACGCCGTGCCCCAATCCGTGCACCCTGTCGCGTGACATCGGGAGAGGAAATCACATGAAGGCCAATCTTTCGCGCGAGGATCTCGCCGAAGCCATGCGGCGGGTGTTCTCGATCCGCCATTTCGAGGATGTCGCGGTCGACCTGCACAAGAACGGCGAGGTTCGCGGCGCGCTGCACACCTCGCACGGGCAGGAAGCGGAAATCGTCGGCGCCTGCATGGCGCTCAGGATCGACGATTACATGGTCGGCAACCACCGCAGCCACGGGCACCCCATCGGCAAGGGCGCGAAGCTGCGCGGCCTGATGGCGGAACTTCTCGGCCGGTCGACGGGCGTGTGCTCGGGCAAGGGCGGGTCGATGCACCTGGCCGATTTCTCGGTCGGCAGCCTCGGCGAAACCAGCATCGTGGGTTCCGGCATCCCCGTGGCGGCGGGCGCGGCGCTGGGCGCGAAGATGCAGGGCAACGACCGCGTTTCCCTCTGCTTCTTCGGCGACGGCGCCTCGCAGGAAGGGACATTCCATGAAGGCATCAACTTCGCCGCGATCTGGACCCTGCCCGCGATCTTCCTGTGCGAGAACAACGGCTATGCCGTGACGACGCCGATCTCGAAGAGCGCCAATGTCGCCAACATCGCCGATCGCGCGGTGGGTTACGGCATTCCCGGCGTGGTCGTCGACGGGCAGGATCTGATCGCGGTGCACGATGCCATGGCGACAGCGGTGCAGCGCGCCCGCGCCGGAGAAGGCCCGACCCTGATCGAAGCCAAGACCTATCGCTACTATGACCATGCCGCCAACATGGGCCGCGACCTCAATTACCGCACCGACGAAGAGATCGAGATGTGGCGCCAGCGCGATCCGGCGAAGCTCTTCGCGCAGCAGCTCGTCGCCGAATACAAGTTCACGCAGGGCGAAGTCGACGGGATCGAGGAAGCCGTCGTGGCCGACGTGGAGGATGCCGTGAAGTTCGCCAAGGACAGCCCCTTCCCCGACGACGCGTCCGCCTGGACCGACGTCTACGCGCCCGTCGCCGCCTGAGGAATCCGCACCATGGCAAAAAAGACATACCTTGAGGCGATTCACGCCGCCCAGTTCGAGGAAATGCAGCGCGACAAGACCGTCTTCATCATGGGCGAGGACGTCGAGGCCAACATGTTCGGCACGACGACCGGCATGAAGGAAGCCTTCGGCGCGGACCGCGTCCGCGATACGCCGATCGCCGAGGCGGGAATGGCCGGAGTCGCCGCGGGCGCCGCCATGGTGGGCATGCGGCCCATCGTGGATTTCACGATCTCGCCGTTCCTTTACCCGGCCTATGACCAGATCATCAGCATCATCGCCAAGTCCCGCTATCTCTATGGCGGGCAGGCGCGCGTGCCCTTGGTGCTGCGGGCCAACATGATCTACGGCAACGGCAACGCGGCCCAGCACTCAGACCGTTCCTATCCCGCGTTCATGAACCAGCCGGGCCTCAAGATCATGGTGCCGTCCAGCGCCTACGAGATGAAGGGCCTGATGAAGACCGCTATCCGCGACGACGATCCGGTAATGAGCTTCGAGGACGCCATGCTGTGGTCGTCAAGCTCGGACATCCCGGACGAGGAATACCTGATCCCCTTCGGCAAGGCGAACATCGCGAGGCCCGGCAAGGACTGCACTGTCGTCGCCATCGGCGCGATGATGCTCCATGCCACGGCAGCGGCGGACGAACTGGCAGGGGACGGCATTTCCTGCGAAGTGATCGACCCACGCACTGTCGCGCCGCTCGATACGGCCACGATCCTGGAAAGCGTCGCGCGCACCGGCCGTCTGGTGATCGTCGACGTCGCCAACGGCAGATGCAGCGCGGCGAGCGAAATCTCCGCCGTGGTTTCCGATGAAGGCTTCTGGGATCTGCGCGCGCCGATCATCAGAGTCACCACGGAAAACACGCATATTCCCTTCAACGCCGCCGAAACCGCCCTTTATCCCAGCAAGGACAAGGTCGTCGCGGCGGTGCGCCGGACATTGAGCTGAGCCATGACCGAGATCAGACTGCCCCAGTTCGGCATGGGGATGACCGACGGCACGATCATCGCCTGGCACAAGGCGGAAGGGGAAACGATCGCCAAGGGCGAGTTGCTGTGCTCGATCGAGGCGGCCAAGACCACGGTCGATTACGAAAGCCCGGTGTCCGGCACGATCGCCAAAATCCTCGTGCCGCTCGACAGGAACGTGCCGGTCAACACGCCGATCGTCGAGATCGACGAGAAAGGCACCGCCGCCGGAGCGATTGCCCCGATCGCCGAAGAGGCAGATGTGCCGTCCGCACAGCCCGGTGCCCCCGGCGATGTGCGCGCGACACCGCTAGCGAAACGGGCGGCCGAGCAGGCGGGCGTCGACCTTGCCACCGTGGAAGGTTCCGGCCCCAACGGGCGCATCCGCCGCGATGACGTGACTGGAGTAGGGGCCGGGTCAGGGGCAGGGGCAGGGTCCACCACGCCCACGGCCCCCGCGCCATCCGTGCAGATCGAACCGCGCGCCCGCAAGGCGGCGCGCGATCTGGGCGTCGACCTTGCCGCCGTGGCCGGGTCCGGTCCCAACGGCCGGATCGTGGTGGAGGACGTGATCGCCTTTGCCGAAGCGAAGAAGGCGCCTGCCGCAGCGGTGGCGCCCCCCGCGCCCGAAGCCCCCCCGGCGGGCGATGCCGGCTTCGTCGAGATCAAGCATTCGATGATGCGCAAGACCATCGCGCGGCGCCTGACGGAATCGAAACAGACCGTCCCGCACTTCTACCTCAAGGCATCCTGCCGGATCGACGCGCTGCTCGCCGCGCGCAAGACGATCAACGTGGAAGGGCAGGAGAAAGTCTCCGTCAACGATCTCGTGATCCGGGCCATCGCCATGGCGCTGCTGGACGTGCCGGACGCGAACGTGACCTGGGATGAAAAGGTGATGCGGCAATACAACCATGTCGACATCGCCGTCGCCGTGGCCACGCCGCGCGGCCTCGTCACGCCGGTCGTCCGCAACGTCGAGGCAAAGACGATCCGCCAGATCGCCGCGGAAGTGAAGGAACTGGCCGGACGGGGCCGCGAAGGCAAGCTGAAGCCGGAAGAATACCAGGGCGGCACCACGTCCGTCTCCAACCTCGGCATGTATGGAGTCGAGGAGTTCTCCGCCATCATCAACCCGCCGCAATCGACCATCTTCGCCATCGGCGCGGGTGAGGAACGGGTCGTGCCGGTGGAGGGCAAGCCCGGCATCGCCACGATGATGACCGTCACCATGTCGGTCGATCACCGCGCCGTCGATGGCGCGGTGGGCGCGCAGCTTCTCGCCGCGTTCAAGGCGATCATCGAAAACCCCGTGAGGATACTCGCATGACGAAGCCTGTCGTCGCCTTCGACCAGCATGGCCCGGAATATGCCGCCGACTGGAAAGGCATCCTTGCCGGCCTGCGCGCCAATTCGCCGGTCGCCTGGACGGAAGCGCACGGCGGCTTCTGGATCGTCACCAGATACGACGACATCGTGCACTGCGAACGCACGCCGCAGATATTTTCCTGCGACAACGACCTCGACGGGACGCGCAACGGCGGGCAGGGCATCCGCATCCCGCGCAATCCTTTCCGCTTCAACCTCAACGAAAGCGATCCGCCGGAGCATACCGCGCTGCGCAAGCTGGAGCAGCCGTTCTTCCCGGTCCAGGCGCTCCAGCAATGGATGGACTATGCCGCCCGGCTGGCCGATGAACATATCGACGCCTTCATCGGCAAGGGCGCGTGCGATCTCATCGAGGAACTGACCATTCCCGTCCCGGCCAAGGTCACGCTGACGCTGGTCGGCATCCCGGCGGACGACTGGCGCGATTACATGAGCGCGACGCTCAACGCCTTCCTGCCGACCGACCATCCCGACTATCCGCTGGCGCAGCGAATGCGAATCGGTCAGCGCATCGCCGAACTGATGGAAGAGCGCCAGCGCGATCCGCGGGACGACATCATCTCCGCCCTCGTCAACGCGGAAATCAACGGCGAGCGCCTGCCTTTCGACGTGGCGAAAGGAATGGTTCAATCGCTTTGCTTCGGCGGGTTCGACACGACCGCGGCGACCAGCGCCAACGCGATCCGCTGGCTGGAGGACAAGCCCGAAATTCGCGAGCGGATGATCGCCGATCCCGATTTCCTGTCGAAAGCCGTGGACGAACTGCTGCGCTATTTCTCGCCGGTCGTCGGCGGCCTTTCCCGCACCGTGGTCGAAGACACCGAACTGCGCGGGCAAACGCTTCGCAAGGGCGAACGCGTGCTGCTGATGTACAACAGCGGCAACTACGACGAGGAACGCTTCCCCGATCCCGACACGTGCGACCTGGCACGCCCCAACGCCAAGCAGCACCTCGCCTTCGGCGCCGGACCGCATCGCTGCATCGGCGCGGTGCTCGGCCATGCGGAAGTGTGCCGGATCGTGCGCGCCTTCATCTCGCGCGTGCCGGATTACCGGATCGACCATGACCGGGAAAAGCGCTTCCCGTCCATGGGGCTCGCCAACGGCTGGCTGTCGATGCCGGTTTCATTCACGCCGCAGGCGGCGCGCACGCGGACGCCAGTCGCGGCCTGAGGCGGCCTCTCTGGCGGGATTCAGCCCGCGCGGGCGCGCAGCAGTCCATCGCGCGCCGGGCCAGAGTTGCGCGGAACGGCCGCGCCGCGCGGAAAAGAAAAGGGGGCGTTTCGGCCCCCTTTCCCGCTCCCCGCATGGGCATTCCCAAACGATCAGAACCTGTAGCCGAGGTTCAGGCCGTATGTGCGCGGCTCGCCCATCACGCCCGGCGTCACGCCGAAGGACGTGGCGAGCGACGTGAAGCCGAGCGGATTGGCCTCGTTGGTCGCATTGCGCACCCAGAGCTGGGCGGAAAAGCCCGATCCGGCGATCTCGTCCCAGGCCAGCGACAGGTTGATGTTGTGCTGGGGCGCCGAGAAGCTCTCCGGTTCCAGATTGGGCAGAGACTGGTCGGTCGTGAAGCGCGAACGGTAGCTGTAGGATGCGTTCAGCGTCACCGAACCGGTTTCGGGGCTGTCGATCGGGGTCAGGGCCACGTTGGCGCCCGCGGTATATTTGCTGGTTGCGAACGGGATGTTCCTGAGCACTGTCGCGGCCGTGCGGAACCATGTGTATTTGCCGTCGACATAGCCGAAGTAGCCGTCGATGCGGAAACCGCGCACCAGAGTCAGCCCCGCTTCCACGGACAGGCCCTTCACTTCTGCCTTGCCGACATTGAACACGCCGGTGGTGGTGGTCGCCCCGGCCGGCGTGGTGGTCGAGGACAATCCCGTCACGATGGTGAGCTGGCGCTGGATGCCGTCATACCAGGCCTTGTAGGCGGCGATGCTGGTGCTCAGCGACGCTTCGCCGCCCAGCGGGATGTCGCCCTTGAAGCCCAGTTCGACGTCGCGCACCCTTTCCGGTCCGAACGGCGGCGTGTTGTCCACCGGGATCACACCGTTGACCGCCGGTCCCGTCGCGACCAGCCCGGCGCGGGCCTGCAGACCGCCCGAACGATAGC
>Ga0265293_10012228_pt1 | contig 11440 bp, 11 predicted proteins | sample Munlanlewell138R_FD_192505 | JGI IMG/M metagenome (GOLD analysis project Ga0265293, IMG submission 192505) | Leachate microbial communities from a municipal landfill in Southern Ontario, Canada - Leachate well 138R | ecosystem: Engineered > Solid waste > Landfill > Unclassified | place: Canada... | reverse complement strand
CCTTCTCGCACCCGGACGTCATCGCCGCCCTGCAAGGCGCGGTGCTGCTCCAGGCTGACGTCACCGCCAACGACGATACGGACCAGGCCCTGCTCAGGCGTTTCGGCCTCATCGGCCCGCCTGCAATTCTGTTCTTCGATACGGGCGAGGAGCGCAAGAACTACCGCGTGGTCGGCTTCATGAAACCGGAGCAGTTCCGGCCGCAGGTGGAGGCGGCATTCCGGCGTTGACGCCCGATCTCGCCCTTCGAGAGGAATGCTATAAAGACGGGGCGTCCGTACGTAAACCTAAGCGGACGAAGACAGAAGAGAAAAGCTAACCACGGGGGACACGGGGAACACGGGGAAATCCGTTTTTTCTGTGGGGGCGGCCTCAGGCCGCGATGGCGCGGCATCCGACGACAATCGCAGCCTGAGGCCGCTCCTATCGCTACGGTAACCATTGACGTTCCCCGTGGTTAATGCTTTTTGCCTTTATGGCCGCTTGCTTCCGCAGTTCCTTTTCGCCTGATGAATTGCCGGATATGAGAAAAAGCGTCGCAGTCTTCCTGGCCTTCACCGCGCTGGCCGGTGGCGCCACCGTGGGGTACTTTCACTTCAGCGCGCACCCGGTCGCGCAGGCGCCTGTGGACTTCCACCTGCCCGACCTGCACGGCCAGACCCGAGCCCTGGATGATTGGGCCGGGCAGGTGCGGGTGGTGAATTTTTGGGCGCCCTGGTGCCCGCCCTGCCGGCGCGAGGTGCCGGAACTGATCGCGTTACACGGCCAGTACGTGGACCAGGGCCTGGTGGTGCTGGGCATCACCGTGGACAGCGCCGCCAATGCCCGCGATTTTGCCGTGACCAGCGGCATCAACTACCCCCTGCTCCTCGCCGAGGACACCGGCATCGCCCTGGCGCGCCGCTTCGGCAACCCGGTCGACGCGCTGCCCTTCACCGCCGTGCTCGACCGCACCGGCCGCATCGTCCACACCCGCGCCGGCGGGATTTCCCGTTCCGAAGCCGAGCGGGTGATCAAGCCCCTGTTGTGAACTGAGTCACGGAAAGGGCCCGGTACTTACCTGAACATGCGGGCAAGTTCGCATAACTTGGGCGCAATATGGACATGGAAAGCCCCTTCGGGCACAATGGCGCCCGCTTTGCATGGCCCGCCTGCTCGCGACTTGCAAGGAACAGGCACGAACCGGCCGATAAGTAGAAACAATTTCCCATAAAGCGTCCTGGAAAGGTTCATGGCCAGACTGTTGGTACTCAACGGGCCCAACCTCAATCTGCTTGGCACCCGAGAACCCGGCATCTACGGCAGCACCACGCTGGCCGATATCGATGCGCGCCTGCAGGCGCTGGCCGTTGCCCGCGGGCATGTCCTCGAAGCCTTCCAGAGCAACGCCGAGCACGAATTGATTGCACGCGTCCACGGGGCACGTGCCGAAGGGATCGATTTCATCATCATCAACCCCGCTGCGTTCACCCACACCAGCGTGGCCCTGCGCGATGCATTGTCGGCAGTGGCGATCCCCTTCATTGAAGTGCACCTGTCCAATGTGCACGCGCGGGAAGCGTTCCGGCGGCACTCGTATTTTTCCGACATTGCACAAGGCGTCATCAGCGGCCTCGGAGCCGCCGGCTACGAACTCGCACTCACGGCCGCGCTCCAGCGGCTCGCGGACCCACTTTGACAAGGCAGGCTCAATAAAATGGATATCCGAAAAGTCAAAAAGCTGATCGAACTGCTCGAAGAATCCGGCATCGCCGAGATCGAGATCAAGGAAGGCGAGGAATCGGTACGCATCAGTCGTGCCAGCCAGATCACACCCCAGCAGGCCTTCTATGCCGCGCCGGCTCCTGCTGCTGCGCCGGCGCCGGCTGCGGCGCCCGTGGAAGCCGCACCTGCCGCGGCGCCCGCCGCCACCGGTCACCAGGTCACCTCGCCGATCGTCGGCACCTTCTATCGCGCCGCTTCGCCGGGCGCCAAGCCGTTCACCGACGTGGGCCAGCGTGTGAACGTGGGCGACACGCTGTGCATCATCGAGGCCATGAAGATCATGAATCAGATCGAGGCCGACAAGGCCGGCGTGGTCAAGGCTGTCATGGCGGAGAACGGTGATCCCATCGAATTCGGCCAGCCGCTGTTCATCATCGAATAACCCGCCGCAAAGGGCAGACGTATGTTTGAAAAGGTCGTCATAGCCAATCGCGGCGAGATCGCCCTCCGCGTTCTGCGGGCGTGCAAGGAACTCGGTATTCGCACCGTCGCGGTCCACTCCACCGTGGACCGTGCTCTGAAGCATGTGAAGCTCGCCGACGAATCCATCTGCATCGGCCCGGCGCCCTCGGCGCAGAGTTACCTGAATGTACCGGCGCTGATCAGCGCCGCCGAGGTCTCCGATGCGGTCGCCATCCACCCGGGCTACGGCTTTCTTTCGGAGAACGCCGATTTCGCCGAGCGTGTGGAACAGAGCGGGTTCGTGTTCATCGGTCCGCGCGCCGATACCATCCGCCTGATGGGCGACAAAGTGTCGGCCAAGGACGCCATGAAGAAGGCCGACGTGCCCTGCGTACCAGGCTCGGACGGCCCCATTGGTGACGATGATGACGAGACCCTGCGCCTCGCCCGAGAGATCGGCTATCCGGTCATCATCAAGGCTGCCGGCGGCGGTGGCGGACGCGGCATGCGCGTGGTGCACAGCGAAGCTCACCTGCTCAACGCCGTCGGCCTCACCCGCGGCGAAGCGGGCGCGGCCTTCGGCAACAGCACGGTGTACATGGAGAAATACCTGGAAAATCCGCGTCACGTGGAAATCCAGGTGCTCGCCGACACCCACGGCAACGCCATCTACCTGGGTGAGCGCGACTGCTCCATGCAACGCCGCCACCAGAAGGTCATCGAGGAGGCCCCCGCGCCGGGTATCACCGAGGAACAGCGCCGCCGCATCGGCGAACGCTGCGCCCAGGCCTGTCGTGAAATCGGCTATCGCGGCGCAGGCACTTTCGAGTTCCTGTACGAGAATGGCGAGTTCTATTTCATTGAAATGAACACCCGCGTGCAGGTAGAGCACCCGGTTACCGAGATGATCACCGGCGTGGACATCGTGAAGGAGCAGATCCTCATCGCCGCCGGCGAGAAGCTCTCCTACACCCAAGACCAGATCAAGCTGCGCGGCCATGCCATCGAATGCCGCATCAACGCCGAGGACCCGAAGACCTTCATGCCTTCGCCCGGCAAGATTACCGGCCTGCACGTGCCCGGCGGCCCCGGCATCCGTTGGGACTCGCACATCTACAACGGCTACACCGTGCCGCCCAACTACGACTCCATGATCGGCAAGCTCATCTCCTGGGGCGAGACGCGCGAGAGTGCCATGGCGCGCATGCGCTCGGCGCTGGAGGAAGTCATCATCGAAGGCATCAAGACCAATGCCCCCCTGCACAAGGAGTTGATCGACGATGCCGCGTTCGCGGCGGGTGGAACCAACATCCACTATCTGCACAAGAAGCTCGGGCTGTAAGCAGGCTTTCGACGCCGCTCATCCGGCTGTCGAATCGTCTCGCCAAGACGCGAGGACGCAAAGAAAGAACAGAGGTTGTTCTTGGCGTCTTCACTTGGCGAGAATCATGTCTTCCGGTGAGACCCACCTAGCGATGCCCTGGAACCAACTCCTGCTGGAATGCAACGCCGCCGACGGCGACGCCCTTTCCGACCTGCTCGCCGAGGCCGGCGCCGAGGCGGTGACGCTGCTCGATGCTGCCGATCAGCCCATTTTCGAACCCGCGCTCGGCACCACACCGCTGTGGGACCGCACGCGCATAAACGGCCTGTTCAGCGCCGACGCCGACATGGACGGCGTGGTCGCCGAACTCGCCCGCCGGCTCGCACCCACACCGCTACCGCCTTACCGCATTGAGCGCCTTGAGGACCAGGACTGGAACCGCGCCTGGATGGACCGTTTCCAGCCCATGCGCTTCGGCGAGCGCCTGTGGATCGTGCCAAGCTGGCACGCGCCTGCCGACCCGCAGGCTGTGAACATCCTGCTCGATCCGGGCATGGCCTTCGGCACCGGCACCCACGCCACCACGCGCCTGTGCCTGGAGTGGCTGGATAGCCACGCCCCGATGGGCAAGCGCGTCATCGATTACGGCTGCGGCTCGGGCATCCTCGCCATCGCCGCGGCACGCCTCGGCGCGACCACCGTGTGGGCCACCGACAATGACCCCCAGGCCCTGCTCGCCACGCGCGAGAACGCCGAGCGCAACGCCGTGAGCGAGGTGCTCGTCACCACCTCGCCGGAGCAGGCCCCCGTGGAGCCTGCCGACGTGCTCATCGCCAATATCCTGGCCGGCCCGCTCATGATCCTGGCCGAGCGCTTCGCCGCGCTGGTGCGCCCGGGCGGCGACGTGGTGCTTTCGGGGATCCTGCACGAACAGGCCGAGGAAGTGCGCACGGTCTACCAGCAATGGTTCGACATGGCCCCGGCCACGGTCCTGGAGGACTGGGTACGGCTGGAAGGCCGCCGCCGCTGAGCCTATGCATACCCGCTGCCCCTGCTGCCGGACCACCTTCCGCGTGAGCGAGGGACAGCTGGCCGCCGCGGGCGGCAAGGTGCGCTGCGGCGCCTGTCAGACCGCGTTCGACGGACGCGCCCAACTGCTGGTCGCAACACGAGTACCGACGCCAACGACACGGGGCGTTGACGACCTCGGCATCGGCACGCGCACATACGTACCGCGCAGCACGCTATCCACCATCGGCTGGACCCTCCTCAACCTGGCCCTGATTGTCACCCTGGCAGGCCAATACGCCTACCACCACCGCGCCGCCCTCGCCGCCCAGCCTGCCCTTCGTCCGGGGGTGGAGTTGCTTTGCAGGGTGGCACGTTGCGATCTGCCGCCCTGGCGTGACCTGACGGCGTTCGAGCTCACCTCGCGCAACGTGCAGAGCCACCCGAAATTCGATCGCGTCCTGCTGCTCGACGCCACCTTCGTGAACCGCTCGGCGCGGCCACAGCCCTACCCCGACCTCCTGGTCACCTTCCTCGACTCGGCCGAGCGCGCCGTCGCCCGCCGGCGCTTCAGCCCCGCCGACTACCTGCCGGCCCCACCGACTACCCCGCTGACCGCCGGGGCAGAGGCCCACGTGGTGCTCGAGATCCTCGATCCGGGCGATCGCGCTCTCGGCTACGAATTCACTTTCATGTAGCTTGCCAGTGCGTTGAGTGCGCAAGAATTTCCTGCCCCGGCGTGGTGACGCATGCGCGCTTCGCGCTGGTGCACCGCACGCCGCGCGCGGCAATTGGATTTTGAGCGCGCGACACTCTGCATTATCATTGCCCGTCCCCGATTGGCAGTGATTCCCTCCCGATGCGCATCGGCCCGTACGAGCTCAAGAACAATCTGGTGCTCGCGCCCATGGCTGGCGTGACCGATCGCCCGTTCCGGCTGCTGTGCCGCGCCATGGGGGCGGGTCTCGCCGTGTCCGAGATGGTCTCGTCCAACTCGCTGCTCTACGGCAGCGAAAAGACCAAACGCCGCGCCGATCACGAAGGAGAACCCGAGCCGCGTTCCGTGCAGATCATGGGCGCGGACCCGGTAAAGATGGCCGATGCCGCCCGCTACAACGTGGCCAACGGGGCGCAGATCATCGACATCAACATGGGCTGCCCGGCCAAAAAGGTGTGCAATGTGATGGCGGGTTCGGCGCTGCTGCGCGACGAGGCGCTGGTGGCCCGCATCCTCGAAGCCGTGGTCGGCGCAGTCGACGTGCCCGTCACATTGAAGATCCGCACCGGCTGGGACAGCCAGAGCCGCAATGCCGTGAAGATTGCGCGCATCGCCGAACAAAGCGGCATCCAGTGCCTGGCCCTGCATGGCCGCACGCGTGCGGACGGCTACAGCGGCGAGGCCGAATACGACACTATCCGCGCGGTGAAACAGCGCGTTTCGATCCCGATCATCGCCAACGGCGACATCAACACGCCGGAAAAAGCGCGGGCCGTACTCGACGCCAGCGGCGCCGACGGCGTAATGATCGGCCGCGCCGCCCAGGGGCGGCCGTGGATTTTTCGCGAAATTGAACACTATCTGAAAACCGGCAACAGGATGCCCGAGCCGGAAGTCACGGAAATCCGTGACATCCTGTTGGCGCATCTCGATAACCTCTACGCGTTCTACGGTGAACGCACCGGTCTACTGGTAGCCCGCAAGCACATCTCGTGGTACAGCAAGGGGCAGCGTCAGGGAGCGATTTTCCGCCAGGCCGTGAATCAGGTGGAAACCACCGCGCAGCAATTGACCATGGTCAGGGAATTTTTCGATCGCATCATCGCAGGAGAGGAGTTGGCCGCATGAATAACGTGAAAACCAAGGGACCGATAGGGCTCAACGGCCACGTGCGTGCAGCCCTGGATCGCTACTTCGCCGACCTGGACGGGCACGCTCCCGGCAACCTCTACGCGCTGCTGCTCAGCGAAGTGGAGCGGCCATTGCTCGAAACCGTACTCGCCCACACCGGCGGCAACCAAACCCGCGCCGCGGAAGTCCTCGGCATCAACCGCGGCACCCTGCGCAAGAAGCTTCAGCAATACGGTCTGGACCAATGAACACGGCCAAGGTTTGAAACGCGGAGGTCGCGGAGGCGCGGAGGGCGCGGAGGAAAAGCAAATTCGGCTGTTTTCTCCGTGTCCTCCGCGCCTCCGCGTTCTCTGCGTTAACACAGCATTTGAGAAGAAGGAAATGCAATGAACAAAATCCAGCGTGCACTGATCAGCGTCTCGGACAAGAGCGGCGTCCTCGAATTCGCCCGTGAACTCGCCGCCATGGACGTCGAGATCCTCTCCACGGGCGGCACCGCGAAGCTGCTGGCCGACAACGGCGTGAAGGTGGTGGAGGTGTCCGACTACACCGGATTTCCGGAAATGATGGACGGACGCGTGAAGACCCTGCATCCGAAGGTGCACGGTGGCCTGCTCGGCCGTCGCGGTCAGGACGATCACGTCATGGCCGCGCACGGCATCAAGCCGATCGACCTCGTGGTAGTGAATCTTTACCCCTTCGATGCGACCGTGGCCAAACCCGATTGCACCCTCGAAGACGCCATCGAGAACATCGACATCGGCGGCCCCACCATGCTGCGCGCCGCCGCCAAGAACCATGCGGCGGTGACCGTGGTGGTGGACGCGACCGATTACGCCCGTGTGCTGGAGGAAATGCGCACCCAGGGCGGCGCCGTCTCCGATGCCACCCGTTTCGACCTGGCCGTGAAGACCTTCGAACACACGGCGCGCTATGACGGTGCCATCGCCAACTACCTGGGCGCCATCGTCGAGAACGGCAAGGCCGAGGGCTTCCCGCGCACCTTCAACGTGCAGTATGCAAAGGCCCAAGGCATGCGCTATGGCGAGAACCCGCACCAACAGGCGGCGTTCTACGTGAGCCGCGGCGTCAAGGAGGCCTCGGTCGCCACCGCGCGCCAGCTGCAAGGCAAGGAACTGTCGTACAACAACATCGCTGACACGGACGCCGCCCTCGAATGCGTGAAGCAGTTCAATGAGGGTGCAGCGTGTGTGATCGTCAAGCACGCCAACCCCTGTGGCGTTGCCGTGGGCGCCAGCCTGCTCGAAGCCTATGAGCGCGCCTACCAGACCGATCCCGAATCGGCCTTCGGCGGCATCATCGCCTTCAACGGCGAACTGGATGCGGAAACCGCCAAGGCCATCGTGGAACGTCAGTTCGTTGAAGTGATCATCGCACCCAAGGTGTCCGCCGCCGCCAGCGAAGTGGTCGCTGCCAAGAAAAACGTGCGTCTGCTCGAATGCGGCGAATGGCCGGCGCAAGCTGTCACGCGTCTCGACTACAAGCGCGTGAACGGCGGGTTGCTGGTGCAGGATGCCGACCTCACCTTGCACGGCGAACTCAAGGTGGTCACCAAGCGCGCACCGACCGAGCAGGAAATGCGCGATCTGCTGTTCGCCTGGCGCGTGGCCAAGTTCGTGAAGTCCAACGCCATTGTCTACGCCAAGGCCGACATGACCGTCGGCGTGGGCGCCGGCCAGATGAGCCGCGTCAATTCGGCGCGCATCGCCGCCATCAAGGCCGAACACGCCGGCCTCGAGGTGCGCGGTTCGGTGATGGCTTCCGACGCGTTCTTTCCGTTCCGCGACGGCATCGATGCCGCGGCAGCTGCCGGCGTCACGGCGGTGATCCAGCCGGGCGGTTCCATGCGCGACGACGAGGTCATGGCCGCCGCCGATGAACACGGCATGGCAATGGTGTTTACCGGCATGCGCCACTTCAGGCACTGAGCCCACGCTCACGGAACCGGAAGCGCGCGTCACTCGCGCGCCTTCCGGTTCGTGACGCCACCGCCAGTATCCGCTGCTACCGGCCATGCTACCAAACGGTTAGGGACGAATCAGGTCGTGCTTTTCAATTCGTTCGAATTCATCTTTGTCTTTCTCCCTGTCACTCTCCTGGTTTTCTGGCGCATTGGCGGCATCGGTCATCACCGTGCCGCCATCGCATGGCTGGTCGGCGCATCGCTGTTCTTTTACGCATGGTGGAGCCCCGCCTACCTGGGGCTAATTCTCGCCTCCATGCTGTTCAACTATGCCGTCGGTGTGGCGCTCGGATCCCGCCCCCACAAGGGTTTGCTCGTCTTTGGCGTGACGGCGAATCTGGCACTGCTGGGCTACTACAAATATGCCAACTTCTTCGCCTCCACGGTCAGTGATTTGGGTGGCTTGAATTGGCACCTCGAACACATCGTGCTCCCCCTCGCCATTTCGTTCTTTACGTTCCAGCAGATTGCTTATCTGGTGGATGCCTGGAAAGGTGAGGCCCGCGAGTACAGTTTTCTCCATTACTGCCTGTTCGTAGTGTTTTTCCCCCAACTCATCGCCGGGCCGATTGTGCATCATCGGGAGATGCTGCCCCAATTCGCGCAGCCGAACGTGTATCGAATGAACCATGGCTTCCTCGCGCTGGGGCTGAGTATCTTCACGATTGGCCTGTTCAAGAAGGTCGTGTTGGCGGACAACCTGGCACCCTATGCATCGGAAGCCTTCGCCGCGGTCGCACGGGGCACGCCTTTGACATTTTTCGAGGCCTGGCGGGGTACGTTGGCCTACAGTTTCCAACTTTATTTCGACTTCTCCGGCTACTCGGACATGGCGATCGGACTAGCCGCCATGTTCGGCATCCGTCTGCCGCTGAACTTCGCTTCGCCCTACAAGGCGACCAGCATCATCGAATTCTGGAAGCGCTGGCACATGACCCTCTCGCGTTTCCTGAGGGACTACCTGTACTTCCCGCTCGGAGGAAACCGCAAGGGGCCGGTGCGCCGGTACCTGAATTTGCTGCTCACCATGGTGCTCGGCGGCCTGTGGCACGGCGCGGCCTGGACATTTGTAGCCTGGGGAACGTTGCATGGGATATTCCTGATCATCAATCACGCGTGGCGCGCCCTGCGCAAGCGCCTGGGGTGGTCGGGTGACAGTGCCTTGGGAGACTGGACCGCTCGTGTCCTCACTTTCCTGTGCGTAGCCCTGGCGTGGGTATTTTTCCGCGCCGCCGATTTCGATTCAGCCATGCGTATGATGCAAGGCCTTTTCGGCCTGAACGGCTTCGTCTGGCCAGGGAGCGGCGCGGAATTCGGTATCGTCGGGCTGTGGCTTTTCGACATGGGTATACAGTTCGCGGACACGGATTATTTCAAGGGTGGACGCGATGTGCTGATCATGGGCCTGTTGCTCACGTTCGTGTGGCGCGCACCCAATACCCAGGAGTTCATGGCAGATCACTTGGCACCCGGGACCGACAAGACGCCCCCCACCATCCGTTGGCGTCCGACCCGCGCCTGGGCCATGTTGCTCTCCGGAGCCGCACTCTTCTCAGTGCTGCGGCTGTCGCAAGTCAGCGAATTTCTCTACTTCCAGTTCTGATCCATGCAAAGCTACGTTCGCACGTTTCTCACCACACTGGGTGGCGCACTGCTGCTGGTCGTAGGCTTCAACTGGGGGATGAATCCATACGGTCTGTTCCCGGCGCCGGCGATCACCGGAATCAACGCCTACAAGCCGGAATTGAGCCGGCGCCAGTACGTCGCGTATCCCTATGAAGTGACGCGGGTGCGGCCGCAGGTAATCATTCTCGGGACGTCGCGTGCCATGCACATCCCGACGGACCAGACAGCCTGGTCCGGCAAGCGCAGTTACAATCTTGCCTTGGCCAGTTCGAGTTTTTACGAGCAGTTCCGCCTTTTCCAACATGCCGTGGCCAGCGGCGGCGTCGAGACGGTTCTGTGGGGCATTGATCTGTTCGCGTTCGTGCGCCAGTCGCACCCGGATTTCAGCGAGCGGCGCCTGCGGGTCGACCCACAAGGACGAGTGCAGGGTTTCAACCCCACAAGCTACCTTCGGGATGCGATACCCGGCCTGCTTTCCGGTGACGCTTTGCGTTCCAGCGTAAAGACGCTGCACCGCCAGAACGAGGCCGAGGACATGGACCGTCGCCTCCACGCCAACAAGCCGGCACGGATTCGTTCGGCTGGTGGTCAGCGCAGGATGTTCCTTCGTCTCGAGCAAGGGGTGGTCGATCTCCGCCCGGGCGAGTCTCAAGTTGAAAACATGGATTTGGATTCTTTCAGGCACGCCTTGCGCTTCGCACACGCCCGCGGCATCGACCTCCACCTGTTCATCTCTCCCGAGCACGCGCGGCTGCTGGAATTGTGGGAAGCATTGGAGCGCGGAGAAACCATCGTCAAGCTCAAGCGCGAACTGGTGCGTATGAACCACGAGGAAGCAGAGCGCGCCGGGCGACGGCCATTCCCTCTCTGGGACTTCGGCGGCTATAACTCCATCACCACCGAGGAGCTCCCCGCGCTTGGCGACACCGAGACGCACATGCAATGGTATTGGGAGGGCTCCCATTACAGCGAGGCGACGGCCGATCTGATCGTCGCCCGTGTATTCGGCACACCGCACAGCGATATTCCGCGTGATTTCGGCGTACAGCTAGACTCCGGAAATGTCGACGGGTACCTCATGAGCGCGCGTGCGGCCCGCGCCGCCTACCGCAGTGCGCACCCGGCGGACATCGCAGAACTGGATGCGCTACTGCGACGTTCCGGCCGTGCCTCAAGGCATCAGAGCATGGCCGATAGTGCAGGCTGATCTTCTGCGGCGGTGCTCGGGTGATTCCCTAATTCCCCGGTACGCACTTGTACGGCTCGAAGGCGCACGCGTAAGAATGTCTTCGGTGTGCGGAGCATATTTTTGGCTCCTCCGCAGAATTCGTGGGTAGATTCGTCGTGAACTCGGCCGAAGGGCGGAGGGGCTGGAGGTCCTAAAACTGGTTCAGAAGGAGCATCCCGGCTTTTTCTCTGAGAAGATGGAAGTGTCGAGAAACCATCAATCAGAAAAAGGCCGGGATGCAGCTGAAGACTATCC
>Ga0265293_10012227_pt1 | contig 11441 bp, 10 predicted proteins | sample Munlanlewell138R_FD_192505 | JGI IMG/M metagenome (GOLD analysis project Ga0265293, IMG submission 192505) | Leachate microbial communities from a municipal landfill in Southern Ontario, Canada - Leachate well 138R | ecosystem: Engineered > Solid waste > Landfill > Unclassified | place: Canada... | reverse complement strand
CTGCAATTCCAACTGTTGGGTCTTCAAAAAGTGCAGTCAATTTTTCTAATATATCTGGTAATAAAACTTCAGTATCTGAGTTAAGGAAAAGGAGATACTCACTTTTTGAATCCTGTGCTCCTCTATTACACCCTTTTGCAAACCCTACATTTTCTGTGTTTTCAATAACTCTGACCTGTTTAAAATCTTTTTTTACCATAGCAACACTTCCGTCTGTAGAAGCATTATCTACAACGATTACCTCAAATGGCTGGTCCCGGAGTTGAACGAACAAAGAGGTTAAGCATTTTCTAAGCAATTCAGATGTATTATAAGAGAGGATAATGATCGATACTGTCTTCATACTATGAAGTTTTGTGCCAAGATAACAAATTTTTTGTTAATTTCCATAACACGTAACCACCTGTCTATCTAAATAATGCAGGTCTACCCAGTTTATATTTAGGATTTTTTAATTTTCTTTCTCCAATAACTTTTGCAGGGACTCCCCCCACAATCGTAAACGGTTCAACATTTTTTGTAACAACAGCACCTGCTCCAACAACGCAACCTTTGCCTAACGTAACACCTGGAAGAATAATTGCTCGTGGTCCAATAAATACATAATCTTCAATGACAACAGGTTCAAATGTGGCTTTAAATGATTCATCTGTTATATCGTGTTGCCCGTTATATATCATGACTTCTGATGCAATATCTACATGACTACCAATTTTAAGAATATCCCGTCCATCGAGTACTGCACGTTCTCCAATAATGGTGTCGTCTCCTATAGAGATATTTTTAGGATCATAGAAGCTTGCCCACATATGAATAGCACCTTTTTTCCCAATTTTTATTCCTGCAATACGATAGAAAAACTTTCGCACAAGATGGGATGGGATATATCCTACTATGCGTAAAAGTGCGATATCTGCTTCAAGTGTAATAGCTTTTAGTCTTCGAATGATTTTTTTAACCATATATGTATATATACACGTCTGTTACGTTCCTGCAACTTCTTGTAATGCTTCAAGTGTTTGTTTTGCTGTTTTTTCCCAACTGAATTTCTTTCGTTGTTCTTTTCCTTTTTGGATCATCTCAGTTCTCAAATTCTCATCTGATACTACTTTCTCTATCTTATCTGCAATATCCTGAATATTTGTTGGATCACAGTATACTGCAGCCTCCCCTCCTGCTTCAGGAAGGCTTGAGACATTACTGGTAATAACTGGGCAATCATACTTCATTGCTTCAAGTACTGGTAACCCAAATCCTTCATACAAACTTGGCAGGACATAACAGGTGGCATTTTTATAAAAAGCAGGCATATCTTCATCAGGGACAAAATCTAAAAATTTTACAGAGTCTTCTACATTATATTTTTTAGGAGCTGCAAGGATTGGTTCATACAACCAACCTTTCTTTCCAATAATGACAAGTGAATACTCAAAATCTTTACTTTTTGATTTTAGTAAAGAGTATGCCTCAATTAATCTTTCAATATTTTTTCTTGGTTGCAGCGTCCCAACAAATAAAATATATTTTGTATTTACTTTATATTTTTCGTTTAACGTATCCATAGATATAGTTTTTCCCCCTTCTAAATCCTCTCGTACTCCAAGATAGGTAACAGTAATTTTGCTTTTATCTATCCCGTAGAATTTAATTATATCATTCTTGCTTGCTTCACTAATGGTAAGAATTTTTGCAGCATTTTTTGCAGAATACCGTGTCCAGCTTTGTAATTGATGGAGATCTTTTTTTGCGAATAACTCAGGAAAGTACTCAAAAGACATGTCCATAATAGAGATAACTGAAGGTACGGGACAAAAGCGAGGAGCATAATGAGTAGGACTAAAAAAGATATCTGGCTTATTGCTTGTGGTATATAAATGGAGAGGTAATCCAAACTGAGTCCAGAATTTCGGTGGTTTTATGACTGTATACTGCCAATTATCTGATGCTGTAGGCAGATGCTCTTGGGGCTCAGATTTGAGATATACCCGAAACTGTATATCTTTTGGTTTTAGAGTGTAAAATTGCTTTAATAACTCAGAAGCATACTGTCCTATGCCTACTTTTGTTCCAACATTTGCTTCATTTCCATCAATTCCAATTATCATAGTATATTAATTATATAAAGAATATAGATGTTACACACCAGGGTACATTACTTTTATTTTTTCTGTAGGTATTCCAAGTATTTTCTCAATATCTTTTTTTGCAGATTCAGAGATAGTGAGAACAAGGTCTGACTCTTTTTTTACCCAGTTATTTTTTCTTTTTTGCACGTTTTGAATTTTTTCTGCTGTTTCATCTGGAAATAGATATACTGTGGTGTCATAGACAATTGTGGCTTTCTTTGCTTTCTTTGTAGGAGGCTCTGTCCAATCAGAGGATATAAATATATCAACACTCCCAATAAACCACTCAATAGGGAGAATATGCAGAGTATTCCAGATAAAATCTAGAAGTGACGGGGGGAGTTTAAACTGTTTTATTTGAACGTTTGCTTGAGATGGGATTGCAAGTTGAGGTAATTTTGCTCGTAATGATGAGAAGAAAAGGATGTACTCGTTCTCAGAGTCCTGCTTTACCATTTCCTCAACAAGATTTTTTAAATAATTTGCCACACCTGTTCTTTCATACGCAAGCTGGCTTATATCTATTCCTATCCTCATAATACATATATTGTACAGGATATGTCGTATAAATGGGATTATATATTGCGGTATAATCAACAGTAGACATGGTATTAAACGGAAACTTAATCGATCTCTTTATCATTATTTTTATCTGTGTATATGTCCTTGGTAAATTTAACAAAGGGTTTATTCAGGGAGTAATTGACCTTGCAGGCTTTATATTCTCACTTGTTATTGCTCTCAAGTTTTATTATATTGCTGCCAATTTACTCATTGCCCAATTTCAACTTCCTCATGGTATCGCAAACGCTCTCGGATTTTTTATTATGGCATTTGTAGGAGAAACAATACTATTTCTTGTGTCTGTGGTTATTTTCCATTTTATCCATTCTAAAATTCTTGAGACACCACTGAATAAGAGACTGTCTTTTATTCCTGCACTTGCTTCCTCTGTTGTCTTAGTAGCATTCTTCCTGACAGCAGTTTTGGTTTTACCAATACGACCAAATATTAAGCAAGCAGTTACAAAGTCTCATATAGGGAATTTCCTTACGAGTAAAACAATAGGGCTTGAGCGGTCAATCAATAATGTGTTTGGTGATGCAATTCAGGAAGCACTCGCATTCATGACCGTAAAACCTGAAAGTAACGAAACTGTTAATCTAAAGTTTACTACTACCGATTATGCCCCAGACCCTGTATCAGAAAATGCCATGTTACAACTTGTCAATAAAGAGAGAACAAAGGAAGGACTGAAAACATTAGTTGCAAACGAGGAACTCCGTAAAGTTGCAAGAGCACATTGCTCTGATATGTTTGAAAGAGGATATTTCTCTCACTATACTCCTGATGGTCTTTCTCCGTTTGATCGAATGGATCAAGCACATATTGATTATCTTGCAGCAGGAGAAAATCTTGCCTATGCTCCAAGCGTAGAAATAGCTCACCAAGGACTTATGGATAGTCCAGGACACAGAGCAAATATCTTATCTGATAAATATGGACAGGTAGGAATTGGGGTTATTGATGCTGGAATATACGGGAAGATGTTTTGCCAAGAATTTAGTAATTAACATAATCAAGAAAGTTACTGAGTCATTTTCCGCATATATCTAGGCAATATTAATTCAGTATGCAAAAAATCACCCAGTATAAGTAAATCTTTGTCTCCAGTTATTAGATGCTGAGCATTTGACTCATTTGCAAGTTTCAGAAGAAAGTTCTCGTTAGTATCACATACAATTAAAAAAACTTTTAGGAGATATTGTTTATTTGCAAAGGTGTATAAAACTAACAGACCAGTTAAAGGTATAAATGGTTCTCACAAGAAAAAAATCAGCCATGTAAAAATTGTAACAACTACAATGTGTACCCTCGTTACTTCTTTTTTGCTAAATTTGATCCAGGCAATTCCAAAAATGTATAACAGCAAATAGACCACCAGTGATTCTGTTAAAAATAAATTTCCAAAACGATACTATTTTGACAACTCATATACAACAATAAAACTAATCCATATCCATTTGAATCTCCAAACAAGTGATGCAGAAAAGAATACACTACATAATCCAATCATCGCTTTATGATAAATAACTAATTGATATAAGCTTTCTGGATTGGTGATTTTTTTGAATAATATAGCTGAAATACAAGAGCCAGCCTTATCTAAAAATATGCACGAGCATAGCTGTTATATGCACCAGTAAAATCAAACGAAGCAAAGTGAATGTGGTGAAGATAAAGGATAATGCATACAGTGATTATAGTTGTTACTTGAAAACTATACAATTTTAATAAATTAATCATTTTTTATTTTGGTTTTTCTCACTATAAAACATCTCACTAATAAGTCCACTTAAAATAAATATGAATGCCCAAGCTGCAGCATTTTCAGCAGTTGGTCCAAGATTAAACAATAACAGAATAGGACATAAAATGAGAAAAGAAATGCCAATAATGAATGATTTAGTACTCTCATTCGTATATAACCTTAATGTTTTAATCCATAAAATCAGTATCAGTAAATACACTAGTGTATTTTTAACTTGAAAAAACAATGTATCAACTAATACCACAAATATGATGAAATTATCCAGTCTACTAAATAAAAATTGTAGTGATTTTATTGTAAAACCTACTTTGGTACCCTGTAACCCTATAAAGTATTTTCTAATATTGTTAATTGCTTTGTTGAATGACTTTTCTAAGAAAAAAATCCAAAGAAAATAAAATACAAACGGTAAAATATACGTAAATGATGCAAATATTACATCAGGTGTTTTAAAAGCATTTGTGAATTTAAGTATTATGAAGCCTAATAATTCCTTTTTATCTTGTAGCAATTCATTCTTATTATATTTGTATTTGCTTTGGAATATAGGAAACCTATTCTTTATTGAAACTCCATTTGTTTCATTTCTATTTAATGATCTAATTTCAAACTGATAATGTTTTCCTTTTGAATTCTCGATCTGAGGAAATCCAAATGGAAAAAATGGAACATCATATATTAATCCGCTTCTATATACGCTGGAATAATACCAGGTAGTAGAACCTTTTTCCTTTAATCTGAATAATAACTGATCTTCATATTTGTATGGGGGCCTTATATACGTATCAAATCTAACAGAAACAATTCCAAGATTATTATCTTGGGCAATAAATTCACCTCTTATGGAATCACCTTTATTCAATAAATTAAAATTTAGGCTATTTATCTCATTATTACTATGATTAAAAGACCAAATTGAAAAACTCGTATCAAATGTAACTATGTACCACACTGTGAGTAATACCCACAACAATAGAAGAAATAAACTCCTGAGCAATTTATTTCTGAGTATTTTTTTTATTTTTTTCATATGTATACCTATAAAAATCAAAAATAATGTAAATAGCTGAAACACTAAATGTTATTACAAATATAACCAAACCCAGTTGAAGATAAATTTGGGGTACGAAAAAAAGATTTATTTTAATATTATAAGAGCCATCAGAGTTAACAGTACACAAATGTATATTACATATTGCTTCAGGATCTATTTGATAAGAATTTAGTAACGCAGAATTATTAAAATGATATTTATCATCAATAAAGTAATCTTTGATATACAGTGCATGAAACCAGTTAAATTCACCTACTCTAATTTTCCATCCAGCATTAAATTGTTCAGCAAAGTTCAAGTATACCTTACCCTTAATGTTTTCTAAATTTACTTCGTAGTGATAAGGTTCATATTTCTTATAATTTACCTGCCAATACAAAACATTTTTATATATCGTTTCTTTTTCATCAGTCACATATATGTGAGATCTCGCATCAAGATTTTCATACACGACTAAATTATCTAAATTCATATCTTTTTTAGAAAGATATTCCAGCTTATTTAATTCATCAATGTAATACTGTCTGTTTTCTCTATAAAAAACAAAAAAGTTATCTTCATTTTCATTATCTTCTAATGGCACAACTAAGTACTTTATTGAGCTAATGTCAAGTAAATTGTTTGCATACTTTTCATTTAATAATGTTGGAATTATATCACCTTGATAGTCAATACCAGGTTTTTGATACTTCTTCACAAAAGTATTCCATGTAGAAATAACGGCATCAAATCCGTTTATTTGAGGATGATTATCTGTAGCAATACCCCATCTAGAATAGGCAGGAATCCAAAATACTCTTGAAAATTCATCTTCTTTTAACAAATAGTCTCTAAAGCGTAAATAATCAGCAGGTATCTGTCTGGGTGTATACATGTTCACTATTGATCCTTTTAACACAGGTATACTTGGTAAAGATAAAAGTACTATAATAAATCCAGTACTAAAAAATGAGACATATTTATATATATTCTTATTATCCTTAAGCTTCATTATCCACATAACAAAACTACCAATTAAAACTGAATAACCTATCGAAATAACAAAATAAAATTTGGCAGCTTCTCGAAAAGCACTAAATCCAGGAAGATATTCAAACAACCAAGAATAAAATCCTTTAAACGGTATACCTATTTGTTTTGTCAATAATATACCTATTAAAGATATTAAACCGAAAAAGATAATATTTTTATTTTTTTTATTTAATATTAACCCTGTAAATGCAGTTAACGGTATCAGCCAAAAATATATTTTTATATTTTGTGATTGAAATATTGCAGGATTATCACCAGTCCAATATGGATGATGAAAACTAAAAGCATATAAAATATTCAAAAACTCATTTCCAAATAGACCCCTACTTAAAATTGAGTTTGTAACCAAAGCTTCAGAGGCAAGTGAGGCAAGAATCCAATAGAGATTTAATAAAATAAACACGACACCCTGTAATGTAAATAACAATAGCAACCTTATTAGCACTTTTTTATTAAATCTAATAATAAATAAGTTATAAAAAACAAAATAAAATATAAGTAAAAAGATTGTAAGATAAGCAATTCTAAAGTCATAGGATCCTGTGATAAACAACGCAATACCTGATAGTAAAAATAAAGATAATCTTCTCTTTTCCATTGCATGAATAAATATATACAGAGAAACAAGTGTCCAAGCTGCAGCAGAATAAAGTAAAAAGGCTGTGTTTGCAACAAAAATATAGGTATTATAGTTAAATACAATTGCACCTGTTACCCCTGCTATATTGGATTTTGTTATCTTTTTTACTAATAAAAACGAAGCAACATTAGCAATAATCAATGTGGGCCAAAAGACTAAGATTTTTTCAGAAACATTTGTACCATATCCTAATTCTCCGAAAACACCATATAGATAATAAATAGGTGTTCTCCAAAGTAGTATTTCAAACATCCCAAAATTTGAGTTAGTAATCCATGAGGAAATGCTCGTTTTGCTTGCCATATTTTCAGCAAAGCTAAATCCCCAATCACTATTAGTAAATATTTTGAATGAAAACCACTTAGAATATACAAAAATACTAAATAAAACCAATAGAATAATCGGGAAATTATTTTTTATAACTTTTTTAATCATACATTACTTAAGTTTTTTAATAGCTAAAAAAGAACCTGAAAAATAGGGGAAATGATAAAATACGCTTTCTACAAACTTTCTTAACTTTTTATTCTTTATCATTTCGTAATTTACCTGACCTAATCCCCCTACAACTTTATACCCTTTCGATTTAAATTCTGTAGAGTTAAAATTTGAGATATGAAAATGTAAATTTTTGTTAGCTATCTGATTATCGCTACCAGGTTCCATCACATAATATTTGTTATGTTTTGGAGGAAACGATCTGTACTTAATATAGTGTAATACTTTCTCTACAGTATTGGGATGACCAGCAATCTCTAACTGTCTAAACAAAATATATCGTACAAATGAAGTAAAATTATTGATATTAGGAGTAGAAATTAACAAGTATCCCTTTGTAATTTTTTCAAGCTCTTTAATTAACCTCAAAGCATCTTTTTTTTTAATGTGTTCAATTAACTCTAGACATATAACAAGATCATATTTTTTATCTACTGGTAATGGAAGTTTTGAGAGATCATGATGAATAACTTTTGCATTTGGAAAACTTTTTCTAGCACGTCTGACGTTTTTGATATCAAAATCTATTCCAGTTATACTACCTTTTAAATACGGAAAGTACTGTCCTATTCCACACCCCACATCCAAAACATCTAGTATGCGTTTTTGATTAACTTTCTTTATTTCTTTTAAAATATATGGTGTATAATTTATCATTTAACTGAATCCCAAATCTTAGATTTCTTATTATATTTTTTTATTATTCTAGCAGGATTTCCTGTTACTACAGTAAAATCAGGCACATCTTTAGTTACTACAGATGATGCACCTATAACTGAGTGCTTCCCAATCGTAATTCCAGGCATAATTACAGAATTAATACCAATGAAACTATCACCTAATATTTTAACTGCACCCTTTTTTACTAAAGGTTGATCTATAATTGGAATCTTTTCATCTTCATATCCATGGATATGATCGGATATAAAAACCCTATCAGATATAAGTACATTGTCTCCAATTTCTACCTTTTCTATGCATCCTAAAAAGAAATTACTCCCTATACACGTATTGTTTCCAATTCTTACTTTAGGAGAATAACTAATTCCTTTATACTGTTTAGATACAGATAAAAATGAGTTTTCAGCAATAAATACATTGTTACCAATAGAAATTGAATCTCTTGACCAGATTTTACTCGGATACTTAATAATAGATTTACTCCCAAAAGATTTGAATCCTCTTAACCTTTGAAAATTAGAATACATTATGAGAAGGAATCTTTTCATCTTAAATAGTAAATGAACTTTTCCATACTATATTATCTTTTTTATGTTTTTTTTTCATTTTACTTAATTTTAATAAATCAGAGTAAAATATTTTTGCGGCCACATCAGGATTAAACATTTCTTTTGCAAACTTAGTCCCGTTTTTTGCAATCAACTCTAATTTATATTCGTGCTTTTGATAATACTTTATCTTCTTAACCAAATCTTCAATTGTACCATCATATCCTATATAATGAATCTTATCAATCATCCCAATATCTTTATACATACTATCACGTTTACCTATATATACAGCACCACATGCCATACCTTCAACCATTCCAATTCCTGGTAAGTCATTAATTTCCTCACCATTTATAAACATTTTATACTCGTTATATTTATCTACAATATTAAACTTTAGATACTCACGCTTGGTAGATATAAAAGCATTATGAATTTTATTCCACAATCTATTAACCATACCAACGTTATTTCTTTTTAGCTTTTTTTCATATAGATTACTAATGTAACAATCTATATATTTTGATAACTTCTTCTTATTTTTTAAGATTTTTTGTCTTTCTGGTTGTAAGAAATCTATTTTATAAAAATTATAAAAATCTTTAAAGTCATTTGGATTTCCTGTTTCTTTTATATTCACTAATGTACCGGTAGCAATACATTTATTTTTCCTTGATTTGAAATCTCGTTTATTAACAAAACGTTTCTGATACACAAAAGGCAAAGTATAAACTATATTTTTATAAAATGGAAAATATTTTTTAAAATAATTTGAATTTTTAGATAAATTATTTTCAGCAACAAAATAATCTATATTTAACTTTCTGGCATTCTTTGCAATTCTTGAGGTATTTTGCACAAAGTGAGTTAAGTGAAATACTTTTAAAAATCTCGCTTTTGAAATATTATCTAACCCACTATATTCAGTATCAAGATTCTTTAATGAAAATGAAAAAAATATGTCTTGTGTATCTATTTTTGAAATATCAGAGGTAATGTTAGTTTTAAAAGGATTAATATTGTTTATTATGCACCAAACATACAATTCTATTGTACTTGGAATAAAAACAGACAGATAAGAAGGGAGTGAAGAATCAGCTTTATCGTTGTAAATTAAAAACTCAACTTTATTTTTAATCAAATACGTAAGTAAATATTGATATTTCTTGTAACTGTAATTTCTAATAAGAAAGTCTAATACTGTTCTCCCAAATACTAAATTGGTATGAGGATTATGAAAAACAACTCTCATATTATTCTATAATGTTTACAGTTGGATTAATATTTAATAACTGTTTTTTTACTTCATCCTGATAAGCTCCGGCTCTGACAATTACCATTACATTTTTTTTATTTCTGATTACTTCAGGATTAAACACTGTATAATTTGTACCGTATAATCTTTTTCCTTCTTTAATTTTAGAATTATCAAGAACCCCAATTATGTTCCCTGTTAAACCCATTACAGAAAAGAATTGCGAAAAAATATGAGCACCAAATAAGTATACATTCCCATCAAAGCTAGCAATTTTACTATTCAAGTCACTAACAAAATTTGAATAAAAATTGTTGAACTTATTAAAAAGTTTTTTGTTTTTTTTATACCCATTGTTAAGTTTTATCTCTCTATTAAAATTACCGATTTTCTTAGTAGCATAAAAGATACTATGTTCATAGAAATATTTCTTTTCTAAGATCTCAAATCCATTAACACTTAATAGATAATCTATGTATTCTTCTGATAGATAAACATTATGTTCAAAATTTATCCAGTTTGCCTGCATGTTCTCAAGATACTTTTGTAAATTAGGCACAGAGAAAATTTGATGATTTCCGTTTTTGATAAACTTGCCTAAATATTTCATAAACAAACCCGGCTCGTATATGTGTTCAAATGTATGTGAATGAACTACTGTATCAATTTTACCTTTATATTTAAAATTTTCATCAAAATTTTTTTTTATAATTTTAATTTTTTCATCTCCTTTATATGCTGGAGCAGGTTCTACCATAATCCAATTATTAATACCTTGTTCTCTTTTAACCATTTCTTTTGCAACAAATCCATTCGATCCTCCTATTTCTAATACATTTTTAGGTTTATATTTTTGTATAAAATCTATAAATGAAAAGTGGTGTTCCTGCCAAAGGCTTCCTATTGCTTCTGAGTGGTAATCACCATATACAATTTCTAAAGGTAAAAGCTTATCTAACTGCATGATACCAGTTTTCTTACAGATTGTTACTGAAAGGTCTGCTTTTAGATCTGTTTTAACAGATTTATCCGTACAACCTATATAAACTGGAAAGTCTTTGTAAGTATACAAGTCCTCCAACGTTTCTTCCTGATTGATTACATTGTAATTCCTATATATATATTTAATTTTACTCATATATGCTTTCCTTTCTGGATTTGAAAGTATGCGATTTCATTACTTGTGTACATACCTCCTGAATAAACCACTACAAATACATTTCGTAATACTCACTCTAATTTATCAAATCCGAGGTAAACAAACTAATACTT
>Ga0265293_10012226_pt1 | contig 11443 bp, 6 predicted proteins | sample Munlanlewell138R_FD_192505 | JGI IMG/M metagenome (GOLD analysis project Ga0265293, IMG submission 192505) | Leachate microbial communities from a municipal landfill in Southern Ontario, Canada - Leachate well 138R | ecosystem: Engineered > Solid waste > Landfill > Unclassified | place: Canada... | reverse complement strand
GTTATGGTATAAATTAGAATGCAAGGTTGCAATCCTGTTTTTGCCTTTGTCTTCCTTCTTGGTAAAAAAGCTTATTATAATGAATTTTTAAAATGGGATGTATATGGTTCTTAAATCTATAGATATGTTTGGTTTTAAATCTTTTGCTGACAAAATACACGTTGAATTTGAAACAGGGATTACTGCTATTGTTGGGCCTAATGGATGTGGAAAATCCAATGTTGTTGATGCTGTAAAATGGGTTCTTGGAGAAAAGCAGGCAAAAAATATCCGTGGCCAAACAATGGAAGATGTAATCTTTTCAGGCACTGAACAAAGAAAGGCTCTTTCCCTTGCTGAAGTTTCCCTTACCATTGATAATTCCAGCAGAGCTCTTGACTTTGATGCTGATACAGTAACAATTGGGAGACGGGTATTCAGGGATGGTGAGTCTGAATATCTTATAAATAAATCCCCTGTGCGCCTTAAAGATATTGATAAGCTTTTTATGGATACAGGTATAGGTAAGTCAGCTTATTCTGTAATGGAACAGGGGAAGATGGATCTTATTCTTTCCACCAAGGCTGAAGATAGAAGATATATTTTTGAAGAAGCTGCTGGAATTTCCCGCTATAAAATGCAGAAAAAAGAGTCTCTGAAAAAGCTTCAGGACACTGGTGATAATCTGGAAAGGCTTAATGATATTATAAAAGAAATTGAGCGTGAAAAAGACCTGAAAGCAAAGCAGGCAGAAAAGACAAGGGAATACCTTGATCTTAAAAATAAACTTTCTGACCTGGATATAAAGGTTAATATAATCAGGTATCGTGAATTTGTTCAAAAGTTTGACAGGAACAGTTCAGACATTGAAAAGCTTAAAGCTGAAAGGGAATCCATTTCAGGAAGGGTAACCCGTGTAATTGCTGAAAATGAAAAAGATGAGAAGAAAAAAAATGATCTCCAGTATCAGCTTTTTGAAATAGAAAAAAAGCTCGATGCCTACAGGGTGCGAAGAGAAACAATAGATTTAGCTACTGAAAAAAATCGAAGGCTTGTGCACGAGCATGAGACCCGAATTAAGGGCATAGCAAAAAAAGTTGAGGAAAGGGGAGAGAGCCTTGCAAAACTCCTTGTTGAAAAGAAAAAAAGCGAGGAATCTGCTGTTCAGCTTAAAGTCCAGATTGAAGAGGATAGAAAAAAATTAGCTGAATTTTTTGAAACACGAAAAATGAAAATTGATTCAATTCATAAGTCAAGGGATCGAATTGAGGATAATAATAAAAAAATAAAGGAAACAGAATCTGATTTAAGAAAACTTCGGGAAGCGCTTGAAATTGTAATAAGAAAGCTTGTTGATGCTATAGAAAAAAGAAAAATAGAGTTAGAGGGGTCAGAGCAGGAAAGACAGGAGGTTAAACGTTTAATTGAAGAAGAATTAAACAATATGGAAATGAACCTTCTTAATGCCCTTGATGAGCTTAAACTTAAGTCTGTGGAAAAGGCATGGGTTTTTTTAGAAAATATTAAGATAGAAAGCTTGCGTCAAAATATATATAAGTTTGAAGGCTATGAGGATGGTTTCAGGTCTATTTTATTTGATAAAACAGGGATTCATGCAGAAAAGGAAAATCTTGACAAGCGTATAAGGGAGCTTGTTTTGTCAGTTGATGAAATGCGCGCTGATAATACAATGCTGGATGATTTTATACAAAAGGAACAGGTAGAGCTTGAAAATGTTAATAGCATGATTACCCGTTTTGAAAGGGATATTGCCCGTTTTGAGAGTGACAGCAACTGGATTGAGAAGCAGATTGTTTCCCTGGTGCATCAGATAGATGATATAAAAAAACAGATTGATAATTTTAATGAAGATCTTTTGCGAACAGGTAAAGCAGTAGAAGATTTGGCAAAGGAAATAAGGGAATCTGAGGATAAGCTTATCCAGTTTTCTGAAAAGAGCGAGTCCCTTCGCAAGGGCATGGACGAGCTTGTTAATCGTAGAAGTGAGATTGAAAAAAATCTTGTTTTACGCAAGAGTGAATCTAAAAAAGATGAGGATGAATTTGAAAAGGTTACTGATAAAATAAACTCGCTTGAAAGGTCTGCTGTTGAGCTTGCATTTAAGCGTGATGGCATACAGGATTATTTATGGACAGAGTATGAAAAGAGACCCCAGGATATTCATGAGCAAAAGCTTAATGAAGCCATGGTGGGGGATTTTCAGAATGATATACAAAATCTTAAAAAGAAAATACAGGATCTGGGGCCGATTAATAATCTTGCCATACAGGAATACAGAGATTTAAAAAAACGTTTTGAATACTATATAAATCAGAAGGTTGATATAGAGAAGGCTCGCGAGGATATTGTTTCTGTAATTGATGATATTAATAAAACCTCTGTGGAGCTTTTTTTGAGTACTTTTCAGGAAATTCAAAAAAATTTTTCCGAGGTTTTTAAGCGTCTTTTTGAAGGTGGTGAAGCATTTTTGGAAATTCCGGATATGGATAATATTCTTGAAAGCGGAATAGATATTATGGTAAGGCCTCCGGGGAAAAAAATTAAAAACATAAATCTTCTTTCAGGTGGTGAAAGGGCTCTTACTGCTATAGCTCTTCTTTTTGCTACTTATATGGTTAAGCCATCTCCATTTTGTTTTTTAGATGAAATAGATGCTCCACTTGATGAGCAGAATATTGTGCGCTTTGTCAAGATGCTCCGAGAGTTTTCCAAGGGCACACAGTTTATTATTGTAACTCACAATAAAAAAACAATGAGTATTAGTGAGTCAATTTATGGAGTAACAATGGAAGAACCCGGAGTATCCAAGCTTATTTCCATGAAGATTGAAAGGCCTGAATTTAACTGATTTTTCCCTGACAGGCTGTTTTTCATCTGATACATTTTTTTACTGCTTCTGCAACCTTGTCTGCCAGGCCTGTAGTAAAAGGCTGTGGTATTATGTTTTCCTCTGAAAGATCTTTCTCCTCTATTATTTCAGCAATTGCTTTGGCTGCTGCGATTTTCATTTCTTCTGTGATCTGCGAAGCTCTGCCTTCAAGGGCTCCTTTAAAAATTCCGGGAAAGGCAAGCACATTGTTTACCTGATTAGGGTAGTCCGATCTGCCTGTAGCTATTATTCTTGCCCCGCCTTCTTTTGCCAAAGCTGGCATTATTTCAGGAACAGGATTGGCCATTGCAAAAACAACAGCGTCTTTGTTCATTGACTTTATCATGTTAACTGACACAATCCCTGGTGCTGATGTTCCTATAAATATATCTATTCCCTTAAAGGCCTGTTCAAGCGGGCAGTTTATATTTTCCATATTGGTTATTTCAGCCATTTCTCTTTGAGCAGGATTAAGCCAGGGAGCCTTTTTGTAAACAGTACCCTCCCTGTCACATAGTATTATATCTGTAAAGCCTGCCTGCATAATCAGTCTGGAAACAGCAATTCCAGCAGCACCAGCGCCATTGACAAGTATTCGGCATTGATTGGGTTTTTTCCCGGTTATTTTAACTGAGTTTAGCAGTGCAGCAAGTACTACAATTGCAGTGCCATGCTGGTCATCATGAAACACAGGAATATTGAGTTTTTCCTTAAGGCGCTTTTCAATTTCAAAACATCTGGGTGCTGAAATATCCTCAAGGTTTATCCCACCAAAACCTGGCGCTATAAGCTCTATTGTGCGCACAATTTCATCAGTGTCTTTTGTATCAAGGCAGATGGGGAATGCATTTATGCCTGCAAATTCTTTGAATAAAACAGCCTTGCCTTCCATTACAGGGAGGGCAGCTTCCGGGCCTATGTTCCCAAGCCCAAGTACAGCTGTGCCGTCTGTTACTATTGCAACAGTATTTCCCTTAATTGTATATTTATAAACATCATCATAGTTTTCATGAATTTTTTTACATGGTTCAGCAACACCAGGGGTATAGGCAATGGCAAGATCCTCCCTTGTGTTTACCTTTAATTTTGAAACAGTTTCAATTTTCCCCTGCCATTTTTTATGCATTTCAAGGGATTTTTTTTGAATATCCATTCTCTTATGCTCCCAGAGTTTATTCTGTTTGCTGATTATCAGCTTCGGTTGTTTCTTTTTCTAAAATGTTTTTAATTGTTTTTATATCAACAGGCTTTGTTAAATATCCGGTAAAACCCTCTCTAAGGCACTTGTCCCTTATTTCATTTATGCTGTAAGCACTCATTGCATAAATTGGAATATGGGAATAGTTTTCACCTGCTTCTCCTGCACGAATTTTTTTCATTGCCTCAGAACCATCCAGTACAGGCATTTCCAAATCCATAAGAACAATATTGTATTTCCCGGTTTTAAGCTGCTCAATTGCTTTGAGTCCATTTTCTGCTATGGAGTAATCAATTTTAAGTTTTTTCATATATGCCTTAACAAGCTTCTGGTTCATAATATTGTCTTCTGCAATAAGTACAACAGGGGATTTCCCTTTGGATAAAACTGTAAAGCTTTTTTCGTATGCCGGATCTATTCCCTCTTCCAAAGGAAGGATGAAGCTGAAATTACTCCCTTTACCAGGTTCGCTTTCCACCATTATGTATCCATTCATCATTTTAACAAGCTGTTTGGAGATTGAAAGTCCCAGACCTGTTCCTCCAAATTTTCTAAATATCTTGTTGTCTGCCTGTGAAAAGCTTTCAAATATTTTTTCAAGTTTGTCCTGGGAAATTCCAATGCCCGTATCTTTAACTGAAAATTCTATATAGGCCATATTTTTTTCATTGTTAAAGTATTTTAAGCCGTTATTTCCTGAAACTGAAATTTCAATTTTTCCTGCAGGCGTAAATTTTATAGCATTGCCAATAAGGTTTAGCAGTATCTGCCTAAGCCTTTCAGGTGCAGTTTTGATGTAGCGGGGCAGATCCTTGCTGATTGAAAGCGTGTATTCAAGTTTTTTGCTTAAAGCTAATAGTTCCATTATTTTAAATATTTTATTAAGCTCTTCCTGCAGGTCTATATCAATATTTATTATTTCAACCTTGCCAGCCTCGAGCTTTGACATGTTAAGAATATCGTCTATCAGATTGAGTAGATAGTTGGCAGAATCTTTTACAACATCCAGATATTCAGTTCTTTCATTTGCATCTTCACTGATTAAAGCCAGGTTTGTCATTCCTATTATTGAGTTCATGGGTGTTCTTATTTCATGGCTCATTGTTGCAAGAAACTTTGATTTGGCAGCAGCAGCATTTTCGGCCTTTTCCTTTTCCAGTTTAAGGTTTCTTTCATATTCTATTCTTTGAGTATAATCCTGAAGCATTACCAGTCCAATCGTAGAGCTGTTAAGCCTGAAATTTTCTATTGTAACAAGGCAGTGTATAATACTACTGTTTTTTGTTTTCAGGGTTATTTCCCTGTTTTTTATAAATCCTTTTTTTGATGTATCGTAGATTATACTTATCACATCATCTGGGCTGCTATACAGGTCAAGGTCATAGGGATTTTTTCCTATGATTTCATCTCTTGAGTAATGGAGCAGTTTAAGCATTGCATTATTAACATCTATAAATTTCCCATTGTCTATTCTGATAAGAGCCATTGGTGCTACACCGGAATAAAATGATTTTGAAAATTTTTCCTCTGACTGACTTAGTTTTTTAATTATTTGATCATTTTCAATTTTAAGGCTAAAAGACTTATCCAGGGTTCTTTTTATTTTGTAAGCAGTAAAGAGTACTATTAAAAAGAAAAAAACAATTATAATTCCACAGGCTTTATGCATTTCATTTTCCTGTGTTATAAAAAAAATAGAATAGGGTATAAGTACCAGAGAGTTATAAATAGCAAATGCAGTAATGCTTGTTGAAAGAGTGCTTATAGATCCGGTAGATAAAGCTCCAATAAGAAGGGCGATGAATACCATATAGTTTGTTGATTCAATCCTGGAAACAAATAGAAGGGAGACACCAAGTCCTGATCCGGAAAGAGCAGTAAACAAATAAAATAATTTTCTCCAAAAATGATCCTTTGCGATTTTATGAGTGCTTTTTTTAAAAATCATTGCTACAAATATGCGGATAAAGCAGCATAAAAGAATAGAAACAAACCATATATGGAGCCATGCAATATTAAAAGACTGTTTGGAAAGCCCATGATATGAAAAGGCGTAAATAATAAGTGAAGTAAGAGTTATTACTATTGTACCCTGGTACGAGTTAAGGTACAGTAGCTCGGTTTTTAAGGAACTGAATTCCTTTTCATTGTTTCCCTGCATATAAAATTGTTCTCCATCTGTATCAATATCCGGTGATTTCTTTTTTTATTTCTGCTAATAATTTATAAACAAAAACATCGAGAAAAACAAGTGTAGATACAGGAAAATTTATACGCCTGAGTTTTGCTATGAGCGGGTCATCCAGATTTATAACTTCTTTATAAATTTTTTCAGGATGCAGATGGCAGCCGCCTATTTTAGCCTGTGATTTGACAAGCCCGTACACATATTCATGTTTTTCTTTTATTTTTTCTATGTATTTTATTATGTTTTCTTTTCCTGTTATGGGATAATAATGCCCTAAAGCCAATGTTTTTATGTCTTCATCTTTTGCAATATTCAGGATTAAATCAATTGTACTAAATGTTTTTTCAATACTGCCAAACTGTATATCATTGGGATTAAGAAAGTTTAGTGCATCACCGCAAAAAAGTATTTTTTCCTCATTGTTATAGAAAGTAATATGACAATCTGTATGTCCGGGTGTTTCAAAGGCATAGAAATCTTTGTCAATAATCCAGCCTTCTATAGTTATGCTGTTAAGATCAATTTTTACCTTTTTTTCAGGGTCAAGCCATGTTATGTTTCTTTTTTTAGGAAACATAAAGCCAGTGTTTTTAAAGGAAACAATATAGGCAATTATAAAAAGTAAAGGAGGTATAATAAAACGGGATATTAAAGGGCTTTGTGCTAAAAAGGCAGCTGTTTTTTTGTTAAAAAAACCAAGTCTGCTTAAAACACTTTTTTTATCCATGGTGCTGTACATTTTTAAAATCTGACCAGTGCTGTTTGTTCTTAGCCAGTTAATTTTGGATTTTGCATTTTTATGATAAATTATAGCTGTGTTTTTTTTAGCTATAAGCCAGTTGTTTGCAATATGGTCATTATGATAATGAGTACACAGGATGGTGTTTTTTCTTTTATCTTTTAAAAAACCTTTAAGTTCATTTCTTCTTTTTTTTCCACATGACGTGTCAATAGTATAGTGATTCTTATTAATTTCAAAGCAATAGGTATTGGCAACAGCACTGGCTCTGTTTTTTTTAACAGAGGAGGTGAACATTTTTAAGCTGTTAAAATATTGCGGATTTTCTATTTTTTGTTTTTTCCGGAAATCATTCAAAATTTTTTAATCCATGCACATTCCATGTAATTAATCAAAGGGTATAGAGTTCCCTTATATCTTCAGCAGGATATATAAGGTTTCCTACATCATCAAGTATCTGATTTCTGTACTTGTTTACATGAACAACCTCAAGTATATTTAATCTGTGAATTGACTGAATAACCTGAATTTTTCGTAAAAATGCTGTGTAGAGATCATGGGTAGGAGTAATTATCTCAGCAATAAGAGAGTTGTTTCCCTGTATATGAACTATGGAATTAACAATTTCCTCGTTTTTCATCATTTTAAGAAGATCGTCATTGTAATGAGGAGTATCTATTATGATAAAAAAATGAAATCTTTCCCTTAAATTTTTATAATCTTCTATAGTGAATGAATTTTTTTGTTTATACACATTCAATATTTTTTGTGTCTGCATATCTCTGATAGCTGGTATGCCAGAGGCAAGTTCCAGAGCCTTAAATTTATTGATCCAGGTTTCAAGCTCAGCCTTGTTGTCAAAGTTGGCGTCAATTAGATAGCTGTATCTTCCCATTATATGGAAGATGGAAACCACGTGTTTGTTGTTGTTTAATTCTTTCAGGAGCTGGGTTTTATCACCCCAGTTTTGAATAAACACAAGTGCATTTATAATATTTTCAGGCATATCTAATCCCCTGTATTTTAGTATATCCGGATAAAGGCATATATTATTTTAGTTAATATCATCGAACTTTCAAAGTCAATGATTTTTCAAAATGGGTTTTCTTAAATTGATGGATGTTTATATTTCAGCAGCTTTATCCTGAATTCTTGGTATGGAAAATTTAAACATAGCCCATTCTCCTTCTTTTGATTCTGCTCCAATATCTCCGTTGTGAAGGTTTATTATTTTCCAGCTTGTATATAGGCCCACTCCTGTGCCCTTTCTTTTCATGAGCTCGCCTGTTTCTATTCTGGAAAATTTTCTAAACAGCCTGGCTTTTGCTTCTGGTGGGAAACCCGGTCCTGTGTTTTTCACAGAAAAGTTCAGGTTGTCATCTGCCAAAGCTGTATTAATTTCTATAAGCCCGTTTTCATTGCTGTATTTTACAGCATTGCTTAAAAGATTGTTTACAACTACTTTAATAAGGGTTGGGTCGCATAAAACAGGGGCTCCTCCATCCGGGAAGTTTCTGTTAAGCTTGATATTTTTTTCAAAAAGCAGAGGCAAAATTACTTCAATTGACTCCTCAAGAATATCTTTACAAAAATCAATTTGTGCCAGCTTAAGATCTATCTGGTTGCTTTCAAATTGAGAAAGGGTGAGGTATTCTCCTGTCATCTCCCTCAGATACTTTGCCCTGCTTACCATGCGAAGAACATAATCTCTGTGTTTTTCATTCATCTTGCCAAAATAGCCACCAGAGAGGGTGTTTCCCAGGGAAATTATTGAATCAAGAGGGCTTTTTAGTTCATGGCTTACAAAGCTGAGCATTTCCATGTATGAGTTAATAGCTTCCGAGAGATTTTCTATTCTAAGAGCTTTTTCAACAGCCTGTCCAAACCTTTCAACAATTTGTAATAAAATGGTCAAATGTTCTTTTTTATAACCTTGTGGATTTTTTGAGCTTAAAAACAAAAGCCCCACAGGCCTTTCTTCAACTGAAACAGGGCAGGTTATGCTTGAATGAATTCCTTCCTTAATTAACAGTTCTGTTGATTCGCTGGTTTTGCGACCTTTTAAATATCCTTCAAGGTCATTGATTATTCTGGGGGTCATTGCAGAAAAAACTTTTTCCAAAGAACTTCCTTTTATATCAGCACCATAGCCTTTTACAAGATGCAAATTATCGTAATTGGCCTTTACATAGTAAATACTCAGGCGTTTGCCGTTTTCTTCAAAAAATGAAACAGCAATTCTATCTGTTGGAACTATGTCCTGTATGTTGTAAAAAAGGAAATCCACAATTTCTTCAAGGCTTTGCAGGGATGCTATTTTAAGATTGATGTGATCAATCTTTTCCGTGGTTTCTTTTTCCTGAATGCTTTTGTTTTCATTGCTGCTTATAAATTCTATTGGAGCTAAAATTTTTGAGTCCATAATGATTCCTTTTTTTTATTTATTGACTAAGTTCAGTTTATAATAGAGTAAGTAGTCAGGAGTCAGAATTTTTTAAAATACAGACTTTTTAAAATAAGTCAAGAAAATGAGTGTTTATTTTTTACTTATTTTGAAAAAAGAATCCTTTATAAAAAGGGGGAGATTCCCGGTGCATATTCCCGGTGAAAATAAATACCATGGATTTCAGATTTAAAACCAGCATACGCAACAAGCTTTATTTTGGTTTTCTTTTTATTGTTATTTTTACAGGAGCTGCATCCCTTGTTGCAGGATACAGAATAATAAATAGGGAGATTGTAAACCAGGCATATGAAACAGTAAGAAGTGATTTACGCACAGCCCAGTATATTTACAACAAGCGTCTTTATCAGCTTGAAATGACATTAAATTACATATCAACCCTTGATTATGTTCAAAAGTCTATTCAGGAACGGGATCGTACTTTTATTATGGGCAAGTTTTCTGAACTTAAAGGATGGATTGGCGCAGATATTATCATAATAACAGATAACAAGGGAAATGTTATTAAAAGAGTCAACAACAAGGATCTTATTCATGACAATGTTATGGAGATTGCTGCTGTAAAAAAAACCATTGAAACAGGCTTGCTGTCTACTGGAGCAGGTATTTTAAGCCCGGAGATTTTAACAAGGGAAGGAGAGAGTGTAGCAAAAGAGGCTGTGGTAAAAATTGTACCAACTTCAATGGGAAGGGTAATAGAAAAAGATTATGAGGAAAGGGCTCTTGTTCTTAATACTGCTATTCCTGTTTTTTCCAAAGGGAAACTTACAGGCGTTATTTATGGAGCTAAAATACTTAATAATGAATTTGATATTGTTGATCGGATAAAGTATCTTCTTTTCAGATCCGGCAAAGACAGCCCCAAAGAGCTTGGTGCTGCTACTTTTTTTCTCCATGATATAAGGGTTTCAACAAATGTTTATGATGAAAAAGGGGATCGTACTGTAGGTACACAAGTTTCAAAACAGGTTTATGACAAGGTTATAGGTGAAGGTCTTACCTGGCTGGATAGAGCCTTTGTTGTAAACAAGTGGCACCTTGCAGGCTATGCCCCCCTTTATGATGCAGATGAAAAGATTGTTGGCATGCTTTATGTTGGTATACCCCAGGAGCGTTTTGACAGGATAAAGGCAAGCACAATCAGCTTTTTCCTGTTTGTTACAATTGTGACCGGCCTGTTAGCAGGGGCTATTGCAGTATATCTTGTGAGAAGAATTGTTTCACCTATCAATGAAATAGTAAAAGCATCAAAAGAGATTGGCGAAGGTAATTATAAAAGGAAACTCAAGATATTTCACGAGGATGAAATGGGCTATCTTGCCAGGGCTTTTAATAATATGATAGATGCCATAGAGGAGCGGGATACAATTTTAAAAACAAATACACAGAAGCAGATAGTGCAGTCTGAAAAACTTGCATCTCTTGGCAGGCTTGCCTCTGGTATAGCTCATGAAATAAACAATCCCCTTACAGGAATACTTACATTTAGCAGTATGCTTAAGGAGGATTTGCAGGATTCAAGGTTTGTAGATGATCTTGATATAATAATTAGTGAAACAATGAGGTGCAGAAAAATAGTTCGAGAGGTACTTGACTTTGCCAGGGAAACAAAGCTGGAAAAGCAGTTTGTTGACTTGAACCAGATTATTTTAAGCGCCATCTCCATTCCTGAAAAACATTTTACATTCAGGAATATTAATATTGTAAAAAATCTTTTCCCCTATATTCCCAAGATTTCAGTTGATGTAAATCAGTTGAAATCTGTAATCAACAATCTGGCTGTAAACGCTGCAGATTCAATGCCTGATGGTGGAGATTTGACAATTTCAACTGATTATATTCAGGAGAAAAATATGGCAGAGATTAGATTCAGTGATAATGGAACTGGTATTAGTGAAGAAAATCTCAATAAAATTTTTGACCCTTTTTTTACAACAAAGGATGTGGGAAAAGGTACTGGTCTTGGACTTGCTGTTATTTATGGA
>Ga0265293_10012225_pt1 | contig 11444 bp, 10 predicted proteins | sample Munlanlewell138R_FD_192505 | JGI IMG/M metagenome (GOLD analysis project Ga0265293, IMG submission 192505) | Leachate microbial communities from a municipal landfill in Southern Ontario, Canada - Leachate well 138R | ecosystem: Engineered > Solid waste > Landfill > Unclassified | place: Canada... | reverse complement strand
CAGCCTCCTGCAGCAGCTTGACCATTTGTTCTTCGCTGAAACGACCCTTCTTCATGACTTCCTCTCTTGTCAGGAAGCCATCCTCTCAAGTTTTAGCTGGTCCGAAAATCCCCGGGCAGGTCAGCCACATAAACCAACAGTGACGTCTTGTCGAATCAACAACCAATCAGTGCCAGTCAGTGCCTGTTCTTATTTCTTTCTTAGGTTGACATGGCAGGCTGAAATACCGGACTAAGATTGGCAAGATCAAGAAGATCAAGGACAGCCACTGACTCGATTGATTCGCTAGTCGTATTTTATCCAGGCGTTGAGATTCTTCGGCATTGCGGGGTGATCAATGCCAGATCATGGCCCACATCTGGCCGGCAATAAGCATGCCAGAAGAACTGATCGGCATGTCCGCGCGGCCTACTGCAAAGATTGAAGACAGCCATTGAGCCGATTGATTCGCGGGGCCTCGTCATACCCCTCCGAAAAAATTGTCAGGGATGTTTCGGGTTCCAGAAGCTCTCAGTGCAGTCGTCACTGCTATCAGTGGGAGCCCCTATCGGGCCTGCCAATCTCAAGCCCACATCGTTAGAACTTTTCCTTGTTTCGTGTGCCCAAGAAAGTTGGACGGTTCTCTTAACAGGAGTTTGTGAATGACGTTTGGTTCTATCTGACATGCTGAAAATCCAACAAAACCAATACTTGTTAATCAGGGGCATAATATGAATACCACCGACGGATCACATTCACTGGATATCCGCGATAGCAATATCCTCAATTTTTCCAGCGGCGTCTCATGGAGCGCGATCTTTGCGGGAGCGGCGGCCGCAGCAGCGCTGTCCTTGATATTGCTCCTGCTTGGCACTGGATTCGGCCTCTCTGCTGTTTCTCCATGGGCACAAGAAGGGGTCAGCGCCACCACGCTGAGCATAACGTCGATTGTGTGGATTACCTTCATGTCGCTTGCGGCATCGGGGATCGGCGGCTATCTGGCAGGTCGGCTAAGGACAAAATGGGTCGGAATTCACACCGACGAAGTATTCTTTCGCGATACTGCCCACGGCCTGCTTGCCTGGGCGGTGGCCACCCTGGCAACCGCTACGCTGCTGGCTTCTGCGGCGACAGCTGTTGTCGGCGGGGGACTGAAGGCAGGAGCTGAGGTGGTGCGCGGCACCGCTTCCGCCGCGGCAACAGCGGCATCGGGTGCAAAGGACGCGCTGGAGGGCATGAACGAGGACGGCATGCTGAATTATTATGTGGACTCCCTGTTCCGCGACGCGCGTTCCGCCGCCAGAGATAACACGGCGCAAACAACCCGACAGCAGCCGACGCCAACGACGTCTTCACCCTCCGAAGAAGATACCGATGAAATTTCACGAAGAGAGCCAGAAACCGGCGTGAGTAACGCAGCATCGCGGCGACCGAACGCAACGTCGAATGCGGAGCGAACCCAGAGGGAATCGCGGGATAATGCCGAGGTGGTCAGAATATTCATCAACGGAATATGGCAGGATGAAAAATTGGACGAGAACGACCTCGACTATGTCGCCAGCCTGATTGCCGAGCGCACGGAACTGACCGAACAGCAAGCTCAAGAACGGGTCGCCGAAGTTTACGAGCGCCTGAAGCTCCGTCTCAATGAACTTGAAGAGTCTGCAAAAGAGGCGGCGGATAATGCCAAGAAGGCGTCTGCCTATGCTGCGCTGTGGTTCAGTTTTTCCCTGTTGGTGGGAGCATTTGTCGCCAGTCTTGCAGCCACCTTCGGCGGCCGCCGGCGTGATCTGTGAAATCCGCCGGAATCTTAGGTCGAAATCATAGTGTTAGCTTCGAATCGATTCATTTATTGGAGAGGACCTTAACATGAGATCAATACTGTTGTGGCTGATCGGCATTCCAATTCCCATCATCATCCTGCTTGCCATCATCTTCTAGACGCTATGCAGCAGCTATTCTCCGGCCGTTGAGGCCGGTTGCGAAACGCCGGGCTCTTCTGGGAGCCCGGCGTCCCGCGTTCTTCGCCAGGTCGGTCAAGATAAGCTGGAATCAGGCTTGCGATTATTGCGGCAGACTCTGTAATTGGGAACAGATGCCGCCAGAGCGATCGTTTGCTGTGACCTGACAGGCAGACCTTAATTCGCGGTCTGAGCAGGCTGGTTCTTTTTCCTGCCACGGAGGTTGATCATGAACAGTCCCGCCTGCAAGATGATCAAGGCATATGCCTGGGTATGCCAGCCCCACACTGCCCATAGCAGATTGCTGAGAATAAACCAGTAGAATCCCCAGCTGCGCTTTCTTTTGGTTTGCGACCCTACCAGCCAGGCAGCGATCAGGGTGGCTATCATCGCCGGCCATTGCATTGCGTTCAAGACAAGATCGAGATTCATTGTTTGTTAATTTCCTTATCGCCGACTGTGCGTGGGACGGCATTCTGGTCGATGGACGTTGCCCAGCCGGCGGCAACGATCGTTTTCAACCGTGAACCCAGCGGGGCAGACCACCAATAACGGCGATATCGGCTTTCAGGTCGACGGCAAGCCCGGGGAGGGAAGCAGGAGCCGCCATGGCATTCCAATAGCTGCGATTGTGTTGACCCGTTGTCATCGGTACTTCTCCTGCCAGCTTTTGGCAAACACGGCAAGAATTAGTTCCCTAGGTATCTGGGGACACCCACAAATCGGAATCCGGGAAGGTATCTGGGGACACCCACTAATCGGAACCAGTCACGGGCTAGCGGGGGACAGCCATAAATTGGAACAGTCGGCTAGAGCTCTGATCGGTGGGTGTCCTGAGATCCTGACTTCGGGAGCAGCGCCAACAGGTTGGTGCGAGCCAACCGATCGGCTACGTCTTCCGGCAAGGCGTCCAGAAACGTATCGAAAGCCTGGATGGTCTTCGCCAGACTTGCAAAGCGGCCGATCAGGTCCGTGCCGACCATGAAGCGCTCCGGGTATCGCTCAACCAAGGCCAGCCAAGCATCATTCGGCTTGCCGTCATCGAGCAGATAGGTGTCCAGCACGGTCCAGGAGAGGTCAATATAGAGGTTGTCATAGTCCGCCAGCAAGGCGCTGACGATGCTGCGCAACTTGGGTACCCGTTCCTGATAACGGTGAATTTCAGCACTGGTGCCGGCGTGAGCCCAGATGAAGATCGTGTCCGGGTTTTTCTCCAGGGCTTCTTCCAGCTCTTCCAGATAAATCGGATCTTGTTCGCGTTTGGAGGTGATATTGCTGTGCAGGAGAACCGGCAGATTTTTCTTGGCGGCCAGTTCGTACACTTTCATCAGCGCGGGATGATTGGCGCGCGCAGTTTCACCCTTGGTCAGAGCGGTCAGGTCGTCGTGGCGAGTAAGGATTTCGCCGATACCCTTCCACAAGCCGGGATACATCTCCAGCATCAGATTGATATGGTTGACGGCATTCATGTCCGTGGGATTGAAACCGGCAATGAACGGATGTAGTCGCGCACGTCGCTCTTCCGCCAACCCTTGAATGGCGTCCGCCAACAAAGGGTCGGTGGCACTGTAGTAATACACGGGCGCTTCATCGCCCATGTAGTAGCGCGGCTCCTGGGGGGCGGACTCTTCCCATTTCTTCACCACACCCAACCCCATGATCACCACGTCCCGGACGTTACCCGCGTCCATGGCCTCGAACAGCGCATCCATACCAGCGGTTTCCTGGACGAAGTTCACATAATGCAATTGCGCATCGGTATAGACCCTGTCCGCCCAGACAGCCCAGGGGGTGGCCAGGGTCAGGGTCAGCCAGATGACCGGGAACAATCGTCGGGTTGGTTGCATATAGGCTCCTCGCTTGTTTGTTTTGCCCGCATTAACAGACTCTGGGTAGACGAGATTGTTCTATCCGAGATAAAGAGATAAAGGAAGAGATAAAGGACATCCACGGATTTGGATTGGGAAGATTATCAGCAATCACACGAATTGACAGCTGCGCCCTATCAATGACTATCGGGTCAATATTCTCAAAAACCTCTCTGTAATCATCAACTAGCGTTGCCAAGCCCTGCCCAAATTGCCGAAATTTCGAAATCAGGGCACTGCCTAGTCTGCCCGAAGAGCACAAGGTGCTATTCCGATAGTGAGAAAGGTACTATGTGGACTGTGGCGAGTAGAAACGGCGACAATGGCGAATACCGTGTATCCACCTCTGACCCACTCTTTCACAGAGTACCGTGATCTTGGCGACGGGGCCAATGGCGCGACCAAACCGCTGTTCTAACTCGCAGCAATTTGGCAGCCAATCCCGCGGTCTCAGATTGAGGCGTTGCAGGATGGCCGGGAGGTCGGCAGCTATGGCGTCTCGCTTGTCGTCTCTTACCGCACGGCCTGTCCAGTCCACCAGTTGAAGATAATCCAACAAGTCAAACGGGATGTGGCGGGGTTGGGTCATGCCGTGATCACTGCCTGAAAAGGGTAACAGTCCCGCCAGCGGCGTTGGGATATTTTGATCACCAACAGTAGCGTCTGGTGCTCTGGCTGTTTTTGCCTGGTCAGCGGGCGCGAGGCCCAGCCGCTCCTGAAGGCTGGTGTAGTCCGAGGTTTCTGGCCGGTCCGCAATCCCGGCCCGGATCGGGTTGAGATCGACATAGGCCATGCAACTGAGCAGGGCCCGCTCGTCCAGCAGCGCCTGGCTTTTGAAGCGGCCTTCCCAGAAGCGCCCGCTGCAGTTGTCTTCCTGGTTGGCCAGCCGGGCAATGGGTTCGTTGAGACAACGCATAAACCAGCTGATGTCCCCCAGGCGTTGGCGCCAGGTTGCGACAATCTCATCCACCACGACCCGTTCGGCGGGCAAGAGATGGTGGCCCGCAGCATAGCGTTGTACTAAAGGCGGGCCTGCAAACAGTGTCCGCCAGCGGTCAATCACCTCGTCAGAGCTCAGCGCCTGGCACAGCGCGGCGTCGACCCGCAGCACCAGATGGTAGTGATTGGCCATCACCGCATAGGCGGCAATATCGATAGTAAATACTGTGGCCAACTGCTTGATGCGCTGGACGATCCAGCCCCGGCGATGTTCAAAGCTGTACCCGTCACCGGAACCGCACAGAAAGGCGCGCCGCACACAACGAGAGACACAATGATAGTAGGGGGTATCGGCGAGGGAAATCAGCTCCTTCCGTGGTCTGGTCATGCGTTCCTCCGTGAACATTGTCAAGACGTGGCTACCGTCGCAAAAGTTTGCAGTGTTGTCAACCTCTGATTGGTGGGTGTCCTAATTACCTTCCATTACCTTTCGGAGAGAGCACTATGTAGCGCGCAAAACTTTCTGCATGCGTGTGTAGTCGTTGCGATACTGCCGCGCAAGCCTGGTCTTCTCGACATCGCCGAGGATCTTGCCGGAAACCTGGAAGAACTTACGCTCTTCTTCATGCAGGTGGTGGTGTACCTTCTTGGAAAGCTCCCTGGTCTTGTTCAGCCAGGCGTCCCCGGCAGGATCCAGACTCCGGATATCTTCGATCAGTTCATCGATCTGGTGGTGCTCGTGCAGGGCGTGACGGGACGAATCCAAGCCACGGTCGTCCATCAGCATCGGTACGTAGAGGAAGCGCTCTTCGGCAGCCTCGTGCGCGCCCAGTTCAACCCGCAGATCGGTGAACTGGGCGATACGATCGCGCGAGCCGGCCTTGCTGCGCAGCAGCTTGCGCAACATGCTGCGCTGAATCTCGTGACTTTCGCGCAGCAGGTCGTAGATAGTTTCGGTCATGGATGTGGTTTCTCCAATCGTTCAAGGGCCCTCGTGGGTGGCGCAGATCAAGGCAGGGTCCGCAGCCCCGGTTCGCGTGCCCATTGCCGGGTCATGGCGGCTTTGACAAATCCCTTGGTGTCGGTGGCATCCAGTACCCCGGGATCGGGGTCGATCCCGGCGGCGGCCAGCACCTGCCTGGCGCCGCTGTCGGTGGCAATCGCCTTAAGGTGACCGTAGGCATCACGCACCCAGTCCACTGCAGCCGCTTCAGCGGATAACTTGCGCCCGGCGGCGTCAGATAGCACCAGCGCAACGGCATCGAACATCACCGACGGCGTGCCTGCCAGTTGTCCGTCCGCGGCTAGATTCTCCCCCCTCTTGGCCTTGGCACCCCCGATCTTAGGCGCGACGATCTTGACCGCGGCGCCGGCATCTTCTGCGGCCTTGCGCAAGGCGGCGACGGTAGCGGCATCGGAGCCATCATCCACCAGGATGCCGACCTGGCGAGTTGCAAGGGTCTGCTTCATTTTGCCGATGATCTGCAGCGCTGGCGAAGGAGGAAAATCCTGGGCTTTGACCAACGTCACCGCCTCCGGCGGCATTTTTTTCAGGCCCAGCCCTCCGGCCACCCGCTTGGCCAAGTCGGCATCGATATGGCGCAGATGGCCGACCATGGCTTCGCGCACGTGCAGGGTCTCCACCTTCGACAGCTCGAACACCAGCGCGAAGGCGATATGCGCCTGCTCTGGTTTGGTCTGGCTGCGATAGAACTGGCGTGCCTGGGAATAGTGGTCGGCGAAGCTTTCAGCGCGAATCCTGCCCTTGGCGCCGTCGTCAGCCTGCTCCGCGAAGCTGCGGAATCCAGCCGGCGTCTGGCGGGGGCTGTCGCCTTGGAGCGAGCTGGGCTCGTAGTTCACCCGGCCCTTGGGTACCCGCATCTGCATGTGCCCATCGCGCTGCAGGTTGGCGAACGGACACTTGGGCGCATTGACCGGGATCTGGTGGAAGTTCGGGCCACCCAGCCGAATGAGCTGGGTGTCCAGATAAGAGAACAGCCTGCCCTGGAGCAGCGGATCGTTGCTGAAGTCGATGCCGGGCACGAGGTTGGCCGGGCAGAACGCCACCTGCTCGGTCTCGGCGAAGAAGTTGTCGGGCCAGCGGTCGAGGACCATCCGCCCGATCACCGTCAGCGGCACCAGTTCCTCGGGAATCACTTTGGTCGGGTCGAGGTGGTCGAAGGGGAACGCCGTTGCCTCTTCTTCGGTGAACAACTGTACCGCGAACTCCCACTCCGGATGATCCCCGCGCTGGATCGCCTCGAACAGGTCGCGGCGATGGAAGTCGGGATCGGCGCCGGCGATCTTCACTGCCTCGTCCCATACAGTGGACTGCAGGCCCAGCTTCGGCCGCCAGTGAAACTTTACGAAGGTGCTCTCGCCCTTGTCGTTGACCAGGCGAAAACTGTGGATGCCAAACCCCTCCATCATGCGTAGCGAGCGCGGGATCGCGCGGTCGGACATCGCCCACATGATTACGTGCATGGATTCAGGCGTAAGCGAAATAAAGTCCCAGAAGGTGTCGTGGGCACTGGCTGCCTGGGGGAAACCGCGGTCGGGTTCCATCTTCACCGAGTGCACCAGGTCCGGGAACTTGATCGCGTCCTGGATGAAGAACACCGGGATGTTATTGCCGACCAGATCCCAGTTGCCCTCCTCGGTATAGAACTTCACCGCGAAGCCACGCACGTCGCGTGGCGTGTCGATGGATCCGGCTCCGCCGGCGACAGTCGAGAAGCGGGCAAAGACCGGCACCGTCTTGCCGGTTTCGCTCAGCACGTCGGCGGTGGTGTATTTCTTCAGTGACTTGGTCAGCTGGAAATAACCATGGGCACCTGATCCACGCGCATGCACGATACGCTCGGGAATGCGTTCGTGGTCGAAATGGGTGATCTTCTCGCGAAGGATGAAATCCTCCAGCAGAGTCGGCCCCTGCGGCGTGGCACGTAGCGAGTTCTGGTTGTCGACGACCGGGATACCCTGATTGGTGGTCAGCGGCGGATGCGAGCCGCCAGCCCACTGGTGCAATTCGCCACCATTCCCCAGTGTATCTTTTTCGCTTGAAGATTTTGGCGAAGCGGATATTTGTGTCTTTTTCTTAACCATCGGACTAACTCCTGGAATGACAGGGGGATGTCGAGGGCATCCGCTCGGTACTATCTATAGACGTAGAACCTATGATGTGTCAAATATAGTCCGCAGCAGACCTCAGCCAGCCAAGGAGAGAAAAAGCCTTATTTCCGACCCGCGCCGCCTGAGTGACATTTTTGCCGATTGTCTCCGGATAAACGTCTCCACGGTAGAATAGCAGTCACAAGGATTCTTAAAGATTTTTTAGTTTTTTTGGGTTTTTTTGGGGACACCCACGGACTACGGCTCTTCTTTTTTCGGGACATCCACTTTTTTGATGTTTTTTGGGACACCCACAGGCTATGGCTGTTTTTTTTGGAGAAACCCATCGACCATGCTCCAAGTCTGTGGGTGTCCCCGTCCAGCTATCTTCGATAGACCAGCAATCGACCTTTATATTCCTCAGATGGCGTCCCGCCGGCATCTGCCTTGTCATGCAGCCGTTTGTCACGCTCCAGCTCGAACCCAAGCGCGGCCATGTGCCGGTTAAATGCCGGTCGATGACCGCGATTGGGGTCCACTATCCACACCTCGGCGCTGGACAGCGCATGGTCATCGATAAACCCGGCAAGCGCTTCCGGTATATCGCGGTCATACAACAGGTCGCTGCCGATGATCAGGTCGTAACGGGCCGATAGAACCTCGATATCCGATGCCAGCGCCGCCGGCAAGACATCTGTCGCGCCCCATTGCCCGTGCCGGTATTTCAGTGCCGGCAGACGGTTGAGCTGCAGGTTATATTCAAGGAATGTGGACGCCAGGGGATGGCGGTCGCTGGCCGTAATGCGCGCCCCGCGCCTGTGGCCAACCATGCTCGCGAGGGCCAGGCCGCAGCCGATTTCCAGAATGCGTTCGTCCTGGCAAACAGGGCGGAGGGCCAGGCAGGCCGCCAACTGAATACTCGAAGGCCATAAAAGGCCGAACAAGGGCCAGGAAGCTGAACAGATACCGAGGCGCTGCGCCGCGCCCAATGGATCATAATACTGCTGTTGATCATATAAAGAACGAATCAGAAGTTCACTGGTGCCGGCAATGGCGACGCGCTCCAGCTTGGTTCGATACCCGGGCGTGCTCATAGAAGCGACATATTGATAAATCTCTTGAGACAACGATTCACCAGTATGCCCAAAATAAGCAGGACTGGCCAATCGCGAGCACCATCTGCAGCGCTACCCCGGACAATCGACCCGCATATCGCCGATTCCGCGATGAGCAAATGAGACCGTTACCCGCGATCCCGCAATTTGGTCACCCCCTCACCTTCGGCGCAATGGTTGCAGCAAAACATGCGACCGCCCTGCTCCAGGCCGTGGCCGATGATTCTCACACCACAGTGTGCACAAAGCGGCGCCATGGCATGAATGGCACATTCGAAGCTATCGAAAGTGTATGTTTTGCCGTCGACCCCAGACACCTGAAATGATTTGTCGTAGTCGTTTCCACAATTATCGCACTTAGCCATTATGGCCCTCCTCGGCTGTGATGATGGGACTAGAGAGGATTTTTGCGCTTTCCGTGGCTATGGCCCACGCTACGCGGAGATGGCGGCCAACGTCGTTAGGTTCCGCCAGTCAGTCAACTTAAGGTTTAGCACACTTTTCCCGTTCGCGCCTTATATCGAGATTGCTTGCCATCTCGAGCAACACCATGTGCGGCTCGTCATCGGCATGGTGGCCGCCACAAGACCAGCCACGTCCACCAGGATAGGATTGCTCCCACGACAATTCGCGCTTTTCGCCTATTCACGCTCCCTCCCAAAGATGGCGTTATGACGTTATAGTTCTCGAACCGGCAACAAGAAATCTATGTCAAAGGTAAAATATGACTCCTTTCGACTGGCAACGGGTTTTACTCAACGATCTGCCGCTACTCTTCCTCGGCGAAGTCGCGATACGCGCTTTCATCGGCTACGCGCTGGTCTTCCTCTTTCTGAAGGCGTCGGGCCGCCGCGGCATACGCCAGTTGTCGGTGTTCGAACTGGTCGTTATCCTGACGCTGGGCTCGGCGGCAGGCGATGTCGTCTTCTATGATGATGCACCCGTCCTGTCCGCCGTTGCGGTATTTGCCAGCATCCTGTTTCTCTATAGGGTGACCACCTATACCATGCAGCATTCGCGCGCCTTCAACGACTGGGTGGAAGGCAAGCCCCTGACTCTCATCCGCGACGGGCTGTACGAGTTGGAAAGTTTTCAGCGCCTGAACATCACCGATGACGAGTTCTTTATGGAGCTGCGTCAGCAAAGCGTCGAGCACCTCGGACAGGTAAGACTCGGCATACTCGAGGTTGATGGCAACATCAGCCTGTTCTTTTACGAGCGCGATGCCGTCAGGCCGGGACTGTCAGTGCTGCCCCCAGAGCATCGCGACATTCATAGCAGTGCCCCGTCCGCCGGTCAGTATGCCTGCAGCCGCTGCGGATACATACAGACGCTCACGGCAGAGCAGGGCGCTGTCTGTCCGCGGTGCCGGAACAGCCTGTGGTCGAAAGCGCTGACCATAGAGCGCAACAGTTGATTTCAGCGGGACGGCGTCCAGGATGCCGCGCCCCGCGAGCCCCCAACGCCCCGGCGTTCCCACTCATCACCAGTCCCTTTCATCACTAGCTCCTATTCCATATGGCCGGCCGGCGCACCCTGGTTGTTCAAGCCGCGCGCCGCCGGCCGCTTGCGCCACCCCGCCCGCTGATCACGCCCGGTTTCGGTTGATTGGGCACATAGCGTAATATGTCGCGTGTCATTTTGAATTCATTGTCAGCGTCGAGAAGTTATGAGTAGTTCGGACACCCTGGAAAGCCACACCCCCATAGTGGGGGCTGATTGAATGCCAAATGGCTCAAAATAGGGTATTTTTACTTATTTATCAGCATCTTATTGCAACTACGCCGTACTACGCTGAAATACGCAGAATGGCCTGAAATGGCATAGTTTGGCGATCAAATTGCCCCAAATTTGCCCCAAGAAATCGGCCGGTAACTTGGGGCATATCCCAGCGTATGCAGTAGTACTTCGCTGGGGTTGGATGGAACTCCCTCAGACACGTTGGCTGGCAACAGCATGACTCACAGGTCTCCCATGGTACATCCTGCCCACACAAACAGGTGCCGATTCCGAGTATCATCGTGGAATAACCCAAATGCGTAAAAGCCTAGAACAATATCAGGTCTGGATTTATCTGGTTGCCATCCTGGCCGGCATGGCCATCGGCTGGATGTCACCAGAACAGACCCGAGATTGGGAGCTATTGCTCTGGCCAGCTCTGGGCGTTCTCCTGTACACCACTTTCACCCAGGTGCCACTGATACATCTCAGGGCGGCATTTCGTGATCGCCGCTTTGCTGACGGGCAATTTTATTCTGATACCTGTGGTCGTTGGTCTTCTGTTGTGGCTGTTACCGGATGATCCCGCTATTCGTCTCGGCGTACTGCTGGTACTGCTGGTGCCCTGTACGGACTGGTTTATCAGTTTTACCCATCTCGGTGGTGGGGACGGTGCCCGGGCCATCGCGGCCGCGCCGATCCTTCTGCTGGTCCAGCTCATTTTGCTACCCATTTATATCTGGCTCTTCGTG
>Ga0265293_10012224_pt1 | contig 11445 bp, 10 predicted proteins | sample Munlanlewell138R_FD_192505 | JGI IMG/M metagenome (GOLD analysis project Ga0265293, IMG submission 192505) | Leachate microbial communities from a municipal landfill in Southern Ontario, Canada - Leachate well 138R | ecosystem: Engineered > Solid waste > Landfill > Unclassified | place: Canada... | reverse complement strand
AAGCCCAGATGAAAACCAAACCATAAAGCATATCCTTTTTCTTAATTAGAACAAACAGACCAACAATTGCTCCAATTGAGAGCATCAAGATAGTAAAGCAGACATGATTATTTGCTAACATTGAAAAGTTGAGGCTTTTCATTAAGACAACAAAATTAGCTATCGTAGCAACTGAAATCCAACCCAAGTAAACAGAAAATGGAGTTTTAACTAGTAACTTTTGCCAATTGTCTAGCTTTTCTTCTCGCAAAATACTAACCATTTTAATAAGAGAGCTGAGCAAGACGAGCATGGTCAAAAAACTCAAAAGAATTAAATCATAATGCCAGAAAAATATCCATATAATGTTGGCTAATGAGGAGATGGAAAAATAAAAACCAATCTTGCTTAATAATGCTTGATCCCTTTTGACTTTTTTAAACAGACCAAGCTGATAAAGTACATATAAAGCGACTAAGAAATATATAATTCCCCAGATAGAGAAAGTTAGTGGAGCTGGAGTAAATAAATTGGGATAAAGTTCTGATACCCCACCAGTGGACATATTATTAATTGGTAAGAAGTTGGCCAAAAAATTAACAATTATCATGGCCAAGAAAGTAACTGGCACAAATATTTTAGTAATTAGTTTTTCTTTTTTCATATAATTTAATTATAACCTTAAAATAAGATAAAATGAAATTTTTTTGGGGATTAACTAAGCATTGACAAAAACATTATTCCGTGAGATAATATGGAAAATTTATTTATAATGAAAAAGTTAAAAAAATATTCTAATTACCTCAAGGAGGTGATTAGAAGGATGCGGGAAAAGGATCGCGTCGAAAAGATGGCTCGGGAACTTACAAGTGGTGCCCGAAAAATAGTCCTCGTCAAGGGGAGCTCCGTTTCTATCCTTGCCCACACCGTGGACTCATCCTTGGTCGTAGAACAGGACACGGTCATACCGTGGCATCAATTCTACGATTACGTAGAATATATTGAAAATAAGCACATCTTCTTGAAGATGGAAAATGGCCTAAAAGAAGCCATTGACATCGCCAGAGAGTTGGCAAAAAAATACCCACAACTCGCCCCCTTAGAGCTTGTGGAGGTTGCCCCAGAGGATATCATTTGATATCCTCTTTTTTTATTCCCATTCTTTACTTTGGCGACAGAGTAGTTCTTTTTTATTATCTTTATTTAACATTATTTTTTCTACTGCTTTTTCCATCCTCATCTTTTGTGAACCCTTAACTAAAATTAAATCCCCTTCCCTAATTTCTTTAGCCAAATAATCTCCAGCCTGAACGGCCTCATTAAAATAGACTATATCTTTTTTGGAAAAGTTATTTTGAATTGCTCCATCAGCTATTATTTTAGCCCTCTGTCCAACTAAGATTATTTTATCAGCCATCAGCGAAACATTTTTACCAACAACTAAATGCTCTTCTTCGGTGTGTTTTCCCAGCTCCAACATATCTCCCAAAACAGCTATTTTACGAGAGGCTTTCATTTCTTTCAAAACATTAAGAGCGACATCTTGGGCTAGAGGTGATGAATTATAACTATCATCTATAATAATTGAATTTTTTATACCCTCTAAGCGAGATAATCTACCTGGTGGAGTTTTAAAATTATTTATTATTTTAATACTTTCTAGTAAATCAAACCCTAGTTCTTTTGTACAAGCTAGAGCTGAAGTTACTATCCCTGCATTGTGTAACCCTAAAATATTATTTAGATGAACAGGAAAAGTATTGCCTTCATATTTAACCTTAAAATTAAGTCCAATTTCTGGCTTTTGACTTTCGTTATCAAAATAATTTTCTGTCAGATAAAGTATTTGGTAAGTTGACCCTTCGTTTATCCCAAAAGAGACAGTTCTTGACTCTGATTTCAAGTGAAGAGAGTAAACCCGGGGGTCATCATGATTTAAGATTAAAAGCCCTCCCTTTTTCAAGGCTCGGACCAATGAAATTTTTTCATCTTCTAGTTCTTCTTGGCTATTAAAAAACTCAATGTGAGTTGGACAATTAGGAAGACTAGTTACCATCACAATATCTGGCCTTAACCAATTAGACACCTTATTTTTAATATCCCCAGGTAGCCTTAGTCCAACTTCTAAGATTAAAAACTCTGGATATTTATGTTTCCAAAAAATTAAACTAAGTCCATGAATTATCGTTCCAATCCACATAAATGGATCTTCTCCCCCATCATAACAACCTAGTATCGTTAGAGGTAAACCAATTTCATTATAAAAACTTTTCTGGCTCATCCGGACAGTCTTACTAGCTGAAATAATTGAAAATATAGCTTCCTTAGTTGAAGTCTTGCCAACAGAACCAGTTATGGCAATGACTTTCGGCTTATATTTAAATATAACAATTTTTGATTGCCAGATAATAATATAAGTTAATATTTTCTTTATAAATCTTTTCATATAAACTTATGCCCTTATTATATTTTAGCACAAAGTTTTACCTGTCGGGGGGAAGATTGTAGTAATTTAGAAGGAACTTGGTAATATTAACAAAAGGTGGAATTAGTGTTTGTGAAGCATATCTAACTCCTTTTGGATTTTTTAGGTAAAGAAAAACTAAAAATTTCGGTTCATAGGCTGGAAAATAACCAAAAAATGAATGGGTGTGTTTATCTTCATAATACCCTCCTCCCTCCTTGCGAGCTATTTGGGCTGTTCCTGTCTTGGCGGCAATACTGTAGTGTTCAAACTTATGATCTCCTTCGTTGTAATTATCAAAAACTTTAACTAGCATTTGAGTTATAGTCTCGGCGGTTTCTGGTTTTATTATATCTTGCCTTATAAAGCTAGATTCTATTTTTTCTTCTGTAAAATTATCATATTTTATTGCCTTGACTAAATGCGGTTTAATCAAATTGCCACCATTAGCTAAGACACTAAAACTCCTAACGGCTTCTATTGGAGACAGGGCAATCCCTTGTCCAAAAGAAGCATTAGCATATTCTAAATCTCTCGGACTAGATAATAAATTTTTAATTAATCCAGAAGTTTCGTTTGGTAAATCAATCCCCGTCTTCTCGCCCAAACCAAAAGCTTTTATATATTCTTTAAACTTACTATGTCCCAATCTACTTTCGGCAAAAACCATACCAGTGTTTAGTGATTGATTTAAAACATCTTGCATTGTAACTTGCCCTCTACCCTTTTTATCAAAATTATTTATAATTTTTTTATCAACAGTTACGCTTCCACTATCATAATAAGAAGTCTCGGGAGTAACCGCCCCAGCATCTATGGCACTAGCCATAACTATTGGCTTTATAACTGAACCAAACTCAAAAACATTTTCTACTATAGGATTTCTAAAAATACTTGAATCAGAGACATTTTTAAAATTATTTAAATCAAAATTAGGAAAACCAGCCACCGCATAAATCTCTCCGTTTAGAGGGTTAATTATTATTCCCCCAGCTTCATCGGCTTGCCATTTATCCATAGCGCTAGATAATTCAGATTCAAAGGTATAAGAAACAATTGGTTCTAATGTTGTAACTATATCCCCTTGTCCTTGTCCGGAAGTATCGTTCTTAATTTTAGAAAAAGCTTCAGCAAAAATATTAATATGTGGTTCGTTTTGTGGCCGAGCTAAAATACTATCATAAAAACGCTCTAGACCATATTGTCCTCTTAGTTTATCTCCCTCATAAGCCAAAAAACCGATAGCATGAGAAGCCACATCAGCGCTTGGATAACTACGCCAATTATCATTATGAACAAACAAACCCTCAATCTCTAAAGCCCTAATTGAATCGGCTTGTTCTTTAGTTAGTCTGTTAGCTATCTCTTCGTAAGGATCACCTTTTTTATTAACCCGATATATAAAAGTTTCTTTATCAATCGTTAAGTATGGGCTTAACTTATCATAAAGAGCCTCCGCCTCTTCCGTTAAATCGTCAGGCCGAACTGATATTTTAAAACCAGAAGTTATTGTGGCGGCTGAGACCAAACTCCCGTCTTTATCTGAGAAGAAAATAGAGCCACGGCTAAAAACATCACTTGAGGTGGAGATATGCTGACTATTTACTTCATTAACATAAGTTTCCTTATTGATAACCTGTAAATTAAAAAGATTGACCAATAAAATGGCCGCAACTAAAAGAAATATTACTATGATAGATCTTATTCTGCCTTTAAAACTTAAGCCTTTCATTATCTAACTGCCACTTGATTAATATTTCTAGAGACAAAGAGGTTTTGGTCGTTATCGGTAAAACCATTAGAGATGGCATATTCTTTGTCTAAATCTTTAATCATGTGTAGGTAGATTAAATCTAATTCATTAACTTGGCCATTTAGGCTAGTTATTTTTCTTTCATAATTTCTCCTCTCAACTGCATTGCAAGTTAAAGATACAACTAAATAACCATAAGAAGAGGCAAGCAAAATAAAAGATATAATTAAAAAGATAAAGATATTTTTTCTTAATTTTAAATTATTTTTAAAATCTTTAGTTATAGCTATGGCTTTTGTCATCTTTTTATTCTTATTAAATTATTTTTTCTATTAATCTTAATTTTGCACTACGACTACGGGGGTTTGATTCTATTTCTGTCTCAGATGGGATATATGGTTTTTTATTAATTAATTTGGCTTGACCATTTTCTGCTAATTCTTTAAATCTTCTTTTGACTAAACGATCTTCTAGGCTATGAAAAGTTATGATCGCCATCCGCCCACCCTGACTAAGAAAATTAAACCCCTTATCAATCACTTCGGCTAAGTTTTCTAATTCTCTGTTAGTGGCAATCCTCAAGGCTTGAAAAGTTTTAGTGGCGAAATGAATTTTCTTTCCGCGATAGAAACGACCAATACTTTTTTCTAGAATTGAAACTAGGTCAAAAGTCGTTTTTATCTCTTTTTCAACTCTTGCTAAGACTATGGCTTTGGCTATTCTTCTGGCATATTTTTCTTCACCAAATCCATAAATAATATCAGCTAAACTATCTTCCGCCCACTCATTAACAATTTCTCCAGCAGTTAAATCCTCGTCCGTTAAATCTTTCTTTAGGGTCATTAGAAGAGGCTCGTCTAAAAGAAAGGAAAAACCGCGCCCGCTTTCTTCTAATTGAAAAGAACTGAACCCTAAATCTAAAATCAATCGGTCAATTTTTTCTATATTCAAACTCTTAAGCTCTTCTTCTATATTCTGGAAACCATTGTTTACAAAAATAATATCGGCCTTCTTGTCTTCTGTTAAAACTTTAACTCTGTCTATAGCATCAATATCTAAATCAAAACCAATTATTTTAACCGAAGAATTAAACCTTCTTATTATCTCTAAACTATGTCCCCCTCCACCAAGAGTTCCATCAACAATTACTTGACCAGATTTTATATTTAACTCATCTATGGTCTTTTGAAGTAATACAGAAATATGATTCATATTAAAGAACACCTCCCTGCCCCAATTTATCTGCTAGGGCGTCTGCCTGCGTCTCCACATTCTTTTTGTAATCATTCCAAGTGCTTTCATTCCAGATCTCTGCTCTGTTCTGGACTCCAATAACAACAACCTTACTTGAAAGGCTGGAACGATTCTTTAAATTTTCCGGGATTAGTATTCGGCCATTCCCATCTACATCAACAATAACTGCTTGGCCAAACATAAATCTTGAAAAACTTCTATTGTCACTTGCCAACATTGAGGAATCAGATAATTTGCTAGAGATTTTCTTCCACTCAACCAAAGTATATAGAGCAAGACAATTATCTAAACCTGGAGCAACAACAATACTCTTACCCATCTCTTTCCTAAACTTAACTGGTAAAGAGATTCTATTTTTATCATCTAGTGTATGTATGTATTCTCCGATTAGCATGTTTATAAAAGTAGGATGTTTTTATTCTTCCCCACTTCATCCCACTTAATTATTATTATAGACCACTTTTACCCACAAGACAAATAGCTCTTCCCACTTAAAACTGTGGATAACTAAAAAACCGCCACAAGGCGGTTTTTTTTAAAAATATTTTTTATTCTCGGGGGTGCATTATTGGGAAAAATATAACATCTCTTAAATTTCTTTGTTCGGTCAACATTGCCACTAACCTATCAATCCCCATACCAAAACCAGTCATCGGTGGCATCCCATGTTCCATGGCTGATAAGAATTCTTCATCTATTTCCATAGCCTCCTCATCTCCTTGTTCCCTTGCTTTTGCTTGTGCCGTTAAGAGTTCTCTTTGAGTTAGAGGATTTATTAATTCAGCATATTGATTAGTGATCTCTGCCCCTCCGACAATTAATTGGGCCACCTTAGCGGTACCTTGTTCTTTGTCTTGTTGGGCTAAGGGTTTTAATTCTCCAGGAAAATCTATAACAAATGTGGGATTGATAATTTTAGAACGAGAAGATTTCTTATAAATAAAATCTAATAAATTCCCCCGACCAGCCTTGTCGGCTTCTGATTTTTCCATTCCCCATTTAATAGCTTCTTTTCTAGCTTCTTCTTCTGTTATCGTTTTTATATCAATACCAGCATTTTCTTTTAATAAGCAAGCGAAAGAAACCCTGGGCCACGGACCACTAAAATCAACTTCTACCCCATTGCCATCTTTATCATAAACAGTTAGCGTTGTTTTACCTATAATTTTTTCAGCTAAAGATTTAATAAGTTCTTCGGTCCAGAGCATATTAGTTTCTAGTGTTTGATAAGCAGCATACCATTCAATCATCGTAAATTCTTGGAGGTGAGTTGGGTCTGAGCCTTCATTTCTAAAGTTTTTACCTATTTCATAAACTCTCTCATAGCCACCGGCCATGATTTTCTTGTGTTCTAGCTCCAAAGCAATTCTTAAAACCATCGGCATATCATAATCATTGTGATGTGTTTCAAAAACCCTAGCCATCGCTCCCCCTGCCTGATTTTGTAAAATGGGCGTTTCTATTTCCATAAAACCCTTATCGTCAAAAAACTTACGGATAGCTTGAATCACCCTAGAACGGATTTCAAATCTTTGATATGATTCTTCGTTCATTAAAATATCTAAATATCTTTTACGCCCAATTTCTTCTTGGTCTTGAATGCCACACCATTTATCCGGCAACGGTAATAATGCCTTTGATGCCATAACCCAATCTTTTATTAAAATACTCTCTTCCCCGCGAGTGGTCACAAACAAAGAACCTGAAACCGAGATATAATCCCCGCAATCTACCGTATCGTTAAATAAATTAAAAAGCCGATCTTCTAATTCCCCTTTTCTCAAAACAGCTTGTAGCCGAACTCCAGCTGATTGTAAAACAATGAAAAGGATTGAGCCTTGTCCGCGAATTATCATAACTCGGCCCGAAGTTGAAATATTTTTTTCAGCTAAACTTTCTTTAAGATCATTAAATTTATTTTTAATTTCTTTAATAGAATAATCAAAAGGCACCGAGACTGGATAAGGATCCATCTGGGCCTCTTTGAGTAATTCTATTTTATTTAATCGCACATTGCGTAATTCTTCTAGTGATGCCATAACTCTATTGTATATCAATTAGAGTGTATTTGACCAGCCCTTTAGGTGTTTTTAGATTAAACTCTTCACCCTTTTTCTTACCCATTAAGGCCTGACCAAGTGGAGATTTATATGATATTTTATTTGAAGCCATATCTGATTCTTGAGCTCCAACAATATGATAAATAACTTCTTCTTTATCACCAGCTTTTTTTACCTTAACCGAAACCCCAACTTCTACTTGCGAGCTAGTGTGTTTTTTAACAATAACAGCAGTTTTTAATAAATTTTCCACTTCTCTTATGCGGTCTTCTGTCCTGCCTTGTTGGTCTCTAGCTTCATGATATTCGGAGTTCTCAGACAAATCGCCCAAAGCTTTAGCGGCCTCTAATGCTTCAACTATCTCTTTTCTTTTAAAGGTTTTAAGGAAATCAAGTTCACTCTCTAATTCCTTCTTTTTACCTTCTGTCATGTAATTAATTTCTTCCATAGTCAGTCTATATTAGCCTATTTATTAATTTTAGTCAAAGTATTCTGGGGTCTCTTTTACCATAAAGTCCACAACCTGTCTCATCACCCAAGTAGCATTACCCGATGCCGATTTTGGACCCCTTTCCATTACAAGAGCAAAAGCATAGCGAGGATTTTGGTATGGGAAAAAACCGATAATCCAAGAATTTGTGTTAGTATTGCCAAATCCAACTTGAGCTGTTCCAGACTTAGCTGCTACTTCTAATTCGGGAGTATTTAAAGCCAAACAAGTCCCTTCTGTTACCGCCATCCTCATGCCCTCAAAAACTACTTTAAGTTTATCTTCATCCAACAACAACTCTCCTTCAGAAAAAATTTTTTCATTGTCTTCTTTTAAAATATGGGGAGTAAATAATTTTCCTTTATTAGCTAAAACAGCTACGGCCTTAACCATTTGGATAGGGGTAACTTGAAATCCATATTGACCAATAGCTGTGTTGTATGTATCTCCCACCCGCCAAGGGTCTCCATCAAAAACTTTAGCCTTCCAGACTGGATCTGGGATTAATCCATCTTGTTCTCCTTTCAAATCTATACCCGTTTTAACACCAAGACCAAACATTTTGGAATACTCATCAATTTTTGATATCCCTAAACCCTGTTGATCTTCAAAACCACCACCAATTTCATAAAAATATATATCAGAAGAAACTGAGATGGCTTGTCTCATATCAACATAACCAAAAACATCGTGATCTTTGAAAATTGATTTCAAGTCTGGGTAATAAGGATTAGGAATTGATATCGTCCCATTAGCTAAAATCTCTTTTTCTGGAGTAATAATTTCTTCTTCTAAAGCTCCATAGGCTAAAAAGGGTTTAACAATTGAGCCCGGGCTATATAATCCTGAAATTGATCTATTTAAAAAGACTTTTCTCTTGTCATCTAAAAAAGAATTTATTTTTTGTTTATCTTTCCCTTCGGATAAAATATTACTATCATATTCTGGATAATTAACGATTGATAATAATTCTCCATTTTGAATATCCATAATAAGACCTGACCCTCCTTGGAAAGAAACATTGTGTGCCATTTCTGATATAGCTTTATACATCTTTTCTTGAATACGACTATCAATAGTGAGAGTTATGTCTTCCCCTTCTATCGGTAATAAGACAATATTCTCTGACTGAACCTTGCCGACAGCGTCTGTTTCGGTTATTTTAACACCATTTTGACCAGTTAATTTTTCATCATAATATTTTTCAACTCCATCTTTACCAACAAAACGATCCTGCCAATAAAAACCAGCGGAATCTTTAGCTGGAGCGCTAGTGTAACCTAAGAGATGAGAGAAACCGGGAAGAGAATAATAAGCTCTTTTAGGAAAAGACATTTTTTCCAAATCTTCTTCGGGCCATTTATTCCAAGCTAACAATACTCCGTTGCGGTCATATATTAGACCTCGGTCGGCAAAAATAGGATGTTTATTAAGTGTGTTGTTTTCACTCTTCTCCAAATAAGCTTCCCCATTAACTATTTGTAAATCTACTGTTCGCCAAACAAAAAAACCTAAAACAATAACGAAAAAAGAACTCAAAAAAATAATTGATCTTTTGGGGATTGGTTTTTCTAAGCGACCCTCAAATTGCTGTTTGTTAAAATTGGGTAAATTCTCCGAATCTAAAAAAATCTCATCCGGATCAATGTCTTTTATTCTATTATATTTAGATCTTCTTTTCATAACCGAAAAAATTATTTCTTATAAAAGATAATCTGTCTCTTAAATAGTTCTATTAAGATAAAGACAGAGGAGACTAGGGCTAGGTAAAAATACTGGTTAGAAATTAGCCGTCCATCTGGGACTGAGTAAACCGCAAATATTATAGCCGAAAATAATAAAAACTCGTAAAAATTTCTAAAACTAAAAATAGCAATAAATAATAGCGGTATGTTTATCCACCAAGGTAAAATAAATATGGCAATAAGTATAATTAGATCAAATAAAATCCTCTTTAACATAAAGCCATTATAACATTTTATGTTCGGTGTCTAAAGGCTCTGTATATGGCTCTTAAAATAGACAGTAACAACAAACCAGAAACAACATAAAAGGCTATTTTATTGTCAAAAATGAAGTGAACAATTTTCCAAAAATAAAATTTAACATTATACCCTGCTAACCCCTCTTCTGCTTCTTCGTCTTCTGATTTAATTTCGTCTATCTTTTCTTTCATCCCATCCGCAAACCCTTTAACTTGTTCTGCTTTGTCTAAACGATATTTTTCTATGGACTCAAAAACAACTGAAATTTTACGCTCTGTATCCTCATTTAAAATATCCTTAACCTTATCTTCTGCTTGACCAAGAATTCCATTAAAAGCATCTTTTGTCTTAACCTCTTCTCCGTCTTCATCTTTAATCACAACTGATATTTTTTGTCGATCTTTTTTTGTTTCATTTGAACTAACTTTTATGTCTTTTTCAACCCCATCAATGACTGATTTTGGCGAAATGATTTTAGCTGAAATATAGTGTTCACCGGCTGTGACTTTCCAGCTAATTGAAGCTTCCGATAAACTCTTCTGTTCTATTAATAAATCCCTGGAACCCAAAAGAGTCTCACTATCATAAAAATCTATTTTCGTTAACACCTTATCGTCAAGTCCGTTCCAAATAGCTGTATGAATATTAACCACTTCTCCATCTTTTAGTTCTCCCCCGGAATACCAAACATTTTCCGGCATAAAGGAAAGATCATTTATGACCTCAGCCCGAAGATTAAAAAATGGGCAAAACAAGAACGGAACCAATAAAAACAAAATATGTTTTTTCATTTATTTAAAAATTATTTTAATAAAACTAACCTTTCAACCAATTGCTATATTCTTCTATTATTTTATCAACGACTCCTTCAAGTGGTAATAATGAAGTATCTATTATTAAATCAAAATTACGAGGATCAGTGTAGTCCCAAATACCATACAATTCTTGATATCTCTTTTTCTCGCTTTCTTGTCTTATCTTTATGCTCTTCATTATGCCCTCTTCTGTATCAAAATCTTGGCTGGTTTCATTTTGTCTATTTTTATTAGTCTGCTTATCTTTCAAAATCCTTTCTGCTGATATTTTAGGATCTAACTTCAAAAAAACCTTAAAAGATTGTGGAATAAAATAAAAACCTAAACGAGAATCAATTATTACATTTTCCTTCTTGCCAACTTCTTTGTTCTTATTATCTAGCTCTTCGTCTATACTTCTATCGGTTTCAGCAAGCAAACTAAGCTCAACTAAAGAAACCCCTTTTTCATCAGCGATTGAGCGCATAAAATCTCCGGTAGAATAATGCTCATAATTTAAAATATCAGCTAGTCTTTTTGCCGTAGAAGATTTTCCGCTCCCCAAACTACCAGCTAAAGTAATAATTTTTTTCTTCTCCATATCAAAATAATACCACAAAATAGTCAAATAATTAACATTGTGATATATTAAAGCCGTGATAAAAA
>Ga0265293_10012223_pt1 | contig 11447 bp, 10 predicted proteins | sample Munlanlewell138R_FD_192505 | JGI IMG/M metagenome (GOLD analysis project Ga0265293, IMG submission 192505) | Leachate microbial communities from a municipal landfill in Southern Ontario, Canada - Leachate well 138R | ecosystem: Engineered > Solid waste > Landfill > Unclassified | place: Canada... | reverse complement strand
ATAGCCGGCCTTCCACATCACTTGTGACCACGAGAATGCCATAGGGGTCAATACCGTCATCGCTGGCTATCGCGATAGGAACGCTCGCAAAAGAAACGTATGTTTCGTTATCTTGCTCCCGCCACTTTGAAGCTCGCGCTCGGCAAAGCTGCGCCACAGCATCATCGTTTGCATTTCCGGTGAGGATAGGTCGGCGATCAAGGAAGGCTTTGCCAACGTGCCCTTCACCAGGCATCCAATCTCTACCAATGCGGCCTTTCGAGGGGTGCGTGCCGGATGTTTTCCGCCAAACTGATCTTAATACCGATGCCTTCTCGTCGTAGAGATAGATACCGATACTCCATTTTTCTGAAATTTCGAAATCAAAAATAGAATCTCCAGCCATGTAAAATGGTGATAGAATCTCATCAAGCATTTCACAAAGGTAATTCTTATCTATTCCTTTATCTCTTATTGCCTTTATATATTCAATTGACATTGCCCTAAGGGCGAAAGATGCAATATTTTTGAAATATAAATCATCAACTATTCTTTCAAATAATTCATTCTCTTCCTTCAGTGAGGATATTTTGTCGTCATCTTTCTGCTTCTGTATAAGAAGGCCATATATATCCTTATGAAGCGGGTATGACTTCCACCATACAAGGAAATAAATTAACAGTAGAAATACCCACATCGCAACGGTCAATATTTTGTTCATTGACCATAGTTGCGTAGTTATGATGCCAAGAAGTGCAATAGCAATCGGCAAAACGACATTTTGCAATGCGACAGCTGCTGCATCATTTGTCGAATCGCGCTTTGCAATCCTCTCGAAATACTCTTTGAAAATATCCCTTGCCACGATCACCTCCAGCCCTCCACACCATCGCTCCAGCAAGACGAGGCGTCAATCCATGTCGCGTTTCATGTTGCGTCCAGTTGCCGCTTACCAGTTGAAACCGTTGATTATCAAGGAAACAGGCACAACATGCTTGCGACATGAAATATGCAGAGGTGTGAACTAAGCTATTGATTTTGATGGTGATCCCGGCAGGAATCGAACCTGCGACCTACAGATTAGGAATCTGCCGCTCTATCCTACTGAGCTACGGGACCACTGGCGCAGACACATAACGGTTTCAGGCCGGCTCGCCAAGGCTGGAAGCCTTCAAAAAAGCCACGCCGACCTGCAAAAAATGCGCAAAGCCTCCGGTTTCAGCCGGCGAGGGCCTGTTCGGCCAGCTTCACCCAGTAACTGACGCCATAGGGAATGGCTTCGTCGTTGAAGTCATAGGCAGGGTGGTGAAGGCCGGCGCTGTCGCCATTGCCGATGAAGATGAAGGCGCCGGGACGCGCTTCCAGCATGTAGGAAAAATCCTCGCCCGCCATCAGCGGCTGCATGGCGCGGTCGACCTGGCTCTCGCCGGCAACACCGATGGCGACAGTGCCGGCGAAATCCGTTTCCTGCGCATGGTTGAAGGTCACGGGATAGTTCTGTCGGAAATCCAGCTCGATCTCGACGCCGAAGGTTGCGGCAATTCCATTGCAGACAGCTTGCAGACGCTGCTCGACCAGCGTTGCGGTCTCGCCCTTCAGCGTGCGCACCGTGCCCGCGAGCGCGACCTTTTCCGGAATGATGTTGTGGGCATCGCCGGCATGGAATTTCGTGATCGACACCACGCCCGCTTCCAGCGGGTCGACATTGCGCCCGACGATCGACTGGGTGGCGGCAACCAGATGGCTGGCGGCGACGATGGGGTCGTTGGAACGGTGCGGCATGGCCGCGTGCCCGCCGCGCCCCGAAACCCTGATGTCGAACTCGGCGGTAGCGGCGAGGATCGGCCCCTGCCGGATCGAAAACCGGCCGACGGGCAGGCCCGGCAGATTGTGCATGCCGAACACCTGTTCGATGCCGAAACGATCCATGAGGCCGTCCCTGACCATCTCGCGGCCGCCGCCGCCGGATTCCTCGGCCGGCTGGAAGATGACGACGACGGTGCCGGCGAAGTTGCGGGTCTCGGCCAGATAGGCGGCCGCACCCAGCAGCATGGCGGTGTGGCCGTCATGGCCGCAGGCGTGCATCCGCCCTTCATGGGTCGAGGCGTAAGGCTTGCCGGTGATCTCGGTGATCGGCAAGGCGTCCATGTCGGCACGCAGGCCGACAACGCGGCCATCGCCCAGCTTGCCGCGGATGACGCCGACAAGGCCGGTGCGGCCGATCCCCGTCACCACCTCGTCGCAGCCGAAGGCGCGCAGCTTGCCGGCGACGAAATCCGCGGTTGCGAACACGTCGAAGCCGATTTCGGGGTTGCTGTGCAGATGGCGGCGCCAGCCGGCGACCTCTTCCTGCATTTCGGCGGCGCGGTTCAGAATTGGCATGACGGATATCTGCTCCAGATGGACATGTGGCACAGGCATGATGAACATCTGCCTTTTGCCATGTTGATGTCATATAGGTTAAATAGCACCGGCTGAAGCGGCCGGGGAAGAGCGCTGTCGCCATTGTTTGCGGACCTGTTTGCGGTTCCTCTGGAGCCAGACCGGCTGCGGTACAGGATATTCGGATAGAGATGATACCCACGCGTTTCGTGAAACTGGCGCTTCTTGGCGCAATCGGGCTTGCCGCCTCGTCGATGACTGCTGCCGCGAGCCCGACGCTTCTTTTCGAGCTGAACACCGGCAGGATCATTTCGCATGAGGATGCGTTCAAGCGCTGGTACCCGGCTTCGCTGACCAAGATGATGACCGCCTATGTCGCCTTCCGCGCTATCGAGGCGGGAGAGGCGGCGCTCGATTCGCCGATCCGGATGACGCGCAATGCCGTCAACCAGCCGCCCAGCAAGATGGGCTTCAAGACCGGGCAGGTGATGCGGCTCGACAATGCGCTGAAGATGATGATGATCAAGTCGGCCAACGATGTCGCCATGGCCATCGGCGAGAATATCGGCGGCACGCAGGCGGACTTTGCAAAGCGCATGAATGCCGAAGCCGCCCGTCTGGGCATGACCGGCACGCATTTCGTCAACCCCAACGGCCTGTTCTCGCCCGAGCAATATACGACCGCGCGCGACATGGCCTTGCTTGTGGCGGCCTTGCGCCGTGATTTTCCGCAGTACAATTCCTGGTACAGCATCGAGGGACTGGCCTTCGGCAAGACCAAAATTCCCAATTACAACCTTCTGGTCGGCCGCTATCCGGGCGCGGATGGCATGAAGACGGGCTTTGTCTGCGAATCGGGTTTCAATCTGGTCGGCACCGCCACCCGTAACGGCCGCACGCTGGCGGCTGTGGTGCTTGGTGAAAAGAATGGCCTGACGCGCGCCGAAGCGGTCGCCAAGCTGCTCGACATCGGCTTTGCCACGCCGGCGCAGGGCACCACGACGGTCGCGACGCTCGCCCCTTACGGCGACACCCAGACATCGACCAATCTGCGCCCCGTGGTGTGCAAGCCGGCCGAGGCGAACGCCCAGTCGGAGGCCTCCACCGGGCCGAAGGAAGAAGGGCCGAAATCGATCTACCAGCAAAAGCTCACCGATCCGAAGCTGGTGGTGGTGGATCTGGGCGGGGCAACCGGGCCGGTGCCGAAAGCCATGATCGGTCGTGCGGAATTTGCCGACGTGCCGGTGCCGGGCTGGCGTCCGGACCTGCCGCCGCCGACATTCGCTGCCTCGGCACAGGGCGGCTGATCGCGTGTTCATGTCCGGCTTTCCCATTCCGGTCACGGTGCTCACCGGCTTTCTCGGCTCCGGCAAGACGACATTGCTCAATCGTCTGCTGAAGAACCCCGAGCTGAAAGACACCGTTGTCATCATCAACGAATTCGGTGACGTCGCCATCGATCATCTTCTGGTCGAGCAGGCATCCGACGGCATCATCGAATTGTCGGATGGCTGCCTGTGCTGCACGGTGCGCGGCGAGCTGGTCGACACGCTGGCCGAACTGGTCGACCGGGTGCAGACCGGCCGCATCGCGTCGCTGTCGCGCGTCGTCATCGAGACGACCGGCCTAGCCGATCCGGCGCCCGTGCTCCAGTCGATCATGGCGCATCCGGTTCTCGTTCAGGCCTTCCGGCTGGACGGCGTGCTGACGCTGGTCGATGCGGTCAACGGGGCGGCCACGCTGGACGCCCATATGGAAGCGGTGAAGCAGGCGGCGGTCGCCGACCGCATCATCGTGTCGAAGCTGGATATGGTGCCGGACGAGGCGGTGCCGGCGGGGCTTCAGGGGCGGCTCAGCCGCCTCAATCCCTCCGCGCCCATCCTCGATGTTCGCAATGCAGGGCTTGCGGAGCTGTTCGGCTGCGGCCTCTACGACCCCGAAACCAAGATCGCCGATGTGCGCCGCTGGCTGGGCGAGGCGGGACACGATCATGATCACCATCATCATCATGATGATTGCGACCACGGCCATGCGCATCACCATCACGATTCGCGTATCCGCACCGACACGCTGGTTCATGACGGGCCGGTGCCGTTCGCGGCCATCGAGATGTTCCTCGACCTTCTGCGCTCAAGCCATGGCGAGAACCTTCTGCGCATGAAGGGCATCGTGGAACTGGCCGAGGACCCGTCGCGGCCGCTGGTGGTGCACGGCGTGCAGAAGATCCTGCATCCGCCGGCACGCCTGCCTGCCTGGCCCGACGAAAGGCGCGGGACGCGGCTGGTGCTGATCACGCTCGACATGCCGGGCGACTATGTGAAGCGTCTGTTCGCGGCGATCACCAACACGCCGCAGATCGACATGCCGGACCGCGCGGCACTCGAAGCCAATCCGCTGGCAATACCCGGCACCTGAAGCGCCGCATTCCCATCCGCAAGACGGCGGGAAACTTCAAGCTATTGTTTCAGCGTGATTTTTCAGGCTTCTGTTTTGAGGTTGGCGCTCGGCTATCTGCCACGCTCGATGAGGAAGCGATGGCCGCCGTCAATTGCGGCGGTTTCGATTACGATGTGGCCGGCTTCGTTGCAGAAAGCGGGAATATCGAGAACGGCCAGCGGATCGGTGGTTTCCAGCCACAGGCGCGCTCCGGCTGGCAGACCCTGAAGGCGCTTGCGCGCCTTCAGCACCGGCAGGGGACAGTTGAGACCTTTCAGGTCATAGACATCCGTACTGTCGGCCAAGACGCCATCAGCCGCCGAACATGCCAAGCAGGCGCTTCTTCAGCTTCGCGGCGGCGCCGTCGTCAGCGGGAGCGCCGGACTGAGCCGCCTGGATCTCCAGTGCCTGCTGCGGTGTCTGCGCGGCAATTTCAGCAGCTTTTGCGGCCGCGGCGGTTTCCACCTTCTGCGCTTCCGCAGCTGCCTTTGCAGCGGCGACAGCCCTTGCCTTCTCTTCGGCGGCTTTCTTCTTCGCGTCCTGCTCGGCGTCGATGGCGGCCATGCGGCGGCCTTCCGCCGAATCGATGCGGCCCATGCGCTCGGTCTGGGTGATGGTGCCGTCAGCGTTCAGGGATGGCGGCTCGACCGGCACGCGTTCGCCACGGGCGCGCTTGCGCGTCCATTCCGAGACGATATGGGCCTCCTTGAGGCCGGCGATGGTCGGCTTCGGCGCGGGGGTGGAGGATTTCAGCGCGCTGTTGAAGGCTGCCTCATAGGTGCTCTGGTAGCTGGTGTAGGCGACCTTCAGCGAATCGGGCTGGGAGCTTGCCGGGCAGGCGCCGGTCGGGTTGAAGGGCTGGCCGTCGACGGGGAGCTGGTTGAACACATAGCGCCGCTCGCACACGTCCACCTTCGGCGGCACCTTGGTCAGCTCGAAATGGTCGTAGCCGACCTTCAGCATCTTCCAGAACTCGTAGTTCGGGTCGTTGCGGTAGCGGGCCATGTTGGCGGCGGTCATGCGGAAGGGGAAGGCCTGCACCTGAAACTCGGTCTGGCCGCCCTGGAAGGCGTCACGACCGAAGGCGTAGATCTCCTCGATCTGCTGGTCGGTCATCGAATAGCAGCCGGCCGAGGAGCAGGCGCCATGGACCATCAGGTTGGACCCGGTACGCCCGTTGGCGCGGTCATAGGTGTTCGGGTAGCCGATGTTGAAAGCAAGATGATATTGCGAGTTCGGCTTCATCTGCGACGGCCGCACCGTGTAGAAGCCTTCCGGCGCCTGACGGTCGCCCTCGGTGAACTTCGGCCCGAGCTTGCCCGACCATTTGCAGATGTCATAGCTGGCGATCAGGTCGTAGCGGCCGTTGGTCTTCTGCTTCCAGATCTCCAGCTTGCCTTCTTCCTTAAACACGCGGGCCATGACCGGCGCGGTCTTGTTCATGCCCTTGGCCTTCATGGCCTGCTGGATCTTGGGCGGAAGCTGGCGGTTGGCGTGCTGGGGCGCGAAGTCACCGATGGAGGAATCGGTACAGCCGGCAAGCGCTATGGCGCCTCCAATGGCGCCGATGAGAAGTCCGGCCCTGGCGAATCTGGTCAGCATGGACACGCTCTTCGTCTTTCTGCATTGGCCCGCCTTCCGGCGGCCTGAACGTCGATACAGGCGGAAGAGAACATTTCGCGCCATTCTCTCACGAATGGCATGGCCGCTCAATTCCACCGGAAATGGCCCCTGCGATATGCAGATCGCGGGCCTTTTCCTCAATTTGCTATAAACTCGTTAACCTTGCGAAATCCTTACCACAAGCCACCACCGCACTCCTCATGCACGCAACAGCCTTCACGGTTGCGTTATTGCGGGATGCGGCGGCATCTTTATGGCGAAAATGCGGTGGCAGCCGCAACGATCAGAGGTTGCGGCCCATTGCGAGATATTTTTCGCGGCGCTGCTCGCGGAAATCGACGTTTCCTTCGCCGAATTCCTTCATGGTGCGCGCGATCAGGTCGCCGGTGGCGCTGATGACGGCTTCGGGGCCGCGATGGGCTCCGCCCAGAGGCTCGGGAATCACCGCATCGATGATCTTGAGATTGAGCAGATCCTGTGCGGTGATCTTCATATTGGTCGCCGCATCCTTCGAGCGCGTCGTGTCGCGCCACAGGATCGAGGCGGCACCCTCCGGCGAGATCACCGAATAGATGGCGTGTTCCAGCATGTAGACCCGGTTGGCCGTCGCGATGGCGATCGCACCGCCCGATCCGCCCTCGCCGATGATGATGGAGATGGACGGCACCTTGAGGCCAAGGCCGGTCGAGGTCGAACGGGCGATGGCCTCGGCCTGGCCGCGTTCCTCGGCGCCAACGCCGGGATAGGCGCCCGCTGTATCGACCAGCGAGATGACGGGAATGCCGAAACGGTCGGCAAGCTCCATGATGCGCACCGCCTTTCGGTAGCCTTCAGGGCGGGCAGAGCCGAAATTGTGCTTCAGGCGGCTGGTCGTATCGGAGCCTTTTTCCTGACCAAGGATCGCCACCGGCTCGCCGCGGAAGCGGGCGAAGCCGCCGATAAGTGCCTGATCCTCGCCGAAGGTGCGGTCGCCGGCCAGCGGGGTGAAGTCGGTGAACAGGCCGCGCACATACTCCAGACAGTGCGGACGGTCGGGATGGCGCGCCACCTGCACCTTCTGCCATGGCGTCAGGGCCTTGTAGAGGTCGCGCAGCGCGTCGCGGGAGCGCTTTTCAAGCCGTGCGATCTCATCGGCAACATCCACGGACTCGCTGCCTTCAGCGAGCTTTTTCAGTTCCAGGATCTTGCCTTCGAGATCGGCAACCGGTTTTTCGAAGTCGAGATAATTGTACATTCGTGATCGGACCAGTGCGCCGGAAATGGCGTTGATTGATGCCTGCGCAACCCTGAACAGAAGGTTATCAGACGCGAAATGTCGCCCTCACATAACGATATGAGGCCTAGTCGGCAAGCGGATGGTGGTCATTGACAAGGCGCATAAGCCGCTCTTCCAGAACATGGGTGTAAATCTGGGTGGTGGAGATGTCTGCATGGCCGAGAAGCTGCTGGACAGCTCTCAGATCCGCACCGTTCTGAAGCAGATGGCTGGCGAAAGCATGGCGAAGCACGTGAGGCGATATTTTTTCGGCTGAAATGCCGGCCCGGGCGGCCAGCGCCTTGAGATCGCGGGCGAAGACCTGCCGGGCCAGATAGCCGCTTTCGGATGCCGCCGGGAACAGGAACGGGTTTTCAGCGAAGGCCGGAATTTTGTTGCGTGCGGCCAGCCAGGCCTGCATGGCCGCCCGCGCCTTGGGTGAAAGCGGCACCATGCGTTCCTTGTTGCCCTTGCCCCGGACCACGAAGAAGCGCTCGTCCCGCAAGGCCACCGCAACCGGCAGACCGACCAGCTCGCTCACGCGCAGGCCCGTCGCATAAAGCACCTCGACCAGCGCGTGCAGGCGCAGGGCGGCAACCGCGTCGCCGCCGGCGCGCAAAGGGGTAACCGCGTCGCCACCGGCGAGTGCCGGATCGGCGGCTTCCAGCGCGGCGCGGTCGAGCAGGCGGCCGGTCTCGGCCTCGCTCATGATCTTCGGCAGCGTGGCCGCTTTCTTCGGGCTGTCCAGCGTGCCGGTGGGGTCGTCATCGCGCAGACCTTCAGCATAGAGGAAGGCGAAGAACTGGCGCAGCGCCGAAAGCCTGCGGGCCTGCGAGGAGGCCGCGAAGCCGCGCGCGGCAACGCCGTCCAGATAGCTGCGCAAGGCTGCCGTGTCGGCCCGCGCCAGCCCGCTTGTGATGATCTCGGAAGCATCTTCGAGGTCGCGGCGGTAGGACTCCAGCGTGTTCAGAGCCGCCCCGCGTTCGGCGCTCATCATTTCGAGGAAAGCCTCGATGCGGGCCGCATCCTTCATGGCTTTTGCGGGTTTAGCTTTTCGGCCGGAATGCGCACGCTGAGCTCCGCCTGCTTCGGCTCCACGAACATCACCAGCGCCACCATGGCGCCGTAAACGATGCCGGCCAGAACGGCGAGCGTGACAATGAAGCGGAAGAGTGTCGGCATGAATTTTCGCTGGTTCTTTCTCGCCGGCCCGGATTTGTTTCCTTATGAGGCGGTGTTGCGGCCATTTCAAGGGCATGCAGATGGCACCGCTGCTTGACGCAACACGCCTTTTCATGTGGATACGCCACGATGACCCAACAGCAGGCACCCGAATTGCAGCATGGCCGCGCCGCCCTCCTCGACAGGCTGGGCAAACGCTGCATCGTGCTTGTGGGTCTGATGGGGGCCGGCAAGACCTCGATCGGGCGCAAGGTGGCGGCGGCGCTCGGACTGCCTTTCGTCGACAGCGATCTCGAAATCGAGGATGTGTCGCGCATGACCATCCCGGAACTGTTCGAAGCCTATGGCGAGCCCGAGTTCAGGGCGCTTGAACAGCGCGTCATTGCCCGCATTCTCGAAGGGGGGCCGAAGGTGCTGTCAACCGGCGGCGGCGCCTATATGAACGAGCAGACGCGCGCGGCCATCGCCAGCCATGGCGTGTCGGTCTGGCTCAAAGCCGATCTGGATCTGCTCATGGAGCGGGTGGCGAAGAAGCAGAACCGGCCGCTCCTGCGCGATCCCGATCCGCGCGGCGTTCTTCGCCGGCTGATGGATGAGCGCTATCCGGTCTATGCCCTGGCCGACGCGACGGTGGTGACGCGCGACGAGACCAAGGAGGTGATCGCCGCCGAGGTGATCGAGGCGATCAGCCGCCATATGGAACTTTCCGGCGAGGTGAACAAGTGAGCGAAGACGTAAAGGTCGAGGTCGGGCTTGGCGAGCGGGCCTATGACATATTGATCGGGCCGGGGCTGATCGCGCGTGCCGGCGAAGAGATCGGCAGGCGGCTTCCGGGCGTTCGCGTCGCCATCGTCACCGACGAGAATGTCGCGGCCACCCATCTCGAAACGCTGAAGGCGGGTCTCGATGAAGGCGGTATCGCGTCTTCCTCCGTGGTGCTGCCGGCCGGCGAAAAGACCAAGAATTTCACGGCGCTTCAGGAAGTCGTCGATGCGGTTCTGGCCGCAAGGCTGGAGCGCGGCGATGCGGTGATCGCTTTCGGCGGCGGCGTCATCGGCGACCTTTCCGGCTTTGCGGCCGGCATCGTGCGGCGCGGCATGCATTTCGTGCAGATGCCGACCTCGCTGCTGGCGCAGGTCGACTCTTCCGTCGGCGGCAAGACCGGCATCAACAGTGCGCGCGGCAAGAACCTCATCGGTGTCTTTCATCAGCCGAAGCTGGTGCTGGCCGATACCGCCGTGCTCGACACGCTGCCCGCGCGCGAGTTCCGCGCCGGCTATGCCGAGGTCGCCAAATACGGACTGATCGACAGGCCTGATTTCTTCGCCTGGCTGGAGAAGAACTGGCAGGAAGTTTTTGCAGGCGGGCCGGCCCGCATTGAGGCGATCGCGCAATCCTGCCGTGCCAAGGCCGACGTGGTGGCGCGCGACGAGTTCGAGACCGGCGACCGGGCGCTGCTCAATCTCGGCCACACCTTTGGTCATGCGCTGGAGGCGGCGGTCGCCTATGACGGCGCCCGTCTCGTGCATGGCGAAGGCGTCGCCATCGGCATGGCGTTGGCGCATCGGTTCTCGGCGCGCATGAACCTTGCCAGCCCCGACGACGCGGCGCGCGTCGAGGCGCATCTGAAGGCTGTCGGCCTGCCATGGCGCATGGCCGACGTTCCGGGCGGCCTGCCGGATGCGGAGACCCTGCTTTCCTTCATCGCGCAGGACAAGAAGGTCAGCCGCGGTGCGCTCACCTTCATTCTCACCCGCGGCATCGGCCAGTCCTTCATCGCCCGTGATGTGCCGACTTCGGAGGTTCTGGGCTTCCTTAAGGAGAACCACCCCGGATGATGCAGGCCGGCTGGATCGTTGCCCTTGTGCTGGCGGTGCTTGGTGCCGCGGCATTTCTGCTGCGCCACAGGCTGGCCGAAGCCATGGGCTATGTCAGCGCCGGAGATAATGGCGGCGAGGAACTGCAGCGCGGCAACGGAACGCGCGCCGACCGGCAGTGGCTGGGCGAACGCTTCGAACTGGATGAACTCGAAGTCTCGGACGTGATGGTCCACCGCATGAATATGCGCTCGCTCAATGCGGACAACACGCCCGAGGTGATCGTGCGGGAAATCCTGCAGAGCCAGAATACGCGCATGCCCTTATGGCGCGGTTCGCTGGATAATATCGTTGGCGTGCTGCACGCCAAGGACGTGTTGCGCGCGCTCGACGAGGCGGGCAACGACCTTGCGCGCGTCGACCTCATGAAGTTCGCCGAAAAGCCGTGGTTCGTTCCCGACACCACGACCTTGCAGGAGCAGCTCAACGCCTTTCTGCGCCGCAAGGCGCATTTCGCTATCGTGGTGGACGAGTATGGCGAGGTCGAGGGACTGGTGACGCTGGGCGACATCATCGAGGAGATTGTCGGCGAGATCGCGGATGAAACCGACATCGATCTGGCCGGCGTCAAGAAGGAAGCCGACGGCTCGGTGGTGGTGGACGGCACCGTGCCGATCCGCGATCTCAACCGCGCGCTCGACTGGGACCTTCCCGATGAGGAGGCGACGACCATCGCCGGGCTCGTCATCCACGAAACGCAGTCGATTCCGGAG
>Ga0265293_10012222_pt1 | contig 11447 bp, 9 predicted proteins | sample Munlanlewell138R_FD_192505 | JGI IMG/M metagenome (GOLD analysis project Ga0265293, IMG submission 192505) | Leachate microbial communities from a municipal landfill in Southern Ontario, Canada - Leachate well 138R | ecosystem: Engineered > Solid waste > Landfill > Unclassified | place: Canada... | reverse complement strand
ATATTTTACGCACCAAAGGCTTTAAGCTTTATTATCGCTTTACATTTCGTTGGTGCAACCGGATATATCTACTTGTCAAAGTGCATAAACTTATTATACTGTTTTAAGTTAAGTTTTGCAATAACGGATTCACCACCTTTCGTTAATAAATATTTATATTATTTTACAAATTTTTATAAAAAACTTTCGACTGTTACTAGCCCCCCAAAAATCCATCGAATATTTGATTATACTATAGATTGTAAACTACTTATTATATAAAAACAAGCTAAATTTTTCCACCATTGGATAGTACTATTATCTCGATTTATGGTATATAAATATAAGATGGTGCGACCTGTTGTAAAGATTTGCATAATGGTAAAGCCTATAAGTCGCCTTTGTTATTATTATAAAAAGGGGCAGCTTCCATTAAAGGCAATTTAATAGCTATTATTAAAGGGTCTCGTCATTATAGTAGAAAGACATGGTAGCTCTATACGAGCTTAACTGTTCGCTTGTTTCCCGGATGCACCATATCAAATGCAAACTCTTATTCTACTACTCTATACTCAATCTTGTCATCTATATTTACCATATAACATCTAGCAGTATACCCTTTATTATGATTTACCGGTGTGATACCCATACCTATAAAATGGTGCTCTGTTTTGGCTTCTTTTATTAAACCGGTAAAATGCAAATGCCCTGTAAATACAAAATCAACCTGTTGTTGAATTTGTTCATCAAATAAATCAGGAGCGTGGCTTTGAACATATTTGGTCATGTTTTTCCTTGGATCCGTATCCATTATAAACCGACGAATAGGTTGTGTGTCAAAAGGAACGTGTGTAAAAACAATATTTCTTTCATTTTTGGGCAAATACCGCTTTAGCCACTCTTTAGTACCCTTGGGTACATCGCTTTTTGCACTGTTAATCAAAAAAATGCCGGTCTTGTATCCTTCTATATAGCGGTTCCCGATCTCTATTCCTTACTACTGAAAATCTCAAGGGCATTAAGGCAATTCAACCTATATTCGCTTTCAAAGTGCTCTGTTATAATCTTCATTTCCTGTACCTATAAGATATGTGCTCTCAAAGAATAGTTTATTTCTATCTTAATTATATCTTTGTTGCCCCCGCAGTTAACATACTCATAAATCCAGGAATCAAGGCTATGGGGCGTTTTAGTTTTGGGACTGAGCCTGTATCCGTTAAGATCCATGAATTTTGCAAGAGCTGTGTTTATTATCATCCTGTTTTGCAGCATTTCTTCTCTACTGTCATTTCCTAAATAATCAAGGTCAATATCTACAGACAATCTTGGGAGATTGAATATTGTTAAGTTTATTGCAGTTCCGCATTTTAAAGCTAATTTACCCTTTAATATTGGATCATTGTTTATATATTCTAAAATATCTGCCAAGCGATACACCTTTTCTAATGTATCCCGGACAAATCCAAATTTGGTCGCTCTTTGAGAAATGTAATTTTTGTCATATTTATACAAGGGGTACACCTCCCTACTCTAGCATTTGAAAAACATCCTCAGGAACAACCAATTTCCATTGACTATTATATTTGTTGCTTTCTTTCGTTAAATACCTGCTACTTTTCCTGATTTTACTTTTACAGTAATTGATAAATTCTTCGGAAATTTGCAGCTGGACTTTATAATGTTCCAGTATAAATCCTGTTTTCTGATATAAAAACTGCATATCATATAAAGATAAATACTTGATTAATTGATTCTCATCCAAAAAAGGGATAGAAGTTATGCAATTCAGGAGTTCTTCCAGTCCCCCTATTTTTTCAAAATCTTTTATACTATCGATTACAGTACGCTCTAACGAAGTTATCCGAATCCCCATTGTGTTCTTTGGATAGATTACTCCCAAATCAAATTTTGAAGGAATATATTTATATGTTATGCCTTCAAATATAAAGTCAGCAAACCTTTTTGAAGATGATACATATATTTCGCAAAAAACCTGATTGGACATGCCCATATATTCGAAAGCAGAATGATGTGATATATAGGTAGTTTCATTTATTGCACAAGCAATATGATACTTTGAAGCTATAACCTGTCCATCAGCTAAGTTAACACAAGTATAAAGATTTTTTCTGATTTTTTTTACATACCCCTTTTTAGAAAGTCTTAACAAGAGAGAAGAAGCTGTTTTTTTATTGTTTACAAGATTACAAACATCATCTAAAGTAAAAGTATTCATTTTTGAAAGCTCTGCATATCCAACCATGTAATCACCTCTTTAAATAGAGCTATATTTTCTTTAGACATAAAGATTTTTTAAGCAAAATCCAAGCAATTTATTGTTGCTTTAAATATATCGCGTTTATCTCTATTTGCAAAGGTGTTGTTGATAAATTTAAAGTTACAATTTATATACCGATTGATCCAGAGAATTTAAGTTGTAAATAAGCGTTCAGTATAGTAAAATATACTCTCAAGGGGCTAAAATTTTACTGTGAAGCAGTTCGGGGGTTGAGGAGAATGGAAAGACCGGTACTATTAATAGGTTTTTACAACAAGAAAGCTCTGGGAGTCAGATATCTTGAGCGGGCTCTAAAAACCGCTGGATACGAAACTATAGTCGTGTTTTTTAAGGATTTTAACAGTGTTAAGCCCCAGCCTGTCACCGCCAAAGAGCTTGACTTGCTCAAGGAACTGATATTAAATGTCAACCCTGGAATTATCGGAATGAGTGTTATGGCATCCCTTTATCTTGAAACTGTATATTCAGTAAATGATATGCTAAAATCTAATTTTAAAATCCCCCTTGTCTGGGGCGGAGTATTTCCCACCCTATTTCCTGAAAAGTGTCTTGAATATGCTGACTATGTGGTCAGGGGAGAAGGCGAGGACTCTTTTAGCGAGCTTGTACATGCAATATATGCCAATAAGCCTGTAAACTCCATACCCAACCTTGCATATAGAAAAAACGAAGCTACTTATATAAATGATATCAGAATGCTTTGTGAAAACATAGATAAGTACGGTTACCCTGACATCGGGGGAAGCAATAAATACTTTATTAACAATAACACCATTACCGAGGGTGATCCCCAACTAAAATCAGTAAGCTATGAATTAACTGCATCAAGAGGCTGCCCTTTTATGTGCTCCTATTGTTCATCCATTAATTTGAAGCGTGTTTATAAAGGCAAAGGCGTCTATGTACGTTTTCGGAGTGTAAATAGTGTACTATCGGAGTTAAAAGAGGCAAAATCCAAAATAAAGGGTTTGAAAGTCATTCATTTCTGGGATGAAATTTTCTCTGATGACCCTGACTGGATTGACCAATTCAGTGAAAGGTATAAAAAGGAAATCGGTCTGCCCTTTGAAATATGGGGTCATCCGCTAAAAGTAAATAAACCCCTTATAAGCAAGCTTGTTGAGGCTGGTCTATATAAGGTTGTAATGGGTATACAAAGTGGTTCACCGAGAGTTCGTAAAGAGATTTTTCACCGGGTGGAATCTCAGGATGAAATAATCGGCGCAAGCAGTGTACTGCGTGAATGCAAAGTTCCCCAAGTGATATATGATTTTATGCTGCAGCATCCCTTTGAAACAGAGGAGGATATAAAACAGACTTACGAATTATGCACAAAGCTTAAAACACCCTTTGAGCTACAGCTCCATGGTCTTAATTTCCTGCCCGGAACAGATATCGTGGATATGGCAATTGATATGAATATATTGTCAGGTGAGCAACTGGAAAAAATTATGTATAGCTCGATACAGGAGCAGTATGATATGTATTGGGGCTATAAAAATGATAGCCTTATGTCAAATTTTTGGTATGCACTTACTTACATGACCCAGTTTGGCGTAACACGACCCCTTGCTGTATACTTTGCAAAAAAAGGTGGTTCAGAGCGCCATGTAAGGCTTGCTTTGAAGTTATACAAAAGAGTACAATTTTTGTCCCGCATAAGATATTACTATAAAAAGGGAATGATTGTGATAAGAGCACTGGTAAAACACAACTGAATTATACCTGTACGAAACATCCACAAAACCTAGTGTTAGATCACCTTTCTACAGGTTTTACATGCAGCCTTGATGAGCTTTTGATAAATAATCTATGTAATTACAGTTAACAGTCCCTCGTGCCTAGAAAATAAATAATCATCTCTAATATAGCTATTTACAGCAAGGCTTAGTAAAACAACTGCTCTTATGCATTCTTTGCTCTTTCTATTTTCCCCATAAGTCTTGACATCCTTTTTCTAAGTTCCATGATAACAGCATTATTTATATATCCTCTTTTAAGGCATATATCAAGGGCTTTTTGAGTCAAATCCAAAGCTTTACCATAATCTCTTGCTTTATGCTCATAATATTTGGCAAGCTCAATAAGTGGCGGTATATGATATGCACTTTTATTTTCCAATATAAATTCCCAGCATTGTATTGCACTATTATAATCCCTATTTCGTTTATACATACTTCCAAGCTTTTTAGCTGCGGTCTCACCCAAAAATCCTTTATCATTTTTCATACATTCTTCATAGCACCGTACAACCATTTCCTTCTCTTCACATGCTTCAAAAATCCTTGCAGCACCCAGCAATTCATAAGAACCGTCCGTTTCTTCCATGGGGTTATCCACTATCGAAAGTATTCTTACAAGCAAGGAAATCATGGAAATAATATCTGACCGGTTATGGCTTATTACCCTTTTTATATCCGTGGTATCACCACTTTCAAGAAACTTGAAATAAACAGAAGGTATCAGCTCCCCCGGAATATCATTTACTCTGTATTCACCCAGTATATTTTCCTCTAGCGAAGTCAGTCTGCAGCTTTCCAGCTTCAGCTTCCATATTCTGCGAGATGGATATAAAAGATCAAGATGTATGGGACTTTTCATAATGGGTTTCATTCTGTTAAATATAAACCTTGACTCAATAAGATTCCAGTCAAATGCCTTTCCGTTAAACGATACCAACCCACAAAAATTCTTAAAAAGTGTGTTCAGCTCTTCAAGAACGGAGGGTTCATCGTCGTAATCACGCATGAAGTATTGCCGCAGCACAAAAGAACCTTTATTAAAAAAACCTACGCCAATAAGAAATGCAACTGTGCCTGCACCGCCTAGTCCTGTAGTCTCGGTATCAACGAATAGGAACTTTTCAATGCCCTTATTTGAAGCTTCAGGGTTTAAATGGTTAAGCAATGCATTATCTACTTCAAGAATATCTCCAAGCCGGTATCCTCCATGAAGGTAACTTAAAGGAAACACATTTTCAATTACGCAGCAGCTGCCCTCTATATTAGAACATAATGTTCCTCCAAGCTTTTGGGAAACATCACGCTTTAAATTAGGCTCATCAGGCTTTTGTGTTTTGCGGTTTTCCTTATAAATCTGAAGCTTGCTTATAATATCCAAATGTTTTTTCCTTCCTTCATCTACTTGATGCTATCCTGCAAAATCATATCCAGTACGGTGAGCGTAATCTCCTTGGGGTTTCCATCTCCTGAAAACTCGTTTAAAGGTCCTACACATGATGGGCACCCTGCTTCACACCCACATTTTTCAATCATCTCTCTGGCTGTTTTAAAAAGCTCAGAATGAAGTTCATACAACTTATCGCTAAACCCAACTCCTCCCGGGTAACTGTCGTAAATATATATAGTAGGTCGCTGGGTAAATGTGGATCTTACCTGATATATCACGTTTATATCCTGTGGATCACACATAAGATAAATAGGAGCACTATTGGCAAGGATGTTGGATAAACCCAATAAGCCATTCTGAGCAGCCTCCCGTGTCATGGAAATATGCATATCCGACGGCAGGCTTACCCAATAGGATGTAGTGTGCATTTCAAGCTCGGGAAGATTTACAGGCCCTGCACCTATATTTTCATGAGTATGGAACTTTATTTTCTTGAACATGTTTACCTTGCTGGTTACCATTACTTCTCCCGAACACTTCTGTATGTTTTCACCGTTTCGCTCCTTAAATACATCAATAACCTTAAGGTCAACAGCTAGGTCTGCATCGGTGTAATAATCCACATCCACTTTTCTCACATACGCTTTTTTCTCATCAAAATCAAGCTTTTCCACTTGAAACTGTATTCCCTCATGAATATATATAGCTTCTTCGTGGATGAGCATTGGTGCAGCAAACCGGTCAACCTCACCGATTACCCTGTGATGTGGTTCTGATATATCAATAATAATAAAGTTCTCATTGGCTGCACTCCTAAGACTTATATCTGCAGCGGGAAAAACGTCGGACATCCAATGCCACCTATTCCCCACCCTTCTTAAAATTCTTGCTTCTTCCATGTACTCTAAGATTTCTCGGGTAGTGTCCACTCCAAACACTTCTCCATCCACAAAGGGAAGTTCAAAAGCCGCACATTTTATGTGATTATACAATATTACAAGATTGTCGGGATTAATTAAGCCGTTCTCAGGACTACGACCAAAAAAGTACTCTGGATTGTTTATAATAAACTGATCTAAGGGACTGCTGCTGGCAACCATCACTGCCGCCGACGTAGAGTTTTTCCTGCCGGATCTTCCCGCCTGCTGCCATGTGCTTGCAATATTTCCCGGGTATCCGCAGATAACACATGCTTCTAAGCTGCCAATATCAATTCCCAGTTCAAGAGCACTGGTACTGACTACACCCTTAATTCTGCCTTCCCGTAATCCTTTTTCTATCTGCCGCCTTAAGGTTGGAAGGTATCCACCCCTGTAACCTCGTATATTGTCTGTGTTCTGCATTTTCTTTTTTAATATTTCCTTAAGGTAGGTAACAAGTACTTCCACTCTCAGCCTGCTGCGGGTAAACACTATGGTTTGTATATCATTCTTTATAAAAGATTCAGCAAACCTTTGCGCCTCCAAAGTAGAGCTGCGCCTTATTCCAAGCTCTTTATTAATTACCGGCGGATTATAAAATATAAAGTGTTTTTCTCCTGTGGGAGCGCCGTTATTATCAATAAGTGTCATTTGTCTTCCGGTAAGTCTTGAAGCTAGCTCCTCGGGATTTGCAATGGTAGCCGAGCAGCATATAAACTTTGGTTTTGATCCGTAAAATTCACATATTCTTTTCAGTCTTCGAAGCACATTGGCAAGGTGGCTTCCAAAAACTCCCCTGTAATGGTGCACCTCGTCAAGTACTATAAACTCCAAATTCTCAAAGAGCTTTGTCCATTTGGTATGATGCGGCAAAATTCCGCTATGCAGCATATCAGGATTGGTAACCACAATATGACCTGCCTGACGAATAGCCTTTCTGGCCGCTTGAGGCGTATCACCGTCATAGGTGTACGTCTTTACATCGACTCCTGCATCAGTGATAAGCTCATGAAGCTCAGTCGTCTGATCCTGAGAAAGAGCTTTTGTCGGAAAAAGAAAGAGCGATCTTGATTCATTATTCCTTATTATGGAATTTAATACAGGGAGATTGTAACACATGGTCTTTCCGGATGCAGTAGGTGTTACAACCACAATGTCTTTATTTTCATTAACCCTTCTTAAAGCTTCAGCCTGATGGGTATACAGCTCTTTAATTCCCCTTTTTAAAAGTGCAGCTTTAAGCCTTTCATCAATGAAATCCGGTATTTCCTCAAAAAATGCATCCTTAGCAGGCGCTTGATGCCAGTAGGTAATATTATTCTTTATTCTGTCTTCATTTTTGAAATATTCAAGTATTTGTTCTAAATTCATTTTATAGCTCCTAGACACCGAACATATATTCAGATTTTATATCAGATTATAAGAAAAGTAAAGTATAGTCAATATGTTCCTTTTGAAAAGTTACTATAAGAAATGTCTCTTAAGAGGTAGCTTCTCTTTCATGAAGTACCGCTCCAATACTGCAATACAGCATCAGCAACGAAAATAGCTGGTTCGCTTCTCCAATGATGTAGGTGTAATACACTTTTTGTTATTTTAACGAGTAATCTTTATTCATTTGATATTTTATTCATGTTCTTATTCTCCTCGTGAATATATAACTGACTCACTCACACTATTATTTTCGTATATTTTCTTCACTATCTCCTCTATATTGGGTTCTTTGAGTGTAAGGTCAGTAATGTCGTAGCTTCTTGTAATCAAGGTTATTGCTTCTGCTACACTAATTTCTTTTTTATCAAATAGTATCCACTTTTTCGGTCCTTCTTCCTTGATAACTTTGAACCTATTCTCCACAATATTAGTATTTTCATTTGCCAATTCAATAGTAAGCATATATCCACCGCTATATTTTTCTTTGAAGCTTGCTAATGAGCCGTCATATATGATTCGACCGCGATCAATCATTGTAATGAATAATGTAAGTAGTGTACCAAATATTCGTATGTATGAATTTGCCCTATATGTATATCGCTGCTGGAATGACTTTTTAATAAATTCTAGATAAACATCCAAAGCCAGATCCCCCCCAGTAGATACCATGCATGGAAGATAAAAATCAAGAGATGCTCGTTCATTTTGCATAATATACCATTTGTATTAAAATCCAATTTCGACTTATTTACAATTACTATGCTAATTCAAAAGTGTTAATTTGTAAATAGTTATTTTCCTACTTTATAGTAAAAAATCAATATTACTTGAAAATAGACTATAATATTTAAATTGGAATATATTTTATTGAGCATTAAGTGATACATTTAATTGTAGTGTCAAATCGTTTCTGTTATCACATAATTCGATTGAATTATGTGATTTTTTGTGATATGATATCCTTTGAGGTGATGTACTATGTATAGACAGGCAATAGAAGCTTTAAAGAAATGGAAAGTGAATCTAAATAGAAAGCCTCTAATAATCAGAGGTGCAAGGCAAGTGGGTAAGACATGGCTTATGAAAGAATTTGGGAAAAGCTGCTTTAATCATACTGTTTATATTAATTTTGACGGCAATAAACGGATGAGTGGGCTTTTCTCCGGGGATATGGATGTGCGCCGAATAATCATTGGGCTGGAATTGGAAGCAGGCTTTAAGATAAACCCCGATAACACACTAATTATATTTGACGAAGTACAGGAAGTACCCCATGCTTTAACATCATTGAAGTACTTTAATGAAAATGCTCCCGAATACCGTATCGTGGCAGCTGGAAGCTTGCTTGGCGTCGCGCTTCATCCTGGGACTTCCTTCCCTGTTGGAAAGGTGGAATTTTTGGATCTTTATCCCCTTAACTTCACTGAGTTTCTTATGGCTACAGGAAAGGAACAGTTTGCGGAGCTTCTACAAAAAGGCGATTTTGCCATGATAACAAGCTTTAAGACAAAATATATTGATGCTTTGAAGCATTATTATTTCGTTGGCGGCATGCCAGAGGCGGTTTTTCACTTCTCGCTGGACAACGACTTCAACAAGGTTCGTGAAATACAAAAAAGAATATTGGACGCCTATGAACAGGATTTTTCAAAACATGCTCCAATTGAAACCGTACCCCGTATCCGTCTGCTTTGGAACAGTATCCCGGTACAGCTTGCAAAAGAAAATAAGAAATTTATATACGGGCTTGTTAAGGAAGGGGCAAGAGCAAGGGAATATGAGCTTGCTATGCAATGGCTGATCGACTGCGGTCTTGTAACTAAGGTCTCACGAATTTCGAAGCCCGCCCTGCCTCTTAAAGCCTATGAGGATTTAAAGGCATTTAAGCTTTTTATGGTAGATGTAGGGTTATTATCATGCATGTCCAGGCTAAATCCTCAAACCTTGCTTGAGGGAAATGCTCTTTTCGAAGAATTTAAAGGTGCCTTGACTGAGCAGTATGCATTCCAGCAATTAAAAGGCTTAAAAGAGATTGATACCTATTATTGGACCAATGACCGCGGTAATTCCGAAATCGACTTTATAATAGATAATGGATATGCTATTATACCCATCGAGGTAAAAGCTGAAACCAATCTTAAGGCGAAGAGCTTGAAGACCTACAAAGAAATGTTTTCTCCCACAGTTTCCATACGGACCTCTATGAGAGACTACAAAAAGGAAGATTGGCTTGTCAACATGCCTCTGTATGCCATATCTGAGTTATCAAGCCAGATTTGAAAAGTCATATAGGAAATCAGAAAACACCGCATCTTTATCAATGAGGCGATGTCATTCTATACCATACCTATTGGCAATGTCCATACATCACCTGCCAGCGGCAGCCTTTCTTTTGCAAGGCAAATTACTGCACCAGTGCCAACTTTTTTGTTCCGAATGCTATTCAGTTTATGGAATGCTTTGACCATCGACTTTGTCGGATCGCTGCTGGTCTTTATTTCAACAGGATGCAGTGTGTCGCCGTTCTCAATCAATAGGTCTATTTCATTTTTGTCGGCATCGCGGTAATAATACAATGGTGGCTTAACAACTCCATCGTTATAATAGCTTTTGAGGATTTCCCCAAATACAAAACTCTCAAATATGTGTCCCCACATTGCACCGTTTACCAGCTGTTTCGGCGTGTTCCAGCCAAGCAGCCAGCAAGCGAGTCCTGAGTCGAGAAAGTATAGCTTCGGTGTTTTTATCAAACGTTTGTTGAAGTTATTGTAATACGGCTCAAGCAGATACACAAGCCCACTGGATTCCAGCACAGACAGCCATGACCGAATTGTTTTTACGTCTTTTCCGCAAATCTCCGCCATTGTTGTAAGGTTAAGCATTTGACCTGTAAGCGATGCTGCAGACTTTACAAACTTAATAAACGCCGATTCATCCTGAATCTTCAGAACATCTTTGATATCTTTCTCAATATAAGTTTGCAGGTATGAGCTGTAAAAGTCAGCCCAGTCATACAAATCGCTTTCGTTTTCGTGTAGCTCCGGGAATGAACCTTTGTGAATAAATATCGTGAGAGTATCATAATCAAAACCCCCACCTGAGCCAATGGCATCCATATGTTCTATTGTCGGAATGAAAGGTGTGCGGTACAATAACCCCGCAAGCTCCCGCATTGACAGTCCCATAAGCTTAATAACTCCGGCTCGTCCTGCTAAACTGTCGCTGACATTCTTCATCAGCTTCAGGCTTTGCGAGCCAGTGAGGTAGAACTGTCCTTTTATTTTGTTCTCATCTACAATATCCTTGATATAATCGAAAAGCTCAGCTGCTTTTTGAATCTCGTCAACAATAATGGGTGGTTTGTAGGTGTCGAAAAACAGCGATGGGTTTTCTCGTGCGCTTTCTCTAACAAGCGGACGGTTCAACGCAACATAGTTGATGTTGTGATAAACCTCTCTGAGCATAGTGGATTTGCCCACCTGCCGTGCACCAGTAAGCACCAGAACAGACTTCCGCTTTGCAATACGTGAAACCACCGGCTCAATATGACGCTTAATATACATGAGTTATTACCGTTACGCAAAACTTATAAAACTCTGTAAAAACATTGAAAAAGTTTATGTTTGCTTCCTCATTCAACGTGTCCGACCTCGGCTAGCCTAATATCGTTTGATGTAACACTCCAG
>Ga0265293_10012221_pt1 | contig 11447 bp, 13 predicted proteins | sample Munlanlewell138R_FD_192505 | JGI IMG/M metagenome (GOLD analysis project Ga0265293, IMG submission 192505) | Leachate microbial communities from a municipal landfill in Southern Ontario, Canada - Leachate well 138R | ecosystem: Engineered > Solid waste > Landfill > Unclassified | place: Canada... | reverse complement strand
TGCATTGTTTTTACAAGCAATTGCGGCGGCTGTCGGTTCTGTCGGAACTACATATTATGTGGATTGCAATTCCGGCAATGACGCTAACGACGGTTCGAGCTGGGAAAATGCGTATAAAACGCTCGCGCCGGCAATTGCGGCAAGCCATGCACGAATCGCGGCGGATTCAACCGGATGGGCAAGCAGGAACAGGATTTTCATTAAAGGCGACAGCTTCGAGGAAAACCTGACCGCGTTTCCGCAGAAGACCGATATCATTGGGGTGGGTTCATGTGACTTCATCCCGAAAGCAAAAATAATCGGTTACCATAAGCCTGCGACGGCCGTAATGGGATGTCGTTGGTTTAACGTAGCGTTTCAGTATTTCGGCGCAAAACCGATTGTTGATTTGATTACGGGAAATCACGGAGCGGCGTTTGTCGGCTGTGACTTTATCGGGGATAGTACGACAACGAAATGCATTCTGTCAACGAACAATGCGGATATTCGAATTGAGGGGTGTCAGCTCTATGGCAATGGTACGACAATACCTGCTATCGGGGTTGATATTGCCGGAACGACACACAATGTCAATGCGAAAATTATCGGCAATTTCATTCATGCAGCGGTCGGCATAGCTGTGGCGGCAAATGGTAAAACAAGCGGGGGGTTGATTGCTGATAACTATATCCGGGCTACCGGTCTTGCGATTGACGAGAACTCTGATTTAATGCTTGTTGTGAATAATCGCTGGGTGAGCTCGGCCGGCAACGGTTCTGCGGACACTTGCGATTTAGAACTTGCAAACTGTGTCGGCAATATTTTGACAACAGCAAATGGTACTTGTTATGCATATCCCGGCATAACGAATCCGACGGCGTAACCATGAAAGTCAAAATCATTAAATCCGCATGGAGCACGGAGGGCGAATTGGTTGCCGGTACTAAAATGATTTTCAGCGACAGAACAGCTAAACTACTCATTGCCGGCGGTTATGCCGAGGAGGTGACGGCACATGATAATTATTCCGGTCGCAAACGAACCGGTAACAATCGACGAGGCAAAACTGCATCTAAGGCTAACCGATGACATAATTACGGGCGATACGGTTGAGGACGAACTTGTGCTGTCGTTAATTGTTGCGGCACGGGAATATTGCGAAAATTATACAGGTCGGGCGTTGGCAACACAGACGCAGGAAATGTATTTGGACGAGTTCCCGTGCCGGAATGAAATTAGTCTTATTCCGGACATCCAATCCGTTACGAGCGTGACATTGGTTGATGGTGTTGGCGATCAGACCGTATTGTCCGAGGATATCGATTACTTAGTTGATGTTCCCGGCAGTCGAATTGTTCTGCCATACCGAAAAACATGGCCTGCGTTTGAACCGTATCCGATTAATCCGATCCGGATACGGTACGTGACGGGATACACGAGTGCGCCGCAAACGATAAAACAAGCCATGTTACTGCTTATCGGTCATTGGTATGCAAACCGCGAGGCAACCGGCGAGGCATCCGGGCAGATTGATTTTGCTGTTCGTGCGCTGCTCGGGATGTTCCGTGTGAGGTGGTTTTGATGGTGCGGGCAGGGAAATTGAACCGTAGAATAACTATTCAGAGGAAAACGGTCGCGCCGGATTCATACAATCAGTCGATCGAAACATGGAAAGATGAGTTTTCGCTTTGGGCGCAGGTGATATCGTCTGGCGGTCGTGAGTATTACGCGGCGCAAAAACTGAATGCGTCAACCGAGATTGTTTTTAGCGTCCGGTATACAACGGGTATTGCGTCGACTGACCGCATTAAATACGGTTCGCGTGTGTTCGAAATATTGAGCGTTAACGATGTTGACGGTATGCGGGAAGAACTACAAATTTCTGCGAAAGAGGTGGTTTAGTTGGAAATTGAAGAAGCTTTAACGGCTTATTTACTGGCTCAAGCAGGATTAGGCGCGCTCATCTCAAATAAGTTTTTCTTTGAGGAAATACCACAAGGGACAACGCTTCCGGCAGTTGTCTGCATAAAAATTTCGGATATAAAAAACCACCTCTTAACCGAGCAGGACGAATTAGAGCGTCCGATATTTCAATTTACATCATTCGCTCAAACAAAAGCAGCCGCGAGGAATGTTTTAAATCAAATAAAAACCGCTTTATGTGACTTCAACGGCACTATGAGCGGTATTTTTATTCAGAAAATAGAACAACAAAGCGAAATAAGCAATCTTGAAACCACATCAGATGGAACCACTAAGGTTTACACAGAATCAGCAGAATTTGAAATCAACTATATTAAGGAGTGAATTTAATGTCAACACACGCATTCGGGACGGCTTTTACTTGGAATTCGCAGACCGTAGCAAAGTTAACAGCAATAAACGGAATCGAAACCACGGCAGAGGCTGTCGATGTTACTACGCATCAGTCAGCAGATTATTATAAGGAGTTCATAGCGGGGCTATTGGAAGCCGGTGATGTTGCGCTCGAGGGTAATTTTGACGCAACTGACGCGAACGGTCAGATAGCTATGTTAACCGACATGAACGCCCGTACGGCTCGGGATTGTACAATTACATTCCCGTCATCAACCGGAACGGTTTGGAGCTTTAACGGTATTATAACCTCGTTAAAAATTGGTGACGCGCCTATTGATGGCTTGATACCGTTCTCGGCTACAATTAAGCCTACCGGCAAGCCAACTTTGACGGTGGCAACTTCGGCAGGACTTACTACGCCGTTCTTTGCAATTAGTGAGAGTGCTGTTGTTTATCCGGACCCTGCGGCAACTACATACGATTATGTAGCTACCGTACTAACTGCGGTTGATTCGGTGACAATTACGCCGACCGCAACAGCCGGAACAATTACCGTAAACGGAAACGCCGTAACGAGTGGCGAGGCTTCATCTGCTATCGCGTTGGGTGCTGCGGGAACGATAACTACAGCAACAATCGTTGTTACGGAAACGAACAAAGCACCTAAGACTTACACTATTAGAATCGCAAGGGCATAACAGTGCGGGGCGGCTAATACCTGCCCCGATAAATTTATAGGAGTTGATAATAGATGCGGCAATTAATAACTAATGACGTTTTTAAAATGAGCAAAATACTTAAAAAACTTAACCTGAATTTTGATTTTAATATTGATTCGAAAGATAAAAATTGGGATGAAAAGTTTGGAGTTGAAATCATAAAGAAAATTGCTGAAAATGCGCACTTGGCACAGAATGAAATTAATGATTTTTTAGGTGAGCTTGCAGGAATTACCGGTGATGAGTTTGGTAAATTACCAATTAAAGATGCAATAAAAATAATTAACGAATTTAAAAACCTTGATGGAATAAATGATTTTTTCAAATCAGCAGGGCAATTGACGCAATAGAAGTCATTGACCTGCTTTTAAATCGTTACGGCAATGTGGATTATATCTTAAACACTAATTTTGCAGAAGGAATTTCAATAATTACTAAAGCAAAAGAAAAAGAAACAGACCAAATAATATGGGAAATGTGGCTATCTTTGTATCCAAACATGAATAAAGATAACTTTATTTCATTTAATGATTTTAAAAATAAAATAACAAACAACAAAAAAAACAAAAATCAAACTGACGATGAAATGTTGGCTAAGGTTAAGATATTAAACGCGGCGTTTGGTGGCGAGGTGATTTATGTATGAGTATAGAATTTGAAATTGAAGGTCTTGAAGAATTGATAAAGGATTTTACAAAGCTCGGTGATAACGCTTTACCATACTTATACGATTCAGCGACGGAGGCTACTAATTATGTATTAAACAAAGCACAACAAAAGGTGCCGGTCTCAACCGGTGTGCTGAAAAAGAGTTTGACCGCGCGGAAGGTTAAGAAAAGCAAGAAGTACCCTTATCGCGTGTTCGGCAGTGTGACATTTAAACCTAAGGGATATTATGGCGTGTTCGTCGAGCTCGGGCATAAGCTTAAAATTAAAGGCAATACGGTGGGCACAGTAAAAGAAAAACCGTTTATGCGTCCCGCCGCGGATGAGAGCAAGGCGGAGGTTGGACGGATCATAGCCAAGGGTTTAAACAAGGCGCTCGAGCAGTTGGGAGGTGCGAAATGAGCAGTATAATTCGTTCGCTTATGGTCAAGGTTGGAGCTGATTTAACTGATCTTGATAAGAGCATGAAGAAAATGTCTAAAAATTTAAAAAGTGCCGGTCGTGATATGCAAAAAACAGGTGCGAGTTTAACCAAGGGCTTGACGGTGCCTATATTGGGCGCCGCTGCCGGCATAACAAGTATGGTAGTTGCTGCGGGTAAGGGTGCGGATGAACTTATCACTTTATCAAATAAGACGGGTATAACCAAACAGGCGCTGCAGGAAATGGAATATGCCGCGCGGTTCATCGATGTCGAAGTCGAAACAATGACGGACAGCATGATTAAACTAACTAAAAACATGGATAACGCGAACAAAGGCTTGAAAGACCAAGAAGAAGCCTTTCAAAAACTCGGGGTGGAATACAAAAACAATGACGGCTCGCTTCGTAACGCCAAAGAAGTATGGTCGGACGTTATTGACGCACTCGGCGAAATGTCAAGCGAAGCTGACAGGGACGCTATGGCATTACGTTTATTTGGGCGTTCTGCGGCTGAACTAAATCCGCTCATAAAAGCGGGTGGAGACGAATTAAATAGGCTCGGGAAAGAAGCGCATGAAGTTGGCGCAATAATGAATGACGAAAATGTTACCGCGCTTGGGAAATTCGATGATGAAATGCAAAAACTTCAAGCTGTTATGAAAACAGCGGGCGGTAATATTGGTGCGGCATTTTTGCCTGTATTAGAAAAATTAACGCCAATAATTCAGGACAAAATAGTTCCAGCTATTTCAGGATTTGCAAATAAAATATCTGATTTAATTAATTGGTTTTCGAACTTATCGCCGAATATGCAAGGAGTAATACTTTCTGTTACCGGATTAGTTGTCGCGATTGGACCCGTTATGATGATTGTCGGAAAGCTAACGAGCGGTATAGGAGGTTTAATCGGGGGCATAGGTGCCGCCGTTAAAGTTATACGTGGCGGCGGAGGAATAGTAAGTGCGTTAGGTGCGTTAATAGGACCCGCAGGAATAGCGTTGGCTGCAATCGTGGCAATTGCCGCTGCAGCTTTTTTAATTATAAAAAATTGGGATAGTATTAAAGAATTCTTCATGAATCTATGGGAAAATACAAAAAGTGTTTTTTCTTCTGCCTGGGAATTTATTGCGGGTTTGTTTATAAAATACACGCCTTATGGTTTGATAATTCAAAACTGGGATAAAATAACCGGGTTTTTCACTGAATTGTGGGATAAGACAAAGGACATATTTGTGTTAACTTGGGAATTTATAAAAAAATTATTTTTGAATTACACTCCCACCGGATTGGTAATTAAACATTGGGATAAAATAAAAGATTTCTTCTCTAAACTATGGGGGAATGTAATAAGCGGAATTACCATTGCATGGGACGGCATAAAAGCCTTTTTTACACAAACAATCCCGAATGTAATTAAAATAATTGTTGACGGATTTAAGTCTTTGCCATCTAAAATGATTGAAGTAGGCAAAAGCATAATCGCAGGGATTTGGAACGGAATATCAAGCTCTTTTGAATGGCTCTCTACTAAAATCGGCGGAGTTGTAAGCTCAATAAAAGGTTTTTTTACTGGAAAAAATGGATTTGATTCGCATTCCCCGTCGCGATGGGGCGAAAAATTAGGCAAAAACGTAAACGAGGGTCTGGCTAACGGATTAAACGCAAGTTCAAAATTGCTTGAAAACGCCGTTTCGGATATTATGGGTAATCTTAATTCCAATGCAGTAGTTGATTTGAGAGCAAATACAGCAACATCATCAAGCGACTTATCGATGGCAAACGCAATATACAGCGGAATTAAATCCCTTGCTTCGTCGTTTAAAACAAACGGCGCACAAGCTCCGGTTGTTGTTTTGCAAGTTGGCGAAACAGAACTCGGACGCGTTGCATTACCCGGCGTTATTAAGGAATCAAAACGGCTTAATCTGAAACTTTCGGAGGTGTAAATGGTGGGTGTTATAAATGGCGTTAGTATTGTTGAGCCGATTGGATTTGCACCTCGCAAGAGCATTGTAAGAGCGGGCGAAATGGTAAACGGATTAGGTCAGACAATAGGCGATTATGTACGGACTAAATATGTTTTGAATTATAAATTTGAAGCATTACCCGCTACACTTATGAGCGATTTGGTTGACGCTTTAGACCCAGAAACGTATGATACATTCTCGGTTACACATTCGAGCGTGGAGGGTGATTATACGGGTACATATAGGGTTATTGAGCCGTTACAAGGCGAGAAGCTAATTTATAACGCATCGGACGGTGCGTACATGTGGGGCAATGTTACAATGACTTTAGAGGAGGTATAGTATGCATAATGTATCTCATCTTTTTTTATCCGATATGTCAAAAATCACGCGACCGAAACTATACGCCGAGGTTGAGTTTAGACAGCTTGCAGTAGGAGCGGACGAGGACGCTTCATTTTCAGCAACCGGAGCTGACGCGATAAGCCAAACAACAGCTTTGTCAAATGGCGAAGTTTTAGCTATGAATTACGCTCGGCTTGAAACTGGTGGCTGGGTTTTGGACGGAAGCATTGATGTTTTAGAAGATGCCATAACGGAACACATCGGATTATTAAGCTCGAATTTATCATCCGAAAATTTAACACTTTCAACATTACAAGTAACCGCCGAATTTTCATCTGTAATATCAAGTGCTGGATTGACAATATATTTCGATTCCGCGCAAGGTGGATATGCGCCGGAATTTGTGATTAAAACATATAACGGCGTTACTTTGGTCGACACATTTAATGTTACGGCTGATAATTACATCTTTAGTATGGATGACGCTATGGATAGCTATGACAAGGTTGTTGTTGAGATAAACAAATGGAACTTACCGGGCGCAAGAGCAAGAATAACCCAAATACTGTTTGGTAATGTTCGCGTTTTTGGTAACTCTGAAATGGTTGAGTTTTCCGTGTTAAACCAAGTTAATCCGGTAAATGAAACAAATGCAACGGGCGAGTTGGTGTTTGCTTTTGACAACCGTGATGGAAAATATGACTTTGAAAACCCAATCGGAATATTTGATTATATCACTACTCGTCAAGCGGCATACCCGCGAATTGGATTTGAAAGCGAGTTAATACCGCTCGGGGTATATTATTTGTCTGAGTGGAAAACCGAACAAGGCAAAGCTACATTTAAAGCTTTGGACGCGTTATCCTTATTAGACCAAAACATGGCGACAACATATTATTCGACAAAAACATTAACTTACATTGCAACCGACATTTTAACAAAAGCCGGAATAGCCGAATATGTCTTAGAAAGCAGCTTGGATGATATCACTGTATCTACAACAATTTCAAATAAAAAATATATTGATACGCTAAAAGACATAGCAATAGCGGCAAGGCTTACATTACATTGTAACCGAGGCGTTTTGACAATCGGTGAATTGCCGAGTACGGTAAATGATTACACGATTAATTGGACGAATAGCGCAAAGCCCAAATCAGAGTTGAGCGAACCGATTAAATCAATAACAGTCGGATACGGCACGGAAACGGTAAGCGACACCTACAATGACAACGGACGAGAAATCAGCATTACAGAAAACGGATTTATAAAAACTGTAGATGTCGCAAGTGCGGTTTTGGCTTGGCTTGAAGATTACTATTTAAGACGCAAAGTTTATAAAAACTCGTGGCGGCAAAACCCCATGATTGAATGCGGTGATGTGATTAAAATACAAGGCGCGTACGGAACGGTTAACGCACAAGTTGAGCGACAGCAAATGAGTTATTCAGGCGGTGGATTAACCGGACAAACAGATAGCAGGGTGGTGTAGGTATGGCATGGCAAACACCTATAACGGACAGGACGCAAACGGAAGTTACCGAACTAAAACGCATAAAAGCGAAAGTTAACACAAGCGGTTATGACGCTTTGACCGAAGCAGAAAAAACCGAGCTTGCAACGGGTAAAGGCAGTTATAGGATTTCCGATTTAAACCGCGTCAATGAATGCGTTGCATACTTAGCAAACGCTTTTAATACAGCCGGATATCATGTAATTACCGTACCTAAAACGGATTGGACAAATGCAGATATTCCACGTCGCGCCGATATGGTTACGTACTTGGAGAATGTGCAGAAACTTGTTGATGCGTTTTATACATATGCGACAACGCCGGACTTGCCGGATAGTATAAGATTTTTAAATTACCAGGGCGCAAATAATATCGAGCAGGTTTTGAGTGACTTAAAAACACTGCTCGATGGAATGATAGCGCAATACAGATATTCGGGAGATATTTACGCCGGAGAGGATGATTATATATGATTAATGTTGTAGACAGAATACCGACTAAGCCGAATGAATTTGAGTTAGAAGATTTAGGCGGCGGCAGAGTTAAGCTAACGCGCGCGGATGAACCGAGCGAGGCAGGAACACCGATTAACAGGGAGTTATTTCGAAGTATTGCTAACGATTTAGCCGAGGATTTAATAAGATTCACGCAAACACAGCCGACAATAACCAGGGACGCAGCTCCGCACGTAACTACAATTTGGCTGTCTGACGATCATACGCAAAAATGGAATAGCATTAATATTACACAGACAGATTCGGGTTTGGGTTATACTTATACGGCGTTTGGAGCAACATTTGAAAACATAAACCTTGAATTAGAATGCTATCAAGTAGGCAGCAGGAGCAGATATTATATATACGATATGGATGTTATCAACGGTATAGGTACGATTAATCATAATACTGTTGTCTCAGTTTCGGGCGGTGATGATATTTATATATCGATTAAAATCATATTTGATGGGTATAAAGTCATAATTGAGCAAAGCTATTCAAACGGAGGCTTGTCGACGGCAAACGGAGGATTTTATGATGTTCGTATTTTGTGCAAAGGGAGAGTGGAATAATGGCAGAATTAGTATTAACCGCAAACGGAACGAATTTGACAATAGAAAACAAAATCTCGATTGTCGGCACGCAGGTCAATTATGATACTTGTAGGTTTGTTTTCGATTCTGCATGGGACGGCTACACAAAAACGGCGGTTTTTTATCAAAATCCAACCGAGAAAACACATGTATTGTTAGATGAAACAAATACATGTCATTTTCCGTGGGAATCCGTGCGGGACGGCGGAATATTGTACATAGGCGTATTCGGTATGCTTGATGATGTGATACTTCCGACCAATTTTGTTATCCACCGGGTAATAACAGGCTCTTACGATGGAATTGCACCGCCGACCGAGGATGTACAGGACGATTTAACTACACATATAACCAATACAGACAACCCGCATAATGTGACAGCAGAACAAGTTAAGGTCAGCAACACTCATAATTTTTCAGCGGACGACCTTGAGGGGATAGTGGAACAAATTGACGCCGCATTAATTGGAATGGGCGATGCGGTTGGATTGTTTGGTTCACAGGTGGGCGAGCATATTTATAACGAATATAATCCGCATAATGTGACAGCAGAACAGATTAGCGTTTGGACTTCGGCATTAGGCGCCAATGACGTTAAGGGTGCATTGTTGGAACTATATAATTTAATTCAAGAATCGAAAATATATTATATTGCGACGGATTACGGCGTAGCGGGCGATGGAATTGCTGATGATTTTACCGCTCTCAACGATTTAGTCCAATTGGTTTATAATAATGGCGGTGGAACAATTTACCTACCGGAAGGAGTGTATAATTTGAGCTGGTTTTTATACTGGCAGTCAAATGTATCTCTGGTTGGAGCAGGGACCGGTAAAACCATACTCAAGCCGACCGGTAATGTTTCCGCTATTTCGTATCCCGTAAATGATTATGATTACAACAACCCCATGGTCAATTGCAGTTTTAACGGTTTTACAATTGACGGAATAGATGTGGATGTATCTTATACATCAGACCCAAAGGGTATATTTATATTATTTCTAAAAGGCTGCGTGTTTAAAAATTTGGAGATTAAAAACACCGCTGCAACCGGATTGGGCATAGATTTTTTAGATGATGTTGTTATAGATAATGTTACTGCTACTAATTGCGGTCGCCTGTGGGAAGACGACGGCGACTGGGGCGCCCCTGGCGGAGCGGGTATTGGAATCGGCACTGGCGGTATGGAAAATGAAAATTGTATAATCACAAATTGCATATGTGCTAACAATGGACATTATGGCATTTTTGTTGAAGACCAAAGAATTTTTGGGCAATCACCATCGTTTACACCAAAGGGAATTATTATAACAAATAACATTGTTAGAGATGGACGGCGCGACGGCATCGGTGTTAAAGGCGGAGAAGAAATAGTTATTTCCAATAACATTATATATGGTCATGCTGGTCGTGGAAGTAACGGCATACTAATAAGCTACGAGGCAAAAAACGTGCATTTAATAGGTAATATTTCAACCGGCAATTTTAGAAACCTCAATATTGATAATTCCCAGGGCGATAATCTGAACATTACTGTGTTGCCTGAAATAGTAAACGACTACGACGCAACACCCGGTAAACTAACGTTAAATAAGTATTTAAATCAATACGTTGAATTACCAAATCAAGTTGGATATATGCCTGAAGACGAACCCTTTACCATTGTTTTTAAGTTTAATTTTGAGATAACTGAGGATGCAACTTTTATTAGTAGGCAGGATAGTTCGTTTACGACAGCTTTCGGAGCACGCGGATGGGCGTTAAGATTAGCCAATGACCACAAAATAAAACTCGAGTGTTATATCACAAATGGCGCAGAACAAATGTATAGAAAAGGGAGTTTCGCGTTCGAACCCTATACCATCTACTGGTTGAAATTTGAATACACTGGAACTGAATTTAAATTTTATTATTCAACAGATGGGTCTTCCTTTACACAAGATACTATCAGTGCAGAAAGCGGAACAGATATCGATTTAAGAAGTACGTTTGCTTTTGAAGGCGAATCTTTTGAAACGTATTTTGGGAAAATGGTTTGGCCTGGCACAGAAATTTTTGCTGGCATAATAGGCGGTCTATATAGTTGCCACATTTGGAAGGACACCAATGATATAGAAGGAGACGCCGCGCACATCTATTTGTTTAATAACGATGGAGTAGATATGCCCGTACTGGATTTTGGTGATTTGCAAATGGATGGAGTGACATTTAACGGAGCAACACAAGAATCATTATGACGCAGAGGTTCAAGCAATATTAGGGGGCAGTTAATATGAACGGAGAAACATTTACGAGCACATTTTGGGAACTCATCAGCGCGGACATGTACATAGTGGTGGCGGCGGTTTACGGCGTATGCTTTGCACTGAAAAAGGCAAAGTTCTTTGACGACAGGTTTATACCGCTCGCAGCTCTTGCACTCGGCA
>Ga0265293_10012220_pt1 | contig 11447 bp, 9 predicted proteins | sample Munlanlewell138R_FD_192505 | JGI IMG/M metagenome (GOLD analysis project Ga0265293, IMG submission 192505) | Leachate microbial communities from a municipal landfill in Southern Ontario, Canada - Leachate well 138R | ecosystem: Engineered > Solid waste > Landfill > Unclassified | place: Canada... | reverse complement strand
CAACTGGCGTAAAATCCGGATTGCCCTGGTGGTTCAGCATCATCCAACCCTGCCTTACACATTTTATTACGGATGCGGAATAAACCTTTAATTGGATTCATTTTCGGCTGTCTGATAACGGGGATTGCCTGCAACCTGGCATTCGGTCAGAGCAATCTCCCGGCCGATCTTTCGGATAGCTATTTCACCGATGACGAATTGGATATTGACGAATTGCAGGAATTAATCTATGCTTATCAGGATAATCCACTGCTCTGGGAAACCTGCAAGGTAAAAGACCTGCGGATTCTCCCGTTGAGTGATCATCTTAAAAGCCGACTGATTGATCTGAAGCGTCGCCATCCAAAATATCTGAAATGGCAGGTTCTTCAATCGGACAGCCTTTTTAACTTCGCCGAACTTGATGCTATCCGACTCTTTATCAATTTCGAAAAAGCATACGCCAAATCCGGCCAGATGTTGCACTATATTTCTCTGCGGAAGCAGGAAAACGCCACTAATTTACAGAAATCTCTCCAAAGAGTACGTTACAATACCCGTCAGGGCTGGTTTGGCGGCCTGGTTCTGGAAAACGACCGCGACGAACCTCGAATCTGGGACTATCGCAATTTCAGTTTGCGCTCGCCGCAATATTTTAACCGACTCGACCTGTGGGGCGGCGCCTATCGTCTGCAATGGGGACAGGGTTTGCTGTTCTCCAACAATCTGATGAGCGGTCGCAGTACCAATGTTGTCGGAAATCTGAACCCCTCGCGGGCGGGCTTCGGCAATTATCTGGGCGCCGATGAAAACCGTTATCTGTTCGGTGTTGCCGCAAAATTGTCAATAGCGCATTTTAACCTGTATCAATTTTATTCACGTCATTTTCTGGATGCCAGTGTTAATCAAAACGGAATTGTCACCAACCTGCGCTCGGATGGCCTGCATATCAGTTCATCCCAGTTGCAGGCTAAGGACGCATTAACCGAAAAATTGGCCGGTGTTAGCCTGATGGGGGAGTGGCGTAGCGGTTCGGCGGGAATTTTAGTATACACGGCCGATTATTCGCGTGGAATGGAAGCTCTTTACGGGCATCAAACTATCAGCGGCGTCTCCTTTTTACATAATTGCGAATTGCAAGACTGGGCGATAAGCGGCGAAATCGCTGTGCAAAACAACGGAAGCCAGGCTATCGTCGAGAATTTTAGTCTCTACCTGGATCAATTAAGTCTGGGCGCCGGCTGGCGCTATTTTTCACCGGATTTCTTTGCTCCGCTGGGCAGTCCATTCAAAAAATTCGGCGGCACGCCTGCTAACGAAAGTGGATTTTACTCCGGCCTGAAGATAAAATTGCCTGACCGCTGGTATTGCGGAGCCTATGTCGATTTTTTCCGCGAGATCGAGGGTTCGCGAACCGGCACTCCCGCTCAAAATGGCATGGAAGCGCTGTTCGGCGTCAGTCATTCAGCCAAAGCCGGCGGTATTTTCGAAGTCTGGTACAAAACCACACGCTATTATCACGTCGCTCTCAACTCCAAACCGCGTGATTACCAACTCAAATTCCATCTGAGGCATTCGTTCAATCCTAAATTTACAGGAGAAATCCGGGCAACTATTAGATGGCATGATTCCACTAATTTCGCCGAGAGCGGACAGGCGGTCGGATTGGTCGGGCGGATGGGAATTGCGAAAAACACCCGGCTGGTAACCGGGCTGACGCACTTTTATGTAAAAACCTCCGACCTGATTGTCTATTTCTATGAACCCGGATTGCCCGCGCAGTTTAATCTGAATAATTTGACCGGAACCGGTCGGCGCTATTTTCTTATAATCACCCAACGGATTGGTCAATCCTGCGAATTAGCCGGGGCCTTACGCGTACGGATAAGAAGCCCCATTTCGAATGATGATCCTAACTTCGAGATTTCCGGCGATCTGCAATTGACCTTTGATTTATGACGCAGAAGTGCGTAATTTCACGCCGACTTTGAAGATATTTAAGTTTCACATTTTCATTCTGCTTCTGTTCCTTTTCCAGAGTGTTCTGCTTTCACAGCAACTCATTTTACAATCACCTCCACCAAAACCTAATACCAATATCCAGACTATAAACATCTCCGATTGTGCCTTCTTTTCGCTAAATGACTTTGCCCGCGCGCTCGGACTCAGAACATACAATAATCCTGAAACCGGCAAGATAGTTATCTTTTTCCCCGGCAAAACGGTTAAAGTTACCGTCCATAGCACTTTTGTAATGTTCGACAACCGCATGACGCAAATGTCGCAAAGGGCGATTTTGGTCAACCGTGATGATATTTTCGTGCCGCTGTACTCATTTATGGATTTACTGAAACAATCCATTCTGCCGGATTTGCAGTATTATCTCGCCGATGGCGAATATAAATACAAACTGTCCGAATCATCTGCGGCGCCTGCTATATCCAGAGAAACATTCTCGACGACTGACCGCGGATTCATTTCCGATATTCAATTCGCGGAACGCGGTAATGGTTTAACGATGAAGATTTCGACTAACAAAGCTTTTAAAAACTCGGATTTTTCCTCATTCTTCCGGGGTGATGAATGGTTTTATTTGACGATCCTCGGTGCGACCTGTGATTCCGCGATGCTTTCTTGTCTCAACCCGGCTCCTTTGGTAGCTGTGTTGGAAGCTATACCAATAGGAAATTCGGTTCAAATCGCCTTGAAACTGAAACGCAAATACGAAAAAGCCAGCGTCTATTACGATGAGCGTACCGGTAAGATTCTGGTGGCTTTAAATCTGCCGCTGAACAGCGCAACTTTAAAGAAAATCGAAGAGGTAAAAAACACCTGGATAATGGACACCATCGTGATCGATGCCGGTCACGGCGGCAAGGATCCCGGAGCGCCTGGCAGTTGGGGATATAAGCACGAGAAGGACATCGTGCTTGACATTGCTTTGCGTTTGGGGCGATTATTGGAGCGCCGCAAGGATATAAAAGTTGTCTACACCCGAAAAACCGATGAATTTATTCCGCTCTGGAAACGGACCCGAATTGCCAATGACGTTTCCGGCAAGCTCTTTATCAGTTTGCATATCAACGCACTGCCAAAAAGTAAACGCGGCAGTGCCGAAGGCATCGAATTATATCTCCAAAATCCGACCATCCGAACCCAGGAATCCATTGAGGTCGCCCGCCTGGAAAATGAGGTCATCCAGATGGAAACCGGAGAAGATAAGGCTAAATATAAAGATTACGACAATCCTTCGCATATCCTGGCCAATCTTGTCTTCAATACCTATTTACACGATAGTGAGAAATTCGCAGAAATATTATCACGTCACATTTCGAATGAGGTTCCCCAAAAAAACCGGGGCGTCAAACAGGCGAACCTCTTTGTACTGGTAGGCGCCTCGATGCCCAATTTGTTGTGCGAACTGGGCTATAACGACAACCGCGCTGATGCTAAAAAATTGAGTGACCCGGTTCATCGCCAAAAAATCGCCCTGGCGCTCTATAAAAGTATCATAGAATTCAAGGAGTATTGTGACAAATCAGTGGCTCAAAATAAATAGTAAGCGGAATTTGCCAATCGGCGTTTTCGATTCCGGTCTTGGCGGCTTGACCGTCGTCAAACAACTAATTCGGCAATTACCTCGGGAACAGATAATCTACTTCGGTGATACGGCGCGAGTGCCTTATGGAAATAAAAGCGCTGAGACAGTGCAGAAATTTTCCCTGCAAATTGCCAACTTTCTGGCCGCGCGGGGTGTCAAAATGATTGTAGTCGCCTGTAATACCGCTTCAAGTTTTGCGCTGGAAATGCTTCAAACACGCTTTGATTTGCCGGTTATCGGTGTAATTGAACCGGGAGTTCGTTCGGCGCTGGTCGCTTCGCCCGGCAAGAAGATTGGGGTCATTGGCACTACCGGTACTATCAATTCCGGTAAATACATCCATTTATTGCTTGCCGCCGACAGCTCCGCTGAGGTATTTACCCAGGCCTGTCCGCTCTTTGTGCCACTGGTCGAAGAGGGTTGGGAAGCTTCGCCGATTACGGAAATGGTGGCGCGTGAGTACCTGCAAAAACTTTCGCCCCAGATCGATACGCTTATTCTTGGCTGTACTCATTATCCCATTATAAAAAACGTCATTCAAAAAGTTGTTGATGGCAATATTCGGATCATAGATACAGCTGTGGAAACCGCCAATCAGGTACGTCAGATTCTGACTCAATATGCACTTCTAAGCGATCTGCAGAAACCACCGAAACACCAATATTACGTCAGCGACCTGCCGCAGAAATTTGAGGAAATCGCAGAACGATTTCTGGGCGAACCTATCGTTAATGTCGAACGGGTCCATTCCGAAGACCTCTTCTAATGAAATCTTCCCGAGAAGCCGCTGATCTGCGGGCCGATCTGAGTTATCTCTATTCCCTAAACAATCGCGGCATCAAGCCCGGCCTGTCGCGTATCCAAAAACTGCTGGCGGCAATCGGCAATCCGCAAAATGCCTATAAAATAGTTCATATTGCCGGCACTAACGGAAAAGGTTCTACATGCGCCATTATTGCCAGTATTTTACGGTCGGCTGGTTTGCGGGTGGGACTATACACTTCGCCCCATCTGTTGCGTTTCAACGAGCGAATTCGGGTCGATGACCTTGAAATTGGCGACCGCCAAATCGCCCAATTTATCAGGCACTGGCGGAAAACGATCGATGAGCTGGACTGCTCTTTCTTTGAAGCGACTACGGCCCTGGCTTTTGATTATTTTAAAAAGCAAAAAGCGGAGTACGTGGTCCTGGAAACCGGCATGGGAGGGCGTTTTGACGCTACCAATGTTGTCCAACCGGAAGTGACCGTGATTACACCGGTCGCCCGCGATCATCAGGAGTTTCTTGGCAGGCGTTTACATCAGATTGCTTTTGAAAAAGCCGGCATTGTTAAAAGCGGCGCTCCCTGCATCGTAGCCCACCAAACCGCTCAAGTATGTAAATACTTAACTGCTGAAATCAGGGCTCGCGCTGGCGATTTATACTACGCAGTCGATCAATGTCGCATCAAAGCAACCCGCGCCTTTGCGGATTATCAGGAACTGAATCTTTCCATTGGCAATTTTACAATTGAAAGGGTGACCTTTCCCCTGATCGGCGCTCATCAACTGGTTAATCTGCAGGCGGCTGTCACGGCGGTTACGTTTATAAAAAATATTACTATCACTACTGATATTCTGAGAAAGGGGATCGCCGCAGTAATTTGGCCGGGGCGCCTGCAAATCCTGCATCGCAATCCTTTAATCTACTATGATGTTGGGCATAATCAGCATGGCATACAACAGGCAGTCCGAACGCTCCTAAAAACATTCCCGGATCAACCAATCCATTTATTACTCGCGCTGGGAACACAGAAAAACTATAATCAAATCGGAAAAATCATTCGGCCACTGGGCGGGACGGTTTGTCTAACTGAAATTCCGGATCACCCTTCGGTATCCGCAGAATCATTAGCCAACAGCATCCGGAAAGCAATCCCATTAAACCGCATTTACGTCGAAAAGCACCTGTCAGTATTACTTAATATTCTGAGCCGCAAACTGCAAACCAATGAACTGTTGCTGATAATTGGAAGTCATTATCTGGCGCCAACTGTTTTACCTTTTTATGCTTTGCGTCACTCGGTATAAAAATTATATTTGACATCTGATGCTGACTGTTTAAATTAACGTCACTTATTAACGATATACCGCTTTTATTGACCTACCTGTATTAAACAATCGACACGTGTAAAACCTTAAAAAAGGAAAAACTATGGAAAATGAGTGGACTATTGCATCTCTGCAAGCCATGAAAATCAAGGAGTTGACTGACCTGGCTATTCGGCTGGAAATCCCGGAGACGACCGGTCTGAAAAAACTTGACCTGATTCATAAAATCCTTGAAACCAGCGCTCAGAAAGAAGGCAAAATATTTGCTCGCGGCGTATTGCAGGTTATGGATGAAGGTTTTGGCTTTCTGCGCTCCGAAGAATTGAGTTACCTGCCCGGCCCCGACGACGTATATATTTCACCCTCTCAAATCAAACGGTTTGGCCTGCGTACCGGCCATATTGTTTCCGGCCAGATTCGCCCGCCAAAAGATAATGAGCGTTTCTTTGCCCTGCTCCGCGTGGATGCCGTCAATATGATGGATCCCGAAGAGGTCAAGGCTCGTAAAATTTTTGATTCTCTGACCCCTTTATATCCGCAAAGTCGCATCCAGCTGGAGACCGATTACAAGAATATCTCCATGCGCATTATGGACTTACTCTGCCCGATCGGCAAAGGCCAGAGAGGATTGATCGTGGCCCAACCTAAAACCGGCAAGACAACCCTGCTCCAGCAAATCGCCAATAGTATCACTACCAATCATCCTGAAATTACCTTGATGGTACTGCTGATTGACGAGCGCCCGGAAGAAGTAACCGATATGGAACGCTCGGTCAAGGCTGAGGTGGTAAGTTCGACTTTTGATGAACCGCCGGAACGCCACGTACAGGTAGCTGATATGGTACTGGAAAAAGCCAAGCGCATGGTCGAACTCGGTTATCACGTCGTTATTCTGCTGGACAGTATTACCCGTCTCGGTCGGGCGCATAATGCAGTCGTGCCGCATAGCGGCAAAATTCTGTCCGGCGGTATCGATGCCAATGCTCTTCATCGCCCGAAACGCTTCTTTGGTTCGGCCCGGAATATTGAAGGCGGCGGTAGTTTGACTATCATTGCCACCGCTCTGATCGATACCGGCTCGCGCATGGATGACGTTATTTTCGAAGAATTTAAAGGCACCGGCAACATGGAGCTGGTTCTGGATCGCCGACTCAGTGACCGACGCGTTTTTCCATCGATGGATGTCAATCGCTCCGGCACCCGTAAAGAGGAGCTCCTGCTATCGGCGGCGGAACTGGCGCGGGTCTGGATTCTGCGGAAGTTGTTAAGCGAAATGACGCCCATTGAAGCTATGGAATTCCTGATCGATCGCATGAATCGCAGTAAGAGCAACCGCGAGTTTCTAAAATCAATGAACCAATAGAAAACCTGCAAAACAGGAACCTTTAGCATGACAAATCAGTCGGCTGTTGGAGTTTCGACTTAAGTTCGCCGGATGTATTGACATTCTGGGCTTAAATAACTTAAATTTGACGGCTTTTTTAATCAACGATCTTTTTGCGGACCCGCTTCGGGGCTACTAACCTCCTGCGGGAGTATTATAGATGGTGAGTGTAGCTCAGTTTGGCAGAGCGACAGGTTGTGGCCCTGTTGGCCGCGGGTTCAAGTCCCGTCACTCACCCGCTCTTTCTCTTCAAAATGGCGCTATCGTCTAGTGGTTAGGACATCACGCTTTCAATGTGGTAACCGGAGTTCAATTCTCCGTAGCGCTACAAATACCATATCCAAATAAAATTAATGGCTTTAATAAACCTCATTGAGAGTATTTAATCGGCCGATATCTCGATTTATTTGTTGAAATTAATTAAAAAAGGGCGTATAATTTTACCGGAATGAAACAATACGGATTATCGAAACTTCCCCTAACCCAATCTTAGTCGCAATGGTATCTGCAGATAAAAATAAACAGCCTTCCGTGTTAGCGAAATTGATTTCCGTGATTTTGCACCCTTTTATTATCGCGACTGTGACTTATGCCCTGATCATCGGCAATTCAAACGCAATCGGCCGTTCAGATAAATTCACCTATTTCGGGATGGCCTTAATCGCGGTTATAATCATTCCGCTGTTGTCAGTTCTCAGACTTAAAAAACGGGGCGAAACGGTTAGTCTGGATGTACCCGAGCGGAGCAAGCGCATTAATCCCTTTCTGGTCAGTATTGTTGGTTATTTTGGCGTCTGGCTATTATTTAAAATTATGCATGCCCCGCGCGAAATTTCATTGCTGATGTGGTGTTACGGGATTAATACACTTGTCGCTACCATCATTACTCGTTATTGGAAGATCAGTGTCCATGGGATTGCGCTGGGCGGCCCGATTGTAGCGCTGGCTTATCTGGTTTCACCGGCATTTTATTGGGGAATATTAACCGCGCCGTTGATGGTTTATTCGCGGGTCGAATTACGAGCCCATACAATTGCCCAGGTAATTACTGGTTTTCTTCTGGGATTTTTCTTAACCTTGTTTCAATTTGAAAGCGTTTTATGAAGAAAAATGACATCCTGGCGATTATCCTTGGCGGGGGGAAGGGTACTCGTCTTTACCCATTGACAAAGTATCGGGCTAAACCGGCGGTGCCTTTCGGCGGCAAATTCAGAATAATCGACGTCTCGATTAGCAATTGTCTTAATAGTGGAATCAATAAAATCTTTATCCTGACCCAGTTTAACACCCATTCGCTTCACCGGCATATTTACGGAACGTACCGTACGAGCCCTTTCAGTAATGGATTCGTTGATATATTGGCGGCCCAGCAAACAATGGAAAATACCGACTGGTACCAGGGCACTGCTGATGCAGTTCGGAAAAACCTTCCGTTTATCACCGAAATCAACGCGGCTTATACCATGATCCTCTCCGGAGATCATCTTTATCGCATGGATTACCGTCTTTTTCTGGAACACCACATACATAATCAGGCTGAAATCACGGTGGCCGTCAAGCCGGTTTCACGCCAGGATGCAGATCAGTTTGGGATTATTCAGATAGATCAAAAATGTCGCATTGTACGGTTTGTCGAAAAACCCGGCCCGGATTTACTAAATGGACTGCAGTCGCCCGGTTTGCCTGAAGAAACTCCGTTTCTGGCTTCGATGGGTATATATATTTTCGCTACCGATACGCTCTTGAAAATTCTCGAACTTAATCCAAGTGATGACTTCGGTAAACATATTATTCCGGATGCGATCGCCAAGTCCAATGTCTGCGCTTATCTATTCGATGGTTACTGGCGCGATATCGGAACCATAGAATCGTTTTTTAATGCCAATCTGGAACTGGCTACGCTTCATCCACCCTTTCCGATGTATCTCGAACATGCTCCGGTTTATACGCGGGCTCGATCTTTGCCGGCTTCTCGTTTGAAGGATTCTCGCCTGAGTCAAACCATGCTGGCGGATGGGTGCTATATTGCCGAGAGTCGCATCAGCAATTCCGTGCTCGGCATCCGGACTATTATCAGGCAGGGCGCTACGATCGATAAATGTGTCATTATGGGAGCTGATTATTTCGAACAGAATCGACCGGAAGGATTGCCGCCATTAGGTATCGGCCGCAACTGCATCTTGAAGAATGCGATCATCGACAAAAATGCCCGGATTTGCCAAAATGTCCAGATTATCAACCGGGATAATCTCAGTGAATTTGAAAGTGAAATGTATTCGATCCGGGATGGAATCGTCGTCATTCCGAAGAACAGTGTAATCCCGGAGGGAATGATCATTTAAAAGGAACCCGTAATGTTTAAACCTTACGATCCAAAACAGGTCCCGCTTTTTCCCGATCTTTTCGAAGATGTTTATCTCCCACCGATTACCACTTTGCCGGGATTTGAACAGGAAATCGAAAATTTTATCAAACTGGCTGATTTCGGAGCCCTGCTCGACCTCACTTTTCAGGGTCTCGAAAAAACCTATTCGCTTCGTCTGAGCGAACTACAAATTCCGGAAGCGCTGATCCTTGAAAATGCCCGGACCGAATCACCGGTTTTTAACCTTTTCCCTACCGATTATTTTCGTCGTCTCCAGCGTTTTCGTTACGAAATCAAAGCCTTTTTCAACAAACACAACAGCCTCAAAGCGCCTAACGGTTACTTTTTATTCCGAACCCATTTTCATCACTGGGAAAATTACCGGAGTCAGTTTTATGAAAACCTGGTCCATTACCTGCAATCCGGCATCGGGGTCCAGCGTTATCGTAACTTTTTTGAAACCTGTTTCCAGTCCGGCGTGGATTGGCTGATAGCCCAATTGCGCCCGGCTCATTCTTATCTATCCCAATTTTACAATCCGCGCGATCTCGATCAGCGGCGTAAAACTTTTCAGAAATCCGGAACGACCCTGGCCCAATTGACTCCTGAAGATCCTGAATACTTACTAAATTGTATCGTTCTGAAAACCCTGCACATCCCAACCACTCTTGGTCAGTACATTAAAGGACTCGCTATTATATCGACTTTTAAAACCATTCATCTTAATTACATGAAAGACGTTAAAATCGAAACCCTGCGGGATATTAAAAATCTCCTTGAATCGATCAATCGCAAAACAACCTAATGAACTTTTTCTCATCAGATTACAAGCATGCGGCCGATGAAATGGTCGCCGAGCAGATTTACGCCCGCAACATTCGGGATCCGCAGATATTGGAAGCCTTTCGGCAGATCCCGCGCCAACTTTTCGTTGACGTCAGCCAGAAAAAATTAGCCTACAGCGACCAGCCCTTACCGATCGGATTTGGGCAAACCATCTCCCAGCCTTACGTTGTGGCCTACATGATCGACGCCATGCAAATTGACAAATCGGCCTGGGTTCTGGAGGTCGGCACCGGGAGTGGCTATGAAACCGCCATTCTGGCGCGACTGGCCGGTAATGTATTCACGGTCGAGCGCATCAGCGAGCTCTCCCTGCGTGCCCAAGAAGTAATTGCGCAGATCGGATTGTCAAATATCGAATTCCGAATCGGGGACGGCTGTCTGGGTTGGCAGGAAAAGGCCCCCTTCAGCCATATCGTTGTTACCGCCGCCAGTCCCGAAATTCCAACGGCCCTGATCGATCAACTCGCCCTCGGTGGCAAATTGCTGATTCCATTAGGCAGTGCCGGTGGTGGTCAGGAACTGACCCTGATTGAGAAAACGCCCCTCGGATTGAAAAGCCAAAAAATTCTGCCGGTCAGATTTGTGCCACTTATCTGGAACTCCGCTTCCGAAAAGCACTCCTCCAAAAAATAGGTGAATTATGAAAAATTGGGACCAGGAATTATTCGAAGAATTCGTCAGTCAGATTGAAACCGTCTCGCGCGGCGAATACAATTCCGATTCGTTTAAAAAATTCATGCGCGTCGGCGCCCCCGGCTCTTTGCGTCAACTCGCTACGATACTCGACAACCTTTTCCTGCGTTTCGAAACCCGTGAAGTTCATCTTAAAATGGCGATCGATGAATTACAAACCGCCCGTTCCGAACTGCAGGAATTGAACGCTTTGCTCGACTCTCGTGTTCGCGAGCGCACCCAGGCACTGGAGGAGGCTAACCGCCAGCTCGAATCACTTTCCACCACCGACGCCTTAACCGGAATCAATAACCGCCGCCACTTCAATGAGGAATTAAAACGTGAAATTGCCCGTAGTATCCGTTATAATTCTCCGCTTAGTCTGCTGATGCTCGACATCGATTTCTTTAAAAAAATCAACGATACCTATGGCCATCTGTTCGGCGATGAAGTCTTAAAGGCAATTGGTCAGATTCTACGTAACAGCCTGCGCAAACATGATATTTGCG
>Ga0265293_10012218_pt1 | contig 11448 bp, 9 predicted proteins | sample Munlanlewell138R_FD_192505 | JGI IMG/M metagenome (GOLD analysis project Ga0265293, IMG submission 192505) | Leachate microbial communities from a municipal landfill in Southern Ontario, Canada - Leachate well 138R | ecosystem: Engineered > Solid waste > Landfill > Unclassified | place: Canada... | reverse complement strand
AGAAGTTCTCTAAGTTTAAAAAGATATTTAAAAACTTTAAATATGCCGATGAGGTAACATTTGAAGAGCTTAAAAATAGCAATATATTTATTTTAGGTGCTAAAAACGCACTTTTAAATCAAATCTCTATCGCATTTGAAATGCAAGGTGATGCTAAAATTGAGATGTTTAAAAATCCTATGAATGAGGAGTATGTTGTTGCTGTTTTTGATATGCAAAAGCTATCAGAATCTTTTTTTTACAAACTCCAACACCTTGGAAAATACTCTGAAGTAGTTTTTGAAGATGAGAAGATTGTAGACAAGAGAACTAAAGTATCCCAAAAGGGTGTTATTTATAATATAAACAGCGATTCATACGCAATAAAGTCAAAGACACAGAATTTAAATGATGTAATCGAGGAGATAGCAAAAAACAGAGTCGTATATATTGGAGAGAAACATACTGAGTTTTCAAGTCATCTAAATCAGCTTAAAATTATTAAAGCCATGTATAAGCATAACCCTCATCTCTCAATAGGTATGGAGATGTTTCAGAAGCAGTTTCAGAAATATTTAGATGACTATATAGCAGGAAAAATAAGCGAAAAAGAGATGCTCACCAAAACAGAGTATTTTAAGAGATGGAAGTATGATTATGAGCTGTATCGTCCAATTATTCTTTTTGCAAAAGAGAAACACTTACCGATTATAGCGCTAAATATAGATAGGGATATAACAAATAAAGTGGTAAACGGAGGTTTTGATGCGCTCTCAAGTGATGAACTCGCTCTGATTCCTAACTCAATAGATTTTGATAACCAGAAATATAAAGAGCAGTTAAGAGGTATATTTGGTATGCATCAATCAAAAAGTTTTAAAAATTTTGATGAATTTTATCATGCACAGCTACTTTGGGATGAGTCTATGGCAGAGAATATGGTAAGCTTTATGCAGAAAAATCCAGAGCACTCAATGGCTGTTTTAGCCGGTAACGGACATATTATGCATGGGCATGGAATTCCAAACAGAGCCAAAAGAAGAGGAGTAGAGGGTGGTATAATAGTCTTAAATCTTACAGATCCTGAACCGGGCATAGCTGATTATCTCCTCTATCCATCGGCTGTAACGACTAAGCAAGCAAAAAAACTCGGTATATACTTTAAGGATGATAATAATTTAAGTGTCAAAAAACTTGTTGAACATTCACCGGCACAAAAAGCAAAGATTGAAGCCAAAGATAGTGTTTTAGCAATAAACGGCATTAAAGTAAAAAGCATAACCGACATTAAAACAGAGCTTGCCTTTGTAAATGAGAGCTTAGTTTTGACACTTATGAGAGGTTCTAAAAAAATTGACGTAACGGTAAGTTTCTCGGAATAGATTTTGGATTATCTAAAAACAATTTTAATATCTTTATGTAGCAGTGAGCGGTTAAATCTGTTTTTTGGTTCTTTTAAATCTGCAATGCTTGTTCCGGTATCTAAAAACTCTTGAATGTAGTAGTTGTTTTTATAGCCACGGCTATTTAAATCAGCAATAATCTCATTTATATCATCAGCGTTAAGCAGATCAGAGTGGAGTGTTGTTCTGGCTTCAAAGTTAATTGTGTTGCCGATTAAAAAATCAAGTGTCTTAGAAAACTCGTCAAACTTGTTTGAGTGTGTTATTTGGGTAAATTTCTCTTTGGGTGCCTTATAGTCAAGTGCCACATAATCCAGAAGATTTAACTCAATTAACTCTTTTACATGCAGATAATTTGTGCCGTTGGTATCGAGTTTAATTTTAAAACCGAGTTCTTTTATCTTGTGGCAAAACAGAACCAAATCATAAGAGGAGGCTTCGCCGCCAGATAAAACAACAGCTTCGAGTAAATTTACTCTAGTTTTTAAGAAATCAAGAATATCTCTGTAGCTGTATTTGCCATCTTTGGCAAAAACTATATCTTTGTTGTAGCAGTAGTCGCAGCGCATATTGCACCCACTAAACCACACTATACAAGATAGGTGGTCTGGATAATCCAAGTGGGTAAATGATGTTAAATCATATATTACATTAGCACTCAGTGAATTGTTTTCTTTGTTTGTGCTCACCAGTTTTCCCTACATTAAAACTCTCAACAGGTCTGTGATAACCCATAACTCTTGTGTAAACGATACACTTTTGTCTTCTGTCTTTTAACATAGCTAAAGCTTCATTTTTGCTCATTGTTTTTACCTCCTTTATTAAGATGCGATAGTGACTTCGCCCAAAAGCTCTTCGTCACATTTTGGACAAAACTCATGTTCACCAGCTATATATCCATGTTTTGGACAAACAGAAAATAGCGGTGTTACCGTTATATACGGAAGTCTAAAGTTTGTTATTACGTTTTTAACAAGCTTTCTACAAGCTTCTATGGAACTTATTTTCTCCTGCATATAGAGGTGAAGAACAGTTCCGCCAGTGTATTTACACTGTAAATCGTCTTGAAGTTCGAGTGCTTTAAATGGATCATCCGTCAAATCAACTGGAATTTGTGAAGAGTTTGTATAGTAGATATTATCCTCCATTCCAGCTTGAAGAATTGAGTCGCCGTAGCGCTTCTTATCCTCTTTTGCAAATCTATAAGTAGTTCCCTCAGCAGGAGTTGCTTCAAGATTGTAAAGATTTCCAGTTGTTTCTTGAAACTCTACCATTGTGCTGCGAATATACTCAAGAAGGTCGATTGCAAACTCCTCACCACGTTTGTCACTAATATCGTAGCTATCACTTGTAAAGTTGCGAATCATCTCATTCATACCATTAACACCGATAGTTGAGAAGTGATTTTTAAATCCGGGAAGATATCTTTTTGTATATGGAAAAAGACCTCTGTCGTACATCTCTTGGATAAACAGACGTTTTTTCTCTAGCGTAGATTTCGCATGTTGCATCAGCTCGTCCAAACGCTTGTAAAGACCCTCTTTGTTTCCCTTGTAAAGAAAACCTAAACGAGCCATGTTAATGGTAACAACGCCGATAGAACCTGTCATCTCAGCTGAACCGAAGAGTCCGCCTCCACGCTTTAGAAGTTCACGTAAGTCTAGTTGAAGTCTGCAACACATACTTCTTACATGTCCAGGCTTATATGCCTCCTCATTTGGAACTAAGTTTCCATCAGCATCACGTTTATACTGTGAACCGATAAAGTTTTGAAAGTAAGAGGAACCTACTTTTGCCGTATTTTCAAATAGGATATCTGTGTTTTCTCCATACCAGTCAAAGTCTTCAGTGATATTTACTGTAGGAATCGGGAATGTAAAAGGCTGACCCGTCAAATCCCCCTCAGTCATAATCTCATAGTAAGCCTTGTTTATCTGGTTCATCTCTGGCTGAAAATGCTTGTATGTCATATCTTTAAGAGAGTTTGCCCCTCTATGTTTTGCTTCTTCTTCAAGTTCGCTATCTAAAACATTTTTAAAAAGATGAAGCTGCATTGATGTTGGAGTTTGATCTTTTAAATCCTCCGGTACTGTCCAGTCTATTGTGATGTTAGTAAAAGGTGATTGTCCCCAACGAGCCGGTACATTAAGGTTATAAACAAAACTTCTGATAGCTTTTTTTACTTCATTGTACGGCAGTTTGTCTTTAAATACGTATGGCGCTAAATAGGTGTCGAACGAACTAAACGCCTGAGCACCTGCCCACTCTGATTGGAGTATCCCTAAGAAGTTTGCCATTTGACCCAATGCTTCACGAAAATGACGCGGTGCGCTGCTCTCAACTCTGCCTCTAACACCGTTAAAACCTTCATCTAGTAAAACACGAAGAGACCAGCCTGCACAGTAACCAGTAAGGCAGTCTAAGTCGTGGATATGATAATCACCGTTGCGGTGAGCATATCCTTCCTCTTTTGAGTAGATTTTATCAAGCCAGTAGTTTGCTATGACTTTACCTGCTGTGTTGTTTACAAGTCCTGCGTTGGAGTAACCGGTGTTTGAGTTGGCTTTGATGCGCCAGTCAGTTCCTAAGATATACTCTTCTATAGTTTGTGTGGAATTTATATAAGTAGTATCTTCATCAAGTGCATGCTCTCTTTGCATCTTGTGTGTATGACGATAGACCATAAATGAGCGCATAACATCAAAATATCTTGCTTTATAGAGCTCTTTTTCTATTAAATCTTGTATATCTTCTACTGCAACGACTCTCTTGTTTTTGAGTTGTGTAAGAACATTGAAAAATATTGCGCTATCATATGTAACGCTTTGAGATTTGAAAGCTTTTTTTACAGCGTCTTCAATTTTAAAAGATAAAAACTCTTCATGCGTGCCATCTCTTTTTAAAATATTTTCAACCATTACAGCTCCTCTTTTTTAGATTATAATTCGTAGTTTATAAGATAAGAAGTTAAAAACATATAATGAAAAGCGTCACATACGTGTCACTAAAAGCTCTATTAATTGCCCTAGGGTATAATTATGAGATTGTAAAAAATTGTAAAAAATTTCATCTTAATAGATAAGTAGAAAAAATGAAGAAATATTTAATAACATCAGAAGAATTTTACACAAATATTCCAGACATTTTTCACTCAAAGTTACATTTGCAACTGAAAGAGCATCGTCCTTCACATGTTCTTTATAGAGATAAATCAAATCCAGACTATAACAAGATGGCGACACTTTTTGCGGAAGTTTGCGCCGAGTACAAGGGGCTTAAAAGCTTTTTACACCAAGATGTAGGGTTGGCAAAAAAGCTTGGAGTAGCAGGAGTACACCTGACATCAACTCAGTTTACAAAGATACAAGAGGCTAAGAGTTTGGGACTGGAAGTCATAATAAGCACTCATGCTCATGAGGAAGTTTTGCTAGCTCAAAAACTAGGTGCGGATGCAGTTACATACAGTCCAATATTTACTTCACCAAACAAGGGCAAGCCTAAAGGTATAGATGATTTAAAGGAGCTGCTAAAGATATGCAAGATAGACGTTTTTGCGCTTGGTGGAATAGTAAGTGAGGAGCAGATAAAAAAGCTAAAAGAGACAGATGTTTACGGTTTTGCTTCTATAAGATATTTTATGTCATAACTTAAGTTTTACATATTTTTTTCTTATTTTGTTTCAATTATTCTCAACCTCTACCTTGCCTGTAATTTAACAATTTTAGTTAATACACAGTCAGATATTTTTTTTGAGTACAATACTATCAATATATAAAATTAAGACGTTAAGGATTTTTCATGTTTTTTTCTACTCTATGGGAAAAATAAGCGAGTTAGAAAACTTAAAATATGAAGTAAAGAGTGTTGAGTCAAGCGTACAGATGCTACGCCGCAACGAAAAAGATTTTTTGTCTAGACATGATTTAAAATATCATGCCGAATATAATGAAAACTTTGAAAAGCTTATAAAGAGTGTTGATAGATTGCATATAGAATTTGAGTCAAATAGCGTTAACGCAGACAAGATTGAAAATCTAAAAAATATATTAGAGGATTACTCAAAGAATTTTACAAACATTGTTTTAACTCAGCAGAAAGTGGGTTTAGGCCCAAAAGATGGTCTTTATGGCTCGCTAAGAGAGAGCGTGCATAATCTAGAAGATTTACTGAATAAAAATCAAAACTATAAGCTTCATACAGATATATTAATGTTGCGCAGAGCAGAGAAGGACTTTATGCTTCGAAGTGACCTTACATATTTTGAAAAATTCAATAAATCATTAAATGTCTTTTTAGCAGATCTCAAAGATGCAAAATCATCAGAATATAATCAGGTTTTAGCTCTGCTTAATGCTTATTCAAAAGATTTCCATAATCTAGTAGGTGGATACAAGGAGATAGGTTTAACTCAAAAAGATGGAATGTTAGGAGAGATGAGAGAGACGATTCATAAAGTAGATGAGTTGTTAAGCGAGCTCTCTAGCAGCGCAGATGCTTTTTTGGATGAGAAAAACAGAGATATAAAAAAGTTGATGTTAGTTATATTCTCGGTTTTACTTGTAACTATGATTGTTTTTGCGTTGATTGTTATTAAGAAAATAAATTCACAAATAAAAACAATAAGCGATTCTGTGAATAAGATAACAAAAACCAAAGATATATCATCTCAGATTATTATAAGTGGCAAAGATGAGCTTAGTATGCTAGCTAAAAATCTAAACATAATGTTTGTTGAGCTTAGAGGTGTGATAGCAGATGCAAAAAACAGCTCTATTGAGAACTCTTCTATCTCTCATGAGCTATCAACAACTTCAATGCAGGTTGGTAGAAATGTTGAGGAGTCGGTTGAGATTATAAATGAAACTACAAAAAGAACGACTCTCATAACAGATGAGTTTTAACTCAAAGCAGATGGATGAGTTGGTAAAGATATCAAATAGTGTGTAGAGTAAGATAAACTCTACTACTACAATTGTAAATAATGCGACAAAAGCTGCCGATAATACAGTTGATGATTTTCAAAATACAGCATCAAGCATTATGTCAATCTCTTCTAGAATAGTTGAGATAAATGATATTTCTGCAAAAAATGCAAGAAGTGTGGAGGAGATTGCATCAGCATCCGAGCATCTAAACAGCATGACTTCTAACTTAACAAATAAGCTTGAGCAGTTTAAAACTTAAGTTTTCCTGCTAGATTTCCGCTGGAAAAACTCCACTGCAGGTTATAGCCTCCGCATGGACCATCAAGGTTCATAACCTCTCCACAAAAATATAGACCGTTTATAATCTTGCTCTGCATGGTTTTTGGATTTATCTCTTTTAAATCTACTCCGCCGCGGGTAATCATAGCCATTTTAAAGCCTTCATGCCCCGTGATTGTAAGTGGTGTCCAAGTAAGTAGATTTACCAGTTTTGCTTTTGCTGCCCCTGCAATATTGCTGTATGTGGCTTGTGTATTGATTTCTGCAAGTTTACACAATGCACTTGAGAGAGGAGTCGGTAGAGTGGTGGCTAAAAGCTCAAGAATAGTTGCATGCGGATTTTTTACCGCCTCATCTTTTAGATGCTTTGTAATCTGCTCCTCATTCATCCCTTTTGTAAGGTTTAACATAATTGGCACTTCGCCATGTTTATCCAACAAAGGAGTCAACTCCCTTGCAACGTCTAGAACTACAGGTCCTCTTATGCCATTTTTTGTAAATATCAGATCTCCCATAGCTTTAATCTTAGAGTGTTTTTTCATGGCAATTCTAAGTTCTACTTTGGCGATGGTATCGGCACGGCAACTCTCAACCCATCTCTCTTTGACATAAAGGGGCATCATGGCAGGATGTAACTCTGTTACTTTGTGTCCTAGCTCTATAGCCATGTTATGTCCGTCTCCCTCGGCCCCAAGAGTTGGGTAGCCCAGACCGCCTGTTGCAACTATTACACTTTTTGAGTAAAAAATATTCTCAGCAGTTTTGGCTCCGATTATCTGCGTATATTCATGGAGAAGTTTTTCAACCTTTTGAGATGTTAAAATTGATACCCCGACTCTTTGTATCTCCTCTAAAAGTGCTGATATAATTGTCTGAGAACTGTGTGAAGTTGGAAATACTCTAAAGCCATCAGGTGCATGTGTCTCAACCCCAATCTCTTTAAAAAATGTCATAAGAGCATTATGATCAAACTCTTTAAGGGCATCTTGCATAAATCTGCCGTTACGCCCAAATTTGCTCATAAACTCCTCATTTGTCAGAGTGTTTGTTAGGTTGCAGCGTCCGCCGCCTGTAGCCTTTAGTTTTGAGCCTATTTGAGAGAGTTTTTCTAATAGTAGCACACTCTTTTTTTCTCTTGCTGCCGTTATAGCTGCAATCATTCCCGCAGCACCCCCGCCGACAACAATAAGGTCATACTCTTTTCTAAAATCCATGCGACATTTTAATATAATTTTTATTATTTTATAGGTGGGACTTTAGTTGATAATTTTTAAAATAAGACGGGGATAAATTTTTGTTTTCTAGTTAAAATGTGATAAATATTTGATATTTAATCATGTTAATTTGTTAATGTTTTTTGATATAATGTTTTCGATATAAGAATTTATTATAAAGGTTTAGATATGAAAGTTAGTAGGATTTTAGCAAGTACAATAGTGGCTACACTTTTAAGTAGTGCGCTTTTAGCGGGAGATCATGGTACTCATTGGGGATATACAGGACATGATGGACCTGTGAATTGGGGTAGTTTGTCAGCTGATTATAGTTTATGCAAAAACGGTAACTCTCAGTCTCCGATAAATATTTCAAAAAGTGTTGTTGTTACAACCAAAGGTTTAGAAAAAATAAAATTTGATTACAAAACATCCGCATCGGAAGTTATAAATAACGGTCATACTATTCAAGTAAATATTAAAGATGGAAGCAGCATTGAGATAGACGAAATCAAATTTTCCTTAAAGCAAGTTCATTTTCATACACCTAGTGAAAATCAGATAGAAGGTAAAAACTTTCCTCTTGAAGCCCATTTTGTTCATGCTTCTGCTAAAGGCGAGCTAGCAGTCGTAGCATTAATGTTTGAAGATGGTAAAGAGAATCCGATAATTGAAAAAATTTGGAATAATATGCCGCATAAGGCTGGAGAAAAAGCAGATTTGACTCTATCGGCAGAGCTTATAAACAGCCTTTTGCCAAAAGATAAATTTTATTATAGATTTAATGGCTCCTTGACAACTCCACCGTGCAGTGAAGGTGTTAGATGGTTGGTTCTTCAAAATTATTCAACTATATCTTCTACTCAAACAAAAGAGTTTTTAGATATATTTCATCATGAAAACAGCAGACCTGTCCAATCAATTAACGCTAGAAAAGTAATGCAGTAGATACTATTTTTCCATAGAATATATATCGTTGTGCGTTTAAGCTCCTTGTAAATAAAGCTTATATCTCTTTATTTTAAAATATAGACGATATCAATCTTGAATTTTTTAGGAAAATTAAACACACCTTTTTCTATGTCAATAGGAAAACTATTTTTTATTGCTTCGATGGCAGATTTTTTGAAAATATCATGACCGGAGATGACTTGGATATTTTTTACGCCTCCGTCTGCAGTTATAGTAAATTCAACCTCAATATTTCCCTCTATTGCTCTTCTTCTTGCAGATCTTGGATAGGATTTATTGCTGTTGATGCGCTTTATGAGATTTGCGATAAACAACTCCCTTTTTGCTTTCATCATATCAGCATTGGCTGCTGCAACGACATTTGAGATATTTTCTTGCTTTTTTGTTTGTTCTGGCTGAGGAGTAACTTTTTCTTCAACTTTACTTTCTGTATGCTCCACTGTAGGTTCGGGTTCTGGCTCTGGCTCAACAGGTTCAGGCTCTGGTTGCGGCTCAATCGGCTTTGGTTCAGGTTTTGGCTTAATTGGTTTAGGCTTGGGTTTTGGTTTTGGCTCAATCGGTTTTGGTTTTGGCTCAATCGGCTTAGGTTCCTGCTCTACTTTAGGCTCTATTTTTGGGATAACTGTGGAGAGGCAAACTTTTTGTATATTTATAATTTTGGTAGTTTTATCACTATAAGTATCTATGGAGATAAAGTAAATAATCAATACTCCAACTAGTATATAAGCAATTGAACTAAGTATAAATGAAGAGAGATATCTATGCATGATTTTTATAACCTAATAAGAAATTATAGAGTGTAGGAAGATAAAAAAGATTTAGAATCGTTCCCCATAAAAGCCCAAAGCCAATAGCAATAGCTAAGGGTTGAAATGTTACGGCTTGAGCCGTTGCAAAAAATATCAGTGATGAAAGCCCAATAATTGTAGTAACAGAAGTAAGTACAATAGGTCTAAATCTTCTTGCGGCAAGAGTGAAAATATCATCTTTATGTGTTGCGGTTTTTATCGTTGCCATCATCAAGATACCATCGTTTACGATAACGCCTGCCAGCCCCAGCGTACCTATGAGGGAGGGGAGTGAGATATTAATACCCATAATAAAATGACCTACATAAACGCCAAGAATTGAGAAGGGAATGACCGACATTACTATTAAGGTCTCTCTTATGGAGTCAAAAAGATATAAAATAGAGAGAAAGATTAAAATCATAGCAACTATTGATGCTAATATCATCTCCGATTGCATGCTCTTTTTTTGTTCTGCTTCGCCTTTAAGTTTCAACTCCAATCCCTCTTCTTTTAATTTTTGAATTGTCGGCTCTATCTTTTGTAAGACTTCTGTCGCTGTCGTTTTAAAAGGGTCAACATTTGCAAAAACATAAAAGTTGGTATGGCCGTCATCTTTGACTAGCATCTCTAGGGCAGTCACTTTTTCAAATTCACAAATATCCTCAAGCTTTACAAAGGTGTTGTTTTGTAGAGGTATTTCGAGTTTTTTAAAACTCTCCAAATCATCTTTAAAATTGAATGATTTTATCTTTACATCCAAAAGCTCTTTTCCATCATAGATTGTGGCAATCTTAAGAGAGAGGTAGAGTTTTGAGACATAGTTACCTAGGAGTTTTTCGGTAATGCCTAGCTCCTCGCCGTAACGGTTGAGTTTAAGTTTAATCTCATCAGTACCGACTTTGATATCGTTACCAAAATATTCTATGCCCTCAATTTTGCTAAAACTATCTTCTATGGTTCTTACGGCTTTTATCGCTTTTTGATAATCATCGCTAATGACACCGATGCGAATATCCGCTTTTGTATTTCCCATCTTATTTTCCACTACCATGAGGTTGTTTAAATGAAATTTTTGTTCATACTTCTGTTCTTTTAGCCAAACTCTTAAATCTTTTGAAATATTTTGTGAGGAGATATCTCTGATTCTACCTTTTGGGTCATAATAAAAACTAAGGTAAGGCGTGATGTATTTATCTACAAAATTTTCGGGTTTCATTTTGTGTAACTCTAAAGATATATAGCCGACATACGGGTAAATTTCAGTGGTGCCGGTAGCACTTCTTCTGTATCCTGCGGTAGAGCTTACTTGCTTTACAAAAAATCTCTTCTGCTGTTTTAGTATCTCTTTTTCTAAGGTTTGCACAATATTTAAAGACTCCTCAAGTGTTGTTGTGGGATCTGCTTTAAATGTAATACTTATGGAGGAGTCGTCAAAGGGCTGAAACATCTGAAATTTTGATTTTTGTACGCCGTAAAAGATTAAAAGAGGCACAATTATGAGAAATGTCATCAGAAAACTTTTTTGATAATAAACAAGAAAGCCTAAGGCTTTTTGATAGAGTAGATTTACTCTCTCCCAGGAGCGTGTTTTTGAGTTTGAACTTAAAATATGTGTAGCATGAAGTGGCAGAAAGATAAATGACTCTATGAGCGAAGCAACAACAAGTGCACTAAAGGCTATTGGTATGAGTTGAACTATCTCTCCTAGTTTTCCGCTTATCATCAAAAGAGGTATAAAAGAAAATATAGTAGTTATAGAGGATATAACTACCGGTTTTGCGACCTCTTTTGCTCCTAGATAGGCTGCTTCTTTTGCACTGTAGCCTTTTTCAATATATTGTTGGATATTTTCACTCACAACAATGGCATCATCGACAATAATTCC
>Ga0265293_10012217_pt1 | contig 11449 bp, 7 predicted proteins | sample Munlanlewell138R_FD_192505 | JGI IMG/M metagenome (GOLD analysis project Ga0265293, IMG submission 192505) | Leachate microbial communities from a municipal landfill in Southern Ontario, Canada - Leachate well 138R | ecosystem: Engineered > Solid waste > Landfill > Unclassified | place: Canada... | reverse complement strand
CCATGTTTAGTACAAATTGTGGATCACGAAGAAGTCCACGCCCTACAGCAACTAAATCAGCCCTGTTATTATATAGTATTTCCTCTATTTGGTTGAATTCGTTGATTAAACCTACTGCAATAGTAGGAATACCACATTCTTTTCTTATGGTTTCTGAATGTTTGACTTGGTATCCCGGGAATATATCAAACTTCACAGACACAAGTCCACCAGTACTTACATGGACCATATCTATATTTGATTTTACTTCATTGATAATCTTCACCATTTCGTCCTTGTTTATCCCACCATCCATATAATCATCTGCAGAAACCCTAAGAAGGATAGGCTTTTCATCAGGCCATACTTCTTTTACTGAAGAGAGTATTTCCTTTAAAAATCTAGTCCTATTTTCTAAACATCCACCATACTCATCAGTCCTCTTGTTTGTAAGGGGAGACAAGAATTCGTGGATGAGATATCCATGGGCTCCGTGAATTTCAATGGCATGGAAACCAGCTTCATCAGCCCTTCTTGCAGCTTCCCTAAAGTGTAAAACTATATCCTTGATTTCAGGGATAGTCAGTTCTTTAGGTACCCTGTATTCTTCACTAAATCTTATGGGTGAAGGAGCCACAATATATTCATCATTTGAAGTGCATTTCCTTCCAGCATGGGCTAATTGGATGGCCATTTTAGCACCATGGGATTTAGTTTTATCTACTAGGGCTTTAAGTCCAGGTATATGTTCATCACTCCAAATCCCTAAATCATTGCTAGTAATCCTACCATTAGGGATTACACCTGTTGCCTCTACAATAATGAGGCCTACACCACCTATTGCTCTAGATATATAATGTACTTCATGAAAATCCTTGACAAAGGCTTCTTCATCAGAAGAATACATACACATAGGTGGCATTACTATCCTGTTTTTTAGTTCTAAATCTTTTATTTTGTATGATGTTAAAGATTTCAAATATATCACCGTCCTTAAGTGTATATTACCCTAAAATCCCCAATTACCATCAACAAATACTTGTATTTTTTCTCCAGTATTAGTTTCTCCCACTATAGACATATCCTTAGAGCCTATCATAAAGTCCACATGAGTAAGGGAGTTGTTTACTCCATGGGCTTCTAACTCTTCATCTGTCATCTTTTCTCCACCTTTGATATTAGTAGGATATGCCTTACCGAAGGCAAAGTGGCAGGATGCATTTTCATCAAACAAGGTATTCATAAATACTATATTAGAATTTGATATTGGAGAGTCATAAGGGACTAAGGCTACTTCTCCTAGATGCTTTGCACCATCATCAATGGCTAATAAATCAGTTAAGGTTTCTTTGCCTACCTTAGCATCAAAATCAACTACTTTACCATTTTCAAAGACTAATTTAAACTCATCAATTAGCTTTCCACCATAGTTCAAAGGTTTTGTACTATATACTACTCCATTTACACCAGTCTTAAGAGGCATAGTAAACACTTCTTCAGTAGGCATATTTGGTGCAAAATATACTCCCTTTGAATCTACTGCTCCACCACCAGCCCATATATGGCCTTCTGGCAGCTCTACTATCAAATCTGTACCATTAGCAGAAGTGTAGTGTAAGGACTTTAACTCCTTATTATTCAAGAAATCTACCTTTTCTTTTAAGTTTGTCATATGATTTTCCCAAGCTTTAACAGGGTCTTCTAAATCCATACGGGTTGCATTAAATATGGCAGTCCAAAGCATTCCAACAGCCTCAGCTTCTGAAACATCAGGAAATACTCTCTTTGCCCAGGATTTAGTTGGTATGGATACTACACACCAAGGATTTATATCGTTCATAGTATACTTTCTCCACTCTTTCAAAGCTAAAGAAGAGGATTTGTTATTGGCAGCAATCTTTTTTGGATCTATTTCCTTTAAAAGTTCTGGGTCCTGTGCAGATATGGAGATAAAACCTGCTCCCTTCTTTGCATAGTCCTCTAGTCCATCAGCATACCATTTTGGAAACTGTTCAAATACTTCCATAGGAGCATTTTCATACTTTAATTTTGTAAGGACCTCATCGTTCCAATTTACATGGACTTCAGAAGCACCAGCTTCATAGGCATTTTTTGCTAGCATCCTTACAAAATCTAGGCCTTCAATAGGAGAGTTAATCACTAGAGGTTGACCTGGTTGGACATTGATACCTACTTTTACACATAGCTTAGCATAATCATTTAATCTTGACTCAAAATCTTTCAAAATATCACCCCGAATATTAGTATTAAATATAGTTTATAAGAAAAGAAAGGATTTGTAAATGGGTCTTGAGAATGGATAAAACATTGTTTGTATAATTGTCAAAATACAGACATAAAATTTATTGAAAAAAGGTTAAAAATATGTTATTCTTATACAAAGACATATTATCTAAATTTTCATATAATTATAAATAACATTCTAAAAACATATCTTATATTATTCATAGACTAAGATCATATCTTATTTATTTACAGATTTAATTAGACTTATCTTTTTAAAGTATTAATTTACGACTAATCATTCTTTCAAAAGACGAATTTGAAAACTCCAATAAACCAATGATTAATAAATTTGAATATAGCATCAAAAAAATGTGCCTTAAACCTTATGATTTTGTAAAAATCAAGCATAAATTGATTTAATAATAAGTAAATTGTCGGAATATTCACTCATTAGATAATAATTTTAAGGGGGGTTAGACTTGATAAGTAAGTTTGATTATTACAAGGCAGATAGTTTAGAAAAGGCAGTAGGGTTTTTATCAGAAAAACCAGGGACTAAGGTTTTGGCAGGAGGGACAGACTTGATGATATTGCTTCGCAGAAACAAAGAAACCTGTCGCCATCTTTTAGACATCAAGGGAATTCCAGAAGCAAATGTTCTCTCATTTACGCCAGGGGAAGGGTTATTCATTGGTGCAGCAATTACGGTAAATGAAATATGTGAAGATAATGGTATTCGTGAAAAGTATGCTGCATTAAGTGAAGCAGCTGACTCTTTAGCTTCTTATCAAATCAGAAATCGTGCTACTTTAGTAGGTAATATTTGCAATGCTTCACCAGGTGCTGATTTAGCAGCTCCACTTTTAGTTTACAACGGAAAAGTTCATATTTCGTCTAAGGAAGGGAATAGGGTAGTTGAACTTAAGGATTTTTTTACAGGAGTGAAGAAGACGGTTCTTAAAGAAAATGAGTTGGTTGTAGGTATATCTATACCAGATGTAGAGCCTGGAGACAGTAGTGTTTACTTAAGAAAGTCTCGTATTAAAGGTCATGACTTGTGTAATGTAGGCTTGGCACTGCGTCTGACTGCAGAAAGAGAGTTGCTCTTAGCCATAGCAGCAGTAGCTACTACACCAATACGACTTACAGAATTAGAGGCATCTATAAAAGAAAAAGAAATAACTCCTGAGTTAGCAGAGTGGCTTGGAGATGAAATCAGAAAATACATGAACCCAAGACGAAATAGTATTCGCTCCTCACCAGAGTATCGCTTGCATATAGCTGGAGTGCTGGCTAAGAAGGGATTATTAAATCTTTTGGAAAAGGGGGCTAATTAATATGTGTAACCACCATGAAAATAAAAATTGCTTTGAATATGTTGACTCACAAATGCCCCGAGTATTTTTGGAGCTTGTAGTCAATGGTGAAAAAGTTCAAGAATTAATAGACCCTACTATGACCCTATTAAATTTTTTACGCATTAATTTAAAGCTTTTTGGAACAAAGGAAGGATGTGGAGAAGGAGAATGTGGTGCTTGCACCATCATAATGAACAATAGAACGGTGAACTCATGCTTGGTACTGGCCATTGAAGCTCAAGATGCAGACATACTTACGGTTGAAGGCCTATCAAAGGATGGAGAACTATCTGTTTTACAGCAGGAATTCATCAAGTATGATGCTTTACAATGTGGATTTTGTACGCCAGGAATGCTAATGTCAGCAAGAGCTCTATTAGATAGAAATCCAGATCCAACTACTGAAGAAGTAAAAGAAGGTATAGCTGGCAACTTCTGTCGTTGTACTGGCTATCAAACAATCGTTGACGCAATCTTATCTGCAGCAAAACGAGAAAGAGAGGAGCTGAGATAATGGAAAAGAGAGAATATAGGCATATTGGTAAGCCCTTAGACAGAGCAGAAGCTCTAGAAAAAGTAACAGGTAGAGCAACCTATGTTCATGACATGGAACTTCCAGGGATGCTCTACGGAAAATCACTACACTCTCCCTATGCACGGGCAAGGATTGTATCTATTGATACATCTGATGCAAAGGCTCTTCCAGGGGTTAAGGCAGTTTTGACAGGAGAAGACACTTCTCATTTAATAGGACTATATATGATAGATAAACGAATTATAGCATCTGGTATAACCAGATATCAAGGTGAAGTAGTGGCTGCGGTTGCAGCTATTGATGAGGACACGGCAGAGAAGGCCATTTCCTTGATTAAAGTGGAATACGAAAAACTACCAGCAGTATTAAATATAGATGATGCATTGGAGGCAAAGATACTGGTCCATGAAGATATCAATGAGTTGGAGTATTTAAAGGGAGTATTTTTCCCACAGCCAGACTCAAATATTGCCAGCTGGAATAAGACCATAACAGGCGATGTGGAAAAGGCCTTTCTAGAGTCTGATTTTGTAATCGAATCTGAAATGTATTTGCCAGCGGCTGCCCATACTCCCATAGAGACCCATGTGGCCATAGCAGAAGTCAACCCCTACTCAGATAAGATAAAGATATGGTCATCGGCTCAGTCGCCTTTTGCAATTAGACAACTAATGGCAAAGTCCTTTGGTATACCTGAGGGAGAAATACAAGTAATCGTTCCCTATGTGGGAGGAGCTTTTGGAGGAAAAGCAGGGGTACATTTAGAGCCATTAGCCGCATTATTATCTAAGGCATGTAAAGGTAGACCAGTAAAGGTTCAAGCCACCCGTGAAGAGGAATTCAACCAACTGCCATCAAGGGCAGGTATGAGGAGCAAGATTAAGACTGGTGTGACGAAGGATGGCAAGATTACTGGGTTTAAAGCATATTATGACTGGGATAGTGGTGCCTATGCAGATTATGGTGTAAATGTTGGAAAGACAGCCATTTACTCTGGTGCAGGTGCATATGAAATACCTAATGTTGAAATACACTCTCGAACCCTTTATACAAACAAAGTATTTAGCACGGCTTATAGGGGTTTTGGCCATTTAGAAACCCACTGGGCCATAGAAAGGCAAATGGATATTGTTGCTCAAAAGATAGGAATGGATCCTTATGAGTTCCGTATGAAAAATATATTAGAACCTGGTAAACACACTATTAGTGGAGAGATAATCTCTGAATCCACAGGAAGCCCTGGAGATTGTCTAACTGCAGTAGCAAAGGCAATCAACTGGACTGGTTATCAATCTGAAGAAGAGCGTAAAGCACAGATGAAAACTGGAAAGGTTAGAGGAAAGGGGATAGCCCTTTTACAAAAAGCTCCTGCCATGCCTACATCCACAACTACATCTGCCATTATACAAATGGATGGAGATGGAAATGCTAAGGTATTAATAGGTGCAATAGATATGGGTCAAGGTGCCAACACTGCCATGAGACAAATTGCTGCTGAGGCCTTGGATTTACCAATTGAAAAAGTCGAAGTAGTATGGGAAGCTGATACCCATAAGAACCCATATGATTGGCAAACTGTTGCTTCAAAATTCACCTATATGGGTGGCAATGCTGTGATACGAGCAGCAGAAGATGCAATACTTCAGATGAAGAAGGTGGCAGCACAAGTATTTAGGTGCGAAGCAGATAAATTAGAGCACAAAGATGGATATATTTATCATGTCCACCATATGGAAAAGCGTCTACCTTATGGAAAGTTGGCAAGAGGATATGCTTATGAAAATGGAAATGCCATTGGTGGAGTAGTTATAGGGCGTGGGACCTATATAGCCGATGGACTTACAAACCTTGATGCAGAAACTGGCCAAGGTCTACCAGCCTTAGTTTGGACCTATGGTGCCCATGGTATTGATTTGGAAGTAGACATAGAAACTGGGGATATTCATATATTTAAAATAGCCTCTGCCTTTGATGTGGGGCAAGTTATCAATAGAAAGGTGATAGAAGGACAAATTATAGGTGGAGTATTACAAGGACTAGGCTCTGCTTTGTTTGAAGGAATGATATTTAACCAAGAGGGAAAACTCATGAATCCATCATTTACAGACTATAAGATCCCTACCGCCATGGATATTCCAGATGAGATGGTTCCAATATGTATAGAAAATCCTCAATTTGATGGTCCCTTTGGTGCCCGTGGAGTAGCTGAACATCCTATGATTTCTGTACCTTCAGTAGTAGGAAATGCTCTTTATGATGCCTTAGGTATTAATTTTTATGAATTACCATTATCTCCAGAGAATGTTGCCCTAGCCATCGTAAATAATAAAAAGGAGGATTAATTGAGAATACGAGCTAGGGAATCATATAAGCAAATTCTAATAAAAAGGAGGTTTTAAGATGGATGGTAGCAAAATGATGGAACCCATCAGAGATGCTAGTCAGATTTCTATGTCAAAACGATTGTTGTTAGGATTGCAGCACACCTTTACCATGTTTGGAGCCACTGTACTAGTTCCAATAATCACAGGAATGGATATTTCAGTAGCCTTGTTTATGGCAGGAGTATGTACTTTGCTATTCCACTTGATTACAAAGAAAAAGGTACCCGTATTTCTAGGCTCATCCTTTGCATTTATTGCTCCTACCCTTGCAGTAGTAGAAATGGTAAGCCAAAATGGTGGAACAGATGGCCTAGCCTATGCTAGAGGCGGTATAGTAGTGGCAGGGATCATATATCTTGTGGTAGCAGTACTTATTTATATCTTTGGTGTAGAAAAGATAGTAAAATTCTTTCCTCCAATAGTTACAGGACCGATTATTCTAGTTATTGGGCTTAAACTTGCTCCTGTTGCCATCGATATGGCTTCTGGGAATTGGTTTTTAGCTATAGTTGCCTTTGTCACTGTTATGATTGTATCCGTATTTATGAAGGGTTTCTTACAAGTTGTGCCTGTTATAATTGGACTTATCGTAGGATATATAGTAGCCCTAATAACAGGGAATGTTGATTTTTCTCCAGTACTCAGTGCAGGTTGGATAGGACTTCCCCCATTTGAAATGGCAAAGTTTGACTTCCAAATGATTATGGTTATTGCACCAGTGGCAATAGCCACCATAGTAGAGCATATAGGAGATGTTATCGCAATTGGTGCCACCGTAGAAAACGACTTCCTAGAGGACCCAGGCCTATATAGGACAATGCTGGGCGATGGATTAATGACTTCTTTTTCAGCAATGCTTGGTGGACCAGCAAACACTACTTATTCAGAAAATACTGGTGTACTTGCCTTAACTAAAGTATGGGATCCATTGATCATGAGAATTGCTGCTGTATTTGCCATTGTTTTAGGGGTAGTTCCAAAGCTTTCTTCAATTGTTGGCACAATTCCAACACCAGTTGTTGGTGGTATTTCCATTATATTATTTGGTATGATAGCTTCCATAGGAGCTAGGACCCTAGTAGAGGAACAAGTTGATTTTAAAAAATCTAGGAATTTAATTGTTGCAGCAGTCATCTTGGTACTTGGCTTAGGTGGAGCAGTACTACCCATAAATCTAGGATTTGTAAACTTTACCATGGAAGGCATGGCTTTAGCAGCAATAGTGGGAATTATTTTAAATAAAGTGTTGCCAGAATAAAAAAATAGGTTATAAGAAAGTCTTCATTTGAAGGCTTTCTTATAACAACATAGAGGAATGATCTAATGATAGCTTCTCACATTTGCAAAGATCTTTATGAATGGATACTAAGTTGTGAAAAACAAGGTACCATCCACTCCATATTTAATAATAGTATAAATATTATTAGGGGAGATAGGTTTATTTCAGTTGTTGCACCCAATAAGCCCATATCTCCTAATGGGATAAAAATAAAGGATGATATGGTCTTTGATGACAAAAATATTTCCATAGGAGAGACAGGAGTATTTACAGGTAACAGTTTTGTAGCTACGAGTTTTAAGATTGATTATGGAGATTGTGTTTTATGGGACAAAAATATAAATACTCAGTATGAAAAGGATAATCTAGAAAAAGTATTACATAAAATTCATGTTTTGGGAGGCTTCATACTGCAACATGGAAATAAGAATGGGATATTCAACTTATTGCCTCTTATAATGGAGGAATTTGGCTTTGAAAACAATATATTTAATATAAAGCATATTTTAGATAAAAAAGAACTATTTATAATAGACAGGCTTCTTCAATTTGTAGATAGTTTTAAAAACTCAAAACTAGAAGCTATAAATATTAATGCAAAAAAAATAATAGGATTTGGATCAGGACTTACTCCTTCCATAGATGATTTTCTATCTGGAATGATGATTGCGAATATCTATATATCTCATTATCTTGGAATGAATATTGAAAATGCATATAGAATAAATTCAGATATAGTAAAAGATATAGAGAACAAAACTACCAGAGTAAGTGAAGAAATGCTAAAATTCTCATCCCTAGGACAAACCAATGAGCACACAAGAAACTTAATGATAGGTCTTTTAAGTAAAATGGGGGAAGAAAAGGTTCATGAACTATTTATGTCAGTAGCAAGTCTAGGAGATTCCTCAGGCACAGATATTTTATCTGGAGTTTATATAGGAAGCTTAATACTACTAAACAAAATAAGGGGGGAAATGCATGGGTGTAGTTAAATATCATATTAAGAAAAACACCTATTATGATTCTGTTACCTTAATGCTCATTTCAAAGGAAGTAAAGAAGATGGAAGGGGTACATGAAGCCTTAGTAGGTATGGGGACAGATTTAAACAAGGAATTGGCCACTCATTTAGGTATTTCCAGTGAGGAAATTGAATGCTCAGGAGTAAATGATTTTTTTGTATCCCTTTTATGTGAAGAAAACATAGATATAAATGACATCATGGATAATGTGAATAAACTCCTTACCCAAAAGAAAAAGTCCAGTAGTTCAGACTATAAACCAGCAACTCTAAGAACTGCCATAAAAGAAGAAAGGGATTCAAATCTAGTAATAGTTTCAGTGCCAGGTCAATATGCCTATGAGGAATCAAAAAAGGCTTTAGAAAACAATCTACATGTCATGCTATTTAGTGACAATGTGTCATTGGAAGAAGAGAGAAAGCTTAAGGATTTGGCAGTAGAAAAGGGACTGCTCATGATGGGACCTGACTGCGGGACAGCCATTATAAACAACATACCCTTAGCCTTTGCTAATGTTATTAGAAAGGGAAATATAGGGATAGTAGGGGCATCTGGTACAGGCACCCAAGAAGTAACTGTGACAATCCACAGATTGGGAGAAGGAGTATCCCAAGTAATAGGAACAGGGGGAAGAGACCTGAGCTTTGAAATTGGTGGTACAATGATGCTTCAAGGGATAGAAGCCTTGATGAATGATGAAAACACTAAAGTTTTAGTACTTATTTCAAAACCACCTGAAGAAAAAATAACTGAAAAAATTCTTTTAACCTTAAAAAATAGTCCTAAACCAGTGGTAGTTTGCTTTATTGGCGGAGACAAAGAACTGATTAAAAAATATAACGCCTATCCTGCACTGTCCCTTGAAGATGCTGGCCGAAAGGCAGTAGCCCTATTAAGGGGGGAAGAAGTTGGAGATTTTCATGGGTTTGATACTTCCCATGAAGAAATAATAAGAATTATTGAATCTGAAACCTTTAAAATGACTTCTTCACAAAAAGATATATTAGGGCTATATACAGGAGGAACCTTGGCCTATGAATCTGAAATATTCTTTGACAAGACCCAGAAGTTTATAGACTTTGGAGATGATAAATACACTAAGGGAAGACCTCATCCTATGATAGATCCATCTATTAGGGCAGAATATCTTACAAAAGAAGGGTATTCGGACAATGTTGCCATCGTTTTACTGGACTTTGTAATAGGTTATGGTGCCCATGAAGACCCTGTAGGTGAAATGCTACCAGCAATCACAGAGGCAAAAGCCAAGATGGAGGAAAAGGGGAAATATCTATCAATCATAGCTTCTATTTGTGGCACTGAAGAGGACCCACAAAACCTAATGGAATCTAAAGAAAGGTTAAAGGAAGCAGGTGTGATTGTGATGAATTCAAATATTCAAGCCACAAAGCTGGCAAGCCTTATTTTAGACCATATAGAAAATAGGAGGGATGCCAATGTCTAAGATAAATGAACTTTTTAAAGAAGACCTTAAAGTAATTAATGTAGGCCTAGAAGCCTTTCACGAAGATTTAGTAAAACAAGAGGTACAATCAATTCATGTAGATTGGAGACCAAATGGAGTAGCTAAGTATGATGCAAAACTTTTGCCCTTAATTGAGAAGATTGAAGCTGCAAACAAAATAGCTGTAGATAGGATTTTAACTGCACAGCCTACCATAGTAGGCATAGGAAAGGCAGGAGATGACATACCGGGCATGACTAAGAATACTATCTTGCATGCAGGTCCACCTATTTCCTGGGAAAAGATGAGTGGTCCCCTACGAGGTGCAGTCATCGGTGGACTTATTTATGAAGGCTTGGCAAATAGTGAAGAAGAGGCTATAGCCTTAGTAGAAAGTGGAAAAATAGAGTTTGACTCCTGTCACCATCGCAATGCAGTAGGGCCAATGGCTGGTGTAACTACTTACTCTATGCCAGTATGGATTATAGAAAACAAGACCTTTGGCAATTTTGCATACTGTACCTTAAATGAGGGGCTGGGTAAGGTTCTTCGATATGGTGCCTATGGGGAAGAAGTCATCACAAGACTTAAATGGATGGAGGAAGTACTGGCACCAGTATTAAAGGAGACATTGGAGCTGTCAGGAGAAATAGATTTAAAGACTATGATATCCCAAGTCCTTCAAATGGGAGACGAAGGCCACAATAGAAATAAGGCAGGTACATCTCTACTTATTAGAGAATTAGCTCCATATATAGTAAAAACTAAGTTTTCCGATGAAGAAAAGTCAGAAGTCCTAAAATTTATGCATAGCAATGATCATTTCTTCCTAAACCTAACAATGCCAGCGGCTAAGTCTACACTAGAACCTTTGAAGGATATAGAATATTGTTCTTTGGTATATACCATGGCCAGAAATGGCACAGAGTTTGGCATTAGAGTAGCAAGCTTAGGAAATCGTTGGTTTACAGCACCAGCAGAGATTATTGATGGACTATATTTCCCTGGGTATTCAACAGAGGATGCAAATCCAGATATAGGAGATAGTGCTATCACAGAGACCTTAGGTATTGGTGGATTTGCAATGGCAACTGCAATACCAATAGTCCAATTTGTGGGAGGAACTCCAGAAGATGCTCTGAACTATAGTAGAAGCATGTACGAGATTACTGAGACT
>Ga0265293_10012216_pt1 | contig 11450 bp, 21 predicted proteins | sample Munlanlewell138R_FD_192505 | JGI IMG/M metagenome (GOLD analysis project Ga0265293, IMG submission 192505) | Leachate microbial communities from a municipal landfill in Southern Ontario, Canada - Leachate well 138R | ecosystem: Engineered > Solid waste > Landfill > Unclassified | place: Canada... | reverse complement strand
TATGAAAGAATGAATAACAGAATGATAGAGATTGCATTTGAAATAGTTTATGATTTGTTGAATGAAAGATATTAAAATTTAAGGAGGGTTAAAAATGAAAAGATATTATGAAGAGCTAATATTATATGGTTATGAATGTAATAATTGTAATAATTATATAAAAATTAATAATGTAATTAATTTTTGTCCTATATGTGGTGCAAACAAAGGTGAACATATGGATGAAGATAAATTTTGGTATGATGGAGAATGGTTGTATAAAATTAAAGAATAATTAGCATATTTAGAAAAGGAGGGTTGAAATGGAATTAAAATTAGAAAAAATTGATTATGAAGATATGAAAACTATTAAAGTAGACGAGGAAACTTTAAGAATATTAGAATATTTAATAGGGATAAATACTTGCAATTATGACTGGTGGGAGCTATCACAGGGTATAAAAGACATTGCCATAGGATTGTATTTATTAAGAGATAAAAGATATCCGTAGGGCGGAAATTTATAAGAAAAGGGGGTTATAAAATTATGGCTTTAGAAAATAAGGTATTAAACGACTTGCTTATAACACAAGAAGATAGGGAATATTTAATTAAAATAATTAACAAAAGGTCAGGATTACAAGAATTGTTGAGTGAATATAGTAAGAGATTTGGAAAATTAGGAGGCAGCGTTAATATTAGGCAAAAATAAATAAAAATAAGGAGGAGTAACAATGGCAAATATGAGTTATTGCAGATTCCACAACACCTTGATAGATTTAAGAGATTGCTTTGATACTTTGTATGACAGAAATATTGAAAGTGACGAAGAAAAAGAAAAGGCTAAAATAATGCTTGAAGAAATAGCCAGATTTTTAATTGATGAATATTTAGTTGATGTTGATGAAAATGATGAGGTTTTTATTAACTATCGTCATATCCATGAACTTGTAGATGAATGTAAATAAGAAAGGTGATGATTTACAGTGATAATTAGAAGTCAAGGCAAAACTAAAATTGTAAACTTTGACAATGTAAAAGCTATTGAAATTGAGCTTGGAAGCAGAACATATTATAATGATTTTTACAAAGTAATGGCTATCATGAGTGATAATATATTTGTGCTCCTTGGTAGCTACGATACAGAAGATATAGCAAAAGAAGTATTAGAAGAAATAATAAAATGTGTGGCAGTAAATTTAGACATATTTGACATGCCTGAAGAATAAGCAAAAAATAGGTTTACATTTATAGGTGTTCGTGGATACTTATAAGTGTAGACCTAAACATAAAATAAGGGGGAACAAATGATGAGAATAGTAACAGACAATGATGTATGCACTATATTTTTAGAAGGCAAAGTCGTAGAGCTGAAAGCTAATAGCAATACTAATCCTCTTAGGGTTAGCCCTTTCAGTGAATTGTGCATTAAAACCTATAAACCAGCAACAATAAAAGATAGCAATGTTTTGCAGTATCAGCTTGATAAATTTAATATGGTGAAATTTGCAAACCGTTTTAACATAGGCAGTACCGAAATTATGGCAGAAATGTTAGAGTGTGCTGAAGATGAGCCTATGTTTAGATGGCACATTGTCAAACAATAAAAGGGAGGTAAATGAATATTATGAAAGTTGTGTATGAAATAATGGATAGGGGTGTGGTATTTTGTTATTGTATTGTAGAAAATAATATAGATAGATATATAACTGAACTTAGTATGGACAAAAATTCTATACCCGAAAATGTAATTAGATTAGATGTCAGGGATTTTATATCTATGAAAATAGGAGGTTGAAAATAATATGTTAGAATTATTTGGCGATGCAATCTATGTTTATACAAGAGAACAAGCCATCAATGATGGTGTATTAGTAGATGTAACAGAAATGGGTAAAGAAGCAGGTTTCAAAGTACCTGTAGCAGTAACATGTGCTTTACATGAAATAATTAATACGATACCCAAGAGTAGTTGTCAAGATTTTGAAGGCAGGCTATGGGATGTGCTTTACATGGGTATGGTAGCAGCTCAAAATGGAGCAGATAGTGATACTTTGCATTATGATTTAATATTAACACATGGCAAGAAGAAAAATATAACCTTGAAAATGGTTATCAGTGGTGGTGATAATGGCGAGCCTGTTGTAACAATTATGTTACCAGATGAAGATTAGTAAAAAAGGAGTGTAATCATGTTCTACAATGGCTATGTAGGCAAATCTATGTCGGCAAGGGCTAAAATGGCTTATCAAGATGGGCAAAAGCCCTTGAATGAATGGAATAAAGATGATATAATAAAAGAAGTTGAATACTTAAAGACCATAGGGTTGGTTAATTTTGATATGAACTTATTTAAAAGAATAAGTCTGGAGACTTTAAAAGAAGAGGCTTTGATTTATTCAAGTTGGCATCACATGGGAGCCTTGTATGAAGAAGTAGACTTTTATTGTGTAGATGATGTGTTCATAGAAGAACTAACCAATGACGGAATATTAGAATTGGCAAATCGAAAATAAATAAGGAGGTAGATGTGATATGACAACAAAATATTATGACAAGAATGGCAAACTAATTGAAAAAGGTATGATATTAAGGCATGATGATGGTGACGAAGAACTGGTCTATGAATGTGTAAATGAATATGGTGATATCGGACTAGGATTTAATGCTAGTAATGAAAATTGGTCAGGGTTCAATGAATATAACAGGGAGATATACCCTTTGCATCAATTTAATCTATCAGAATGGGAAATAGTAGAATAATAAAAGAATAAGGAGGATTAGCTATGAGTACAAGAGGGTTTGTTGGATTTAAAAGAGATGATAAGATACAAGGCTGGTATAATCACAATGATAGTTATTATAGTTGGTTAGGAAGGAAAGTATTGTCTAAGTATAAACAACACACTAATGACGAATTGATTAATTTTTTCAACAATATAGTAACTGTTGAAGATGACTTTGAAGATTTATTTTATGAAAACCACAAAGTGATATTTGATGAGGATTGGAGAAAACAAGAAGTTAGGATGTTACAAGATGGTAGTGATTTTATAAATGACGGTTTGTTTTGCGAGTATGCTTATGTGTTTGACATAGATAATGATACAGTAGATGTATATAGAGGCTTCTTTGAAACACCAATGTACGAAAATCAGATAGGCTATGAAACACATGAAGATATAACTTATTATGTAAATAAGGTACTTACAATCAATAGAGATAATATAAATATTGTAGAACAATTGTTCGTAAATGAGCAGGAGATAAATGAAGTATATTCAAAAATAGATTATTGGGAACAACATTATATTAAAGCAATGGAAACGATTATGAAATAGACAAGAATTGTATTATGCTTATAACAAAGGAGGGGTTAAATGTTGAAGTGTAAAGTAAATACAAGAGATTTTCAAGAAACGATTAAGAAATTAGAGAAGATAATTGACTATAAAACTAAAATAGATATCATAAGAGGCATAAAGCTATCCGTAGATGATGATGGTGTTAAATTAATAGCAACTGATATGGATAATGAAGTAGTGGGTATCATAACAGATTTTGATAATCAAAATGTAGAACCCGGCGATACAGTAATACTAAATATAAAGAAGTTCATAAAACTCTTTAAACATATGGAAGAGCCATATACAACTATAAAAACACACGATAATTTAATAGTTGTGCAAAATGGTGATAGGAAAATCGAGGTTATTGCAGGAGATGTTAAAGATTTTCCAGACAGAATGATATCCAAAAAAGTAAATTATTTATACGAATACAATTCACAATCTTTATATAACAGAATTAAAAAGATAGATTTCTCTTTGTCGAAGGCAAAAGAAGAGCCAAGGGAGTTATTAAAGGGCATTCATTTTTGTGGTATAGATATGGTAACTTCAGATGGATATAGAATATCATTAGACAAAGATAGCGATTTGAACATTAAAGAATCATTTACCATTAATAGAAATTTGGTGGACTTTTTGGTCAAAACGCTTAATAGCAAAACACCAGAGCTACTACAAATAGTAACAAGTAATAAATATGTAGTAATGAACTACGAAAACATAAAGATAATTTCCAAATTATTAAATGGTGGATATCTTGACTATGAACAAATAATTAGCGGGCAAAGCCGATATGATAATTCTATAAACTTGAAGGTAGATGAACTCAAAAATGATATAGACTTCTTAGGCACTTATTCTAAAAGAGATAAAATCCTCATAAAGGCAAAAATAACCGAGCATGATTTGACTCTCGTGAATATTACTGAAGAAGAAAAGATTATTGTAGAAAAAGAAATATATGCCCAAGAACCTGTAGATATAGTGTTTAACGGGGTGTATCTGAAAGATGTATTGAATGTATTAGACAACGATGTTGTAGAGCTCAATATCAACAAAGAATTTGACCCTATCATAATAAGAGAAAATGATAATGTGTTTCTAATTTTGCCGATTCGATTAGGTTCTTAAAACAGGGAGACTTCGGTCTCCTTTCTATACTACTTTAAAGGAGGGTGGTAATGATGAAGAATAGAAAAGCTATAGATAGAACAATTATAGAAGAATTTTTATATTATATGGAAGATTACCGAGAATTGGCAGCAAACACAATCAAAAACTACAAAATAGACTTAGATATGTTGTTCGACTTTCTCGAAAATAATAATGTTTTTGATGTAAAAGATGTAAATATAAAGCACTTACATAGCTTTATATTTGACAGAAATAAAAAAGGTGATGCGAAATCTACAAGAGCAAGAAGGATATCTACCATAAAATCTTTTTTCAGATATATCAATAAGATATCTGAACTCATAGAAATCAACCCTGCTATTGATTTAGAAACACCAAAACTTGACGAAACTAATCCAGAATATCTGACTTTGGAAGAAGCTCAACACCTTATACAATCAATTGACACACCATACAAAATAAGAGATACAGCTATTATAGTGACATTTTTGAATACAGGGTTGAGACTATCCGAATTGACAAGTATTAATATATCTGATATCAAAGGTGATAAGTTGACCATAAAAGGGAAAGGTGGTAAAGAAAGAGTTATTTATTTAAATGACATGGCCTTAAATGCAATAAACAAATACTTAAAAGTTCGCCCAGAATCGGACACTGATGCTTTGTTTGTATCTGAAAGAAAAAGAAGGATAAACATAAGTACCGTGCAAAAAATGGTTAAACAAAATTTAGAGTATGCTAATATTGATACAAATAAAATATCTACACACAAATTCAGGCATACAGCAGCGACTTTGATGCATAAGTATGGTAATGTGGATATATTCACACTTAAAGAGGTATTAGGTCATGCAAGTGTAAAAACAACAGAAAGGTATACACATGTAGATAATGAAGAGCTGAGAAATGCTATAAAAAGCAATCCTTTGAACCAAAACTAATAAAAATAACATAAGAAGAGGTGGAAAAATTGAAAATAATAGAAGAGGAAAGGATAAATGAATTATGTAATAAATACGGATATTCATATAGATATTTTCCCAATAACGTTATGATAATGACTAATGTAGACATATGGAAAATTTCATCTTTCCAGACAGCCAAAGGTGAAACATTATTGGTATTGAAGCATATCAATAAAAAAGGTAACAGAAGCAGAAAACTACAATTTCACACTCAAAGAATTATACCTGATATTGAGTATGCCTTTGATATTGTAATCAGTAGACATGAAAATTGCGAAGATTCTTACGGTAGGGTTTTTAAGGTCAAGAAGGTGCTATCAAAGCTTTAACTTTCAAAAGGTGTTATCAAAACTTTAGTTTGACAGAATTGTAATTGTATGATACCATACAATCAAGCGAATAAAGCAAATATAAAAACAAAAGAATAGAGTAATGTAAAGGGGGTATGTATATAATACGGAGGTGTAAAAATGAAGAAAGGATTTACAAGGCAAGATTTTGCCGAAAAATTAAAGAAAGCAGTGTACGAGATTAGTATTAATGTAATCGAACAAGAAGCTATTATTAGCAATCTATCCAAAAGAGGGTATGAATTAGGTTATATTTCAAGTGTATTAGAAGGCAATGTAGTTTTTGATTCACTTGATTTAATGGATTTAGGCGTATTCGCATTGGAGATACACAAAATTACAGGTGACAACCTAATCAATCCTAAAAGATATTTTGAGGATATAGAACTGGATAGGATAACACGTCATAAGACAGAATTAGAGCAAGATGTTCTTAAATATCCTGTTGTATTTGAAGATGTAAGAAGGGTAGCCCATAATATTTGGAGTGTAATAGTCCCGGCTGAATTTATAGCTAAATTAGGTCGTTCTAACATGTTAAACTATGAATTTAAAACACAAAGAGAGCCTAAAACTATTGAGACAAAAGATGGTATCATATTAACACCATCTATCAATCCAAAATCTGTTATAGAAATTGCAGATGAGATATTAAAAAAGACATTTAAACCAAATACATTGACATTTAATATTCCATTTAAAGATAGCGATAACTTTAAATATGACGAAAATTCTAAGAAGTGGGTATTGATAGATGGTAAAATGGACATACTGGATGGGTATCATAGATATTTATCCATCGTAGCAGCGACAAGAATACAATTTACAGGTTATAATTTTGAATTAAGATTGACTAACTTTGATGAGGATGAAGCTAATGATTTCATAGTACAAGAAGATAAGCGTAATCCTATATCAAAAGAATATATCAAATCTATAGATAACAGCAGTCTTATAACTCAAATTATAACAAAACTTAATCAAAGCAATAAATCTGAATTGCGGGGGAAAATTACGACAGATAAGACTTCTATTGTAAGAGGTTTCTCTTTGGTACGATTTGACACCATGTATAAATCAATAGACAAATTATGGAGTCCGAGAACAATTAATGAGGCCAATACAATATCTGATTATTTAAAAGATTTCTATAACATACTTGTAGACTTATATCCTGATGAATTCAAATTTAAAATAGCAGAATCAAGAAGAAATAGCCAAATCAACAATGAGAAGATGTTTATAATCTATAACATAATAGCCAAAAGATTGAAAGGTAATAACAGTGAATTAAAGCTTATTATAGACAATATTAACTTTGAAGATGAGCAAATAAAGGAATTCATGGGAGTATCTCACAGCATGGGCATGAATAAATTCAATAGATATTTTAAGATGGCAAACGAGATAGCGGAGGTGAACTTAAATGTCAAACAGACTTTACAATAAAGAATTAAAAACAGAATATATAGACAGCTTTTTTGGTGCAGACAGCACGAAAGACATTATGATGTATGAATTTATAAACTCAGCCAACTTAGAATATCAATATGACAAAGATTTGTATGCTTTTAATGATATGGAAATTTCAAGCTTGTTGTATTTTTTAAAGAAAAGCAATATGAGTAGCTTAAACAAATCAGTATCAATTTATAAAGATTATATAAGGTGGTGTATTGTCAATGGTAAAAGAGGTATGTATGAAAATGGTGAGAATAGATTTGAAGTGTTTCAAGCGACCGAAAACATGAAAAAATATATTTCTAATAGAAAGGTCAGAAGCAAGTTTTTAACTAAAGATGAATTAAAAGATTTAACAAAATTCTTAATTAACCCAATTGACCAGGCTTTCATAATGTGTTTATATGAATTTATTAATGGTACAGAATTGCATGAATTGCGAGCATTGACCAAGGAAGATGTAAGAAAGGCAAAGGCTGATAACAGGATAGAATTAACAGATTTAGATGGTAGCAAACGAATGGCAACAATTTCTCATGGGCTATTAGATTTGTTAGAAGATGTTATATTGCAAGAAGAATACGTGTTTAATAATGGTGAAGGTGACTTTAAAGCAAGAAGATTAGTAGAATCCCCTTATGTTTTTAGATTGTTGTATAGAAAAAATACTATTAATCAAATGGCATCATATACAGCTATCAATGGCAAAATGAAAAGTATAAGAAAATACACCGGGTATAATTTTATAACACCAAATTCACTCAAAGAAACACGAATAATCCATGAGATAGTTGATGTTACAAATGCTTTAGGACTATCAGAACCAAATAGAAATGCCTATAATATAGCTTTTAACAATATAAACAAACTATATGATGTTGAACTGTCTTATAATCAAAAGCACAGCATAAAACAGAAGTACAAGCAAGCAACTAAACTAAAATATTTCCAATAATGTGGTGCTATGACAGTATTCGACAAGATATCCTATAGCTTTTATTAAATTTAGTGTTATAATAGAAGCTATAGGAATATTTCAACAAAGGGGGAAAATATTTGAATAAGAACTGGATAAACTTATTATGCAAATATGGGAATACTAAAGATTTTGATGGCGTCTTGCAAGAGAAAAAATGTATACCACTGACTATAATGGCTTACAGAAAGTTGTTGAAAAAACAAAAGTTTTGCGAAATCCCATTTGGTAAATTAAAAATAGCGTATATGCAAAAAAGATATGATACCCTTCATGACTTATTACAACAGCTATTCTTAGAACCAATTTCACAATCACAATTTGAATTCATATTAGACAAAATAGATATAACAGAATCTGGGTTGCAAAAGATACATAATGAACATAAAAAAGATATGAGCAAAAGAATACTAACCATAATATTGACACTATAGGCAGAGATTGAGAAATTTCTGCCTATAACAACAAATAGATAAAATTATAAGGAGATAATTATGGTCAAGCTGTTTTTTCAATTAGTAACAATATATCTTATATTGCATATTGCAAATTTTGATATAGAGAAAATAAATGACAGAAACATCGAAGAGCTTCTTATTGATAAGGAGAATGTTGAAGAATTTCGACCAAATATGAAGTTAAACAATAGTGTTGTTGATATTGAAGATGTTGATAATGATAATATTAATAACATTAATGACAATATTCAAGCTGATACTAATAATAAAGATGACGCTAATGACAACAAAAATAATAGCTGTAACTTAACAAGCAGAGGTACTACAAAGTTAATTACAAAAAAGAATACATCTATGAAAACATACATGGATTATAGAGCAATAACAAATAAGACATCAGCACAATATAAATTACAGCAAAATTCGGGCGTATACACTGATAGCGAAGGGTTTAGAAAGATGAATGAAAATTTTATGATTGCTATAGGAAATTATTTTGAAGCAAAAGTAGGGCAGTTAGTAGAAGTAGAATTATCAAGTGGTGGCAAATTTAAGGCTGTTGTTGCCGACATAAAGAATGACATACATACCGATGAAGAAAATCTCCAACATATTAAAGACGGCAGTGTATTAGAGTTTGTCGTTGATAAAGCTACATTAAATTCAATTATAAGGAAAATGGGAGATTGTAGTTATTCAAAGGAAAATAACTTTAAAGGTAATGTGATTAGCATTAAGATATTAGACATATAATCTGAAAGGAGAGTTAATATGAATATACTAAATAAATTCAAACACTTATTTGGCATAGTAAATGAGCCTGAATATTCAAAACAAAAATTAATTGAATTTGAAAATAAGTATCCAGATTATTTATATGCCACTTTAGTTGTCGAGTATCATTATGGTGGTAAATATAATGTATTAAATAAAGTACCTGACTTTGAAGATTGGATGTATTACAAAGAAAGATTTGAAAGGTATAAAGAATTGGGAAAGAAGTAAAAATAAAAAATAGTGAGGTGAAATAAACATGAAAGAAAAAACAAAAAAGATAGTAAATGCATTTTTAAAATCTGATATTTTTAAAATTAAAGAATATACATTAAAATTTGCTCAAAATGTTACTAGAAATGTATTAAATGATGATTGTGAACAATTAAAAGATTTAATAAAAATATCATGTGAAATAAGGGACAAAATAGAAGTGGACGAAGAAATAGAGCGAAATAGAGAATTTTATTTTGGATATTGGTATGCTTATGAAAATATCGGAAGGCGTATATTAGAAAATTATATCGTCAATGAATGTATTGATAATATAATAAAACAGAATGAAGATATTCAAAAATTAATAAAAGTATTGATAGCAAACAAAGCAATAACTAAACAAGAAATTGTAAAGCATTTGGGAATGAATGTCAATGACTTTAATGACCTTATATGTTCAAATAAAGTTAAAGCGTTAAATTTAATATGCGAAGATAGGATAGGTAAAAATATTATATATTCTTTAAACAGAAAAGGAAGAAAAATATTTAATATAAAATAAAATTAGAAAGGAGAAAAAAAATGAACGACATAACAGCTTGCAATAATAAAGATTGTAAAAGAAAAAATACTTGTTTAAGATATATAACAGCTCAAAATCGTATGAGAAAACCAGAACATAATTATTATAGTTGGGCTACATTTACATGTGATGGACAACAAGAGGAATACTATATACCTGTTAATAACAAAAATATAGATTCTCATAATTCAAAAGTAGATGAAATATATTATGTAATAAAATTTGACAATGGAACTTTTTATAATGGTAACAGATATTCTTGTAGTAAAATAAGCAATGCAAAATATTATTCACGATATGAAGATGCGAAAAAAGCTAAAGATAATGTAACAAAGATGTTTGCAAGCATTGATAAAAAAGATTTGACAATTTCAAAAATTGTTATAAACGAATGTGAAGTTAAAGGAGAATAATACGGATATAAAAGAATTGAATGAATTAAAGGAATTGTTTTATATTAAACTAGAAAAAGTTAAATCTAAACATGATGAAATATTTATATCAAAAATTGTATCTGATATGGAAATTTATAGCGAATACTTAATGGGTAAATGTAAGCTAGAAGAATTAATATAAAATTAGAAAGGAGTGGCAAAATGAACACTAGAAGAGGATATAAAGTGTTTAATCCCGGTTGGACATGTAGAGGTTTCCAATATAAAGTTGGAAAAACTTATAAGGAAACTGGAGAGTTAGAAATTTGTCAAAACGGATTTCATTTTTGTAAACAAATTACAGACTGTTTTAATTATTATGGATTTAGTCCTAATAATAAGGTTGCAGAAATAGTTGCTTTAGGAGATATAATAGAAGGGACTGATAAATGCTGTACCAATAAGATAAAAATTTTGCGAGAAATTACTTGGGAAGAAGTTCTTGAAATGAGCAATATAGGGAAGTTTTGCACTGGTCGTGGTAATACTGGTAATAAAAATAGTGGTTCTTGGAATACTGGCGAACACAATGCAGGGCATCTTAATAGTGGGTCATACAATTCTGGATATCACAACACGGGAAATTCAAATAACGGAAGTAACAATACTGGAGATGCTAATAAGGGCTACAGGAATACTGGTAACCGTAATCAAGGAAGTTTTAATAGTGGTCATGCAAATAGCGGTCAATTCAATAGTGGTGATAATAATAAAGGAAGCTATAATACTGGAGATTTCAACGCAGGGCATTGCAACACCGGTAGTTT
>Ga0265293_10012212_pt1 | contig 11452 bp, 9 predicted proteins | sample Munlanlewell138R_FD_192505 | JGI IMG/M metagenome (GOLD analysis project Ga0265293, IMG submission 192505) | Leachate microbial communities from a municipal landfill in Southern Ontario, Canada - Leachate well 138R | ecosystem: Engineered > Solid waste > Landfill > Unclassified | place: Canada... | reverse complement strand
TAGAGTCCACTTCATAATTGAGACTGCGCATAGTGTCATCATCAAGCCGACCAGCGAGGAGCCCGATAACCTCAATGATTTCGGGATAGCGTCTAAGGACATCGGCACGAAATACCGGTACCGCATGATAGGGAGGGAAATGACCTCGATCATCAATTAGAGGTTCTAGGTCAAAGGCAAAGATGCGCCCATCTGTACCGTAGGCATCAATAATGTCCACTGCCCCAGCTGCCACAGCTTGATAGGTAAGGCCAGGATCCATAGCTCGAGCCTGGCCAAAGGCAAAGCCATACACATCTTGCAGTCCTTGGTAACCATCGGCTCGTTCTAAAAACTCGTGGGTTGCGCCTAATACAAGCTCCTCGGCGAAGGGCTCCAATTCAGAGACGGTGCTAATTCCTAGATCGGCGGCATGGGAAGACCGCATCGTCATGGCCCAAATGTTATTGAAACCAAGTGGCTGCATCCAGATCAGATCCCAGCGCTTTTGGAACTCCTCTTTGACCAAGTCATACACCACATCTGGATCAGCTATCGGATCCTCCTCTAGCATGACGGTGAGGGCAGTTCCGGTATATTCCACATAGCCGTCTAAGCCGCCCTGCCTCAGAGCTTGAAAGGTGACTAAGGTTCCACCAAGAAAAGCCCGTTGTCTGACTTGAAGATCGGTATGGGCTTCGATGAGGTCGCTGAGAATGGACACGAGGAGGAGCTGTTCGGTGGAGTTCTTCCCGCCGATGGTCAAATCCGTTTGACCCAGCAGCAAGCTCACGACCATGAGCACAAGCAGGGTTACAATGACCAGACCGATGGTACGATAGGTGCGCCAGCCCATCAGGCACCCCCTCCTTGTTCTGGGGTATTGATAGGCGTGAGTTTGCTCTCGACCCGGGCCAAGAGAGCGTCGCTTAGAAGTGCCAAAATCGCAGCAGGAATGGCCCCCGCGAAGATCATGTAATTGTTGGCCATGGCGATGCCACCGAAGATCAGATCACCCAAGCCACCGGCTCCAATCAAGGAGGCCAAGGTAGCTACTCCGATGATGGTCACAGTCGCTGTGCGAATTCCAGCCATAATAACGGGTAGGGCCAGGGGAAGTTCCACCATGTACAGTACCTGTGAGCCTGTCATCCCCATACCGACTCCAGCTTCAATGAGAGAGCTGTCTACGCCCTGGATTCCCGTATAGGTGTTGCGCAAAATGGGTAAGAGGGAGTAGAGAAACAGCGCGACAATGGCCGGAACCATCCCAATTCCCAGGAGGGGGATCATAAATCCCAGCAGGGCGAGGCTTGGTATGGTCTGGATAACGCTGGCGGTGCCAATTACGGTGCTGGCAATCTGCGGCGTGCGCGTTAAGAGGATACCGACGATCACGCCCACCACTACGGCCAAGAGTAGCGCGATGACCGAGAGCTGAATATGTTCCCAAATTGCTAAGGCGAGCTGTGCCTGTCTGGTCTGGATAAAGGACAAGAATTCCATGTTATTCCCCCCATTGCTCGGCGATGACGTCAACGAGACTAGCTCGCGTCACCAGCCCTTGAAGCTTGTTCTGATCATCCACAACCGGTAGATAGCCCACCTGCTCCTCTTGCATGGTGGAGAGTAAATCAGGTACAGAAATGTCACTGGGAACCTTGACTACCTGGCTGGACATAACCTCTTCAATGCGCCTTTTCTCAGTCAAGTTCGCGTGGATGTCCTTGGCCGTTACAATTCCAAGTAGGGTGTTTGTAGCATCGGTTACCAGCAAGCTATCCACCCGATGCCTACGCATTTTGCGCAGCGCTTCAGCTAGACCGCGATAGGGTTCGATTGTAATGGGCTTGTCTATGGTGATGTCGCCTAGGGAGATCTGATCCGCTTGAGCCAGGTGCTTTGAGCCTATAAACTCCCTCACAAAGTCACTTGCGGGTTCCCGCAGGATATCATCGCCAGGGGCCGTTTGTTCAATACGTCCATCCTTCATTAAGACAACGAGATCGGCCAGCTTTAGAGCTTCATCCATGTCATGGGTGACAAATACAACTGTCTTTTTGAGTTCAGATTGCAGACGTACAAGCTCCTCTTGGAGCTGCTCCCGGGTAATGGGATCAAGTGCGCTAAAGGGTTCATCCATTAAGATAATGGGTGGATCCGCCGCGAGTGCACGCACAACACCAACCCGTTGTTGTTGACCCCCGGATAATTGGTTGGGATAGCGTTCACGGTACATTTGGGGATCTAGATTCACCAAGGTCAAGAGCTCATCGACGCGATCGCCAAGATCCGCTCCTTCCTTGCCTAGAAGTCTTGGAACAAGGGCAATGTTTTCAGCAATTGTCATGTGAGGGAAAAGTCCCACTTGCTGAATCACATAACCGATCTGTCTCCGTAGTTCAACAGCGGGGATCTTATTGTGATTCCTCCCATCAATTTCTATCAGACCTTTTGTCGGCTCTATCAAGCGGTTGATCATCTTCATCGTAGTCGTTTTACCGCAACCTGAAGGCCCGATCAAGACCACAAATTGGCCTTTGGTAATCTCTAAGCTAAAGTCAGTTACTGCGTCTTCTCCATCTTCGAAAGTTTTTGTAACGCCCTGAAAACGGATCAAAAGTCCACCTCCAATTCCCGGCTAGTATATCCATAATCAGGCCAGGTCTTGCGCAAGAAAAAGGACAGGACGCACCACAGCGTCCTGTCCTTTTTTCCTTCTGTTTAGGCTAGAATCTCTTCAATTCTAGCCAGCGTATCTTGACTCAATTCCACATCAACCGCTTTGCAGTTTGCCTCGATCTGTTCGGGGCGAGAAGCACCCACTAGGGCGCTAGCCACACCTGGTTGGCGCAAGACCCAGGCCAGGGCCAGCTCTGCAAAGGAGATTTTTAGTTCGTTTGCCAAATCCTCTAACGCATCAACCTTGGGCATGACCCCAGAGGCAAACGTATCTTGCATAGGACCGCCAATCGAAGAGTTCGAGGCCCGTGTTCCCTCGGGGATCCTACCACCACGATACTTGCCGGTTAAAATGCCCTGGGCTAGGGGAGAGAACACAATCTGGCCAATGCCGTGCTTTTCGCTGACGGGCAGGATCTCAGGTTCAATGTAGCGGTTGATCATGTTGTAAACCGGTTGGTTCACCACAATGCGATCGAGCAGGTATTGATCGGCCACAGCCACAGCCTCTTCAATCTGGGCAGCCGTCCATTGGCTCACGCCAGCATAAAGCACCTTACCTTGGCGAATCATGTCATCAATGGTGCGCAAGGTTTCTTCCACCGGTGTCTCCGGGTCATAGCGATGACAATAGAAAATGTCAACGTAATCCAGTTTCATCCGTTTTAGACTGGTATGGAGCTGCTCAAAGATGTGTTTGCGGGACAAGCCCCGCGAATTTGCGCCGTCATCCACGGGCCAGAAGGCCTTGGTGGTAATAACGTAGGATTCTCTTGGAAAGACGCTTAGCGCCTTGGCCAGAACCCTTTCCCCTTCGCCTTCTTGATAGACATTAGCAGAATCAAACGAGTTGATTCCTAATTCGTAGGCCCGGCGAATGGTACGTGCAGCGGTATCATCTTCGACAGAACTGCCATACGTTAACCAGCTACCTAATGAGATTTCACTTACCTTGAGGCCCGATCGACCTAGTCTACGATACTTCATGGTATCACTCCTTTAATTAACTGTCGGCAAAAGCTGTAGATAGCATCAGCTTTATCCTGTTCAATTGGTTAACCTCGCTAGCCCCCGGATCATAATCAATGGGAATGATATTGCTATCGGGATAGATCTTTTTTAGCCCTCGGAGCATACCTTTCCCCACCACATGGTTGGGCAAGCAGGCAAAGGGCTGCATACAAATGATGTTCTTAACACCGCTCTCGATGAGCTCCACCATCTCACCGGTGAGAAACCAACCCTCTCCAGTCTGGTGTCCCAGAGAAATGACTCTGGAAGCATTTTCTGCCAAATCTCGAATGAACTTCGGCGCAGTGAATCTTTTACTTGTAGCCAGCGCTTTTCTATAGGTAATGCGATAAAGCTCCATGATCTCAATCACAGCATTGTAAGCTACTTTTTCTATTCTACTGCCTGCCAAGTATCTGTGTTTGAAATCAAAACCCAACAGGGAATACAAGAAGAAATCCGTAAGCTCCGGGACAACGGCTTCTGCGCCTTCCGCCTCGACCAAACTTACCACATCGTTGTTTGCGGTAGGATGATACTTGACCAGAATCTCGCCAACCAAGCCCACCTTCGGCTTCGTTTGCTCTACAGTCTTTAGGGCATCAAACTCTTTCACGATACCCACAATGTTATGCTTAAATTTTCTTAGTGAGTACGACCGCATGGACTGCTCGCAAATGGTCGCCCATTTTTCATAGAGTTCGTTCGCAGAACCAGATGCTTGCTCGTAGGGTCTGACCCGGTAGAGACATTTGCTCAGTAGATCGCCGTAGACCAAGGAAAGCATGGCCCTGTGCAGCAAGGGTAAGGTAATCTTAAAACCCGGGTTTTTCTCAAAGCCTTGGACACTGAGGGAAAGCACAGGCACTTGGGGAAACCCCGCATCCTGCAGGGCCTTGCGCAAAAAGCCAATATAATTCGTAGCCCGGCACCCGCCTCCGGTCTGGGTGATAATTACGGAGGTATTGTCGGGATCATACTCGCCGGAGTTTAGAACCTTGAGTAGTTGCCCAACCACAATGATCGCAGGATAGCAGGCATCATTGTTCACGTATTTCAGGCCTACCTCCACTGCCTCTTTATCCATGGCGGGGCAGATCACGACATTATATCCTGACAGGGTCATAGCTTCTTCTAAGAAGCGAAAATGAATGGGCGCCATCTGAGGGACTATGATCGTATGCTCTTTCTTCATTCGCCGGGTAAATATGCCCCGTTTGTATCCTGTTGCAGGTTCGGGGCTAGGTTGATGTCCCTGTTTGTCCCGCTCGGCCATGGCCGCCTGCAAGGATCGCATTCTGATACGGGCGGAGCCTAGATTGTTCACTTCATCAATTTTCAAACAAGTATACATCTTAGAACGGGCGTGCAAAATCTCCTCTACTTGATCTGTTGTCACTGCATCGAGTCCGCAGCCAAAGGAGTTTAGCTGCACGAGTTCGAGGTTCTTCTGGGAGGAAACAAAACTAGCAGCGGCATAGAGGCGAGAATGATAGGCCCATTGATCTACAACGCGCAGAGGTCTTACTACCTCACCCAAGTGGGCTACCGAATCTTCCGTTAATACCGCCATTCCTAAGTCACTGATCATCTCGGGAATACCGTGGTTGATTTCGGGATCCAGATGGTAGGGACGTCCAGCAAGGACTATCCCTTTAAGGTTATGATCATCCAAGTAGGTGAGGGTTTCTTCACCCTTTTTTCTCATATCGGCTTTATAGCTGGCGAGTTCATCCCAGGCTTTGTCAACTGCACGTTCCACTTCAGCTGGTTCTATGTCTAGTTCTGCGAGCTCTTCAATCAGACGTTTTGTCAGTCTCTCTTTGTGGTCAAAAGGTAAGAAGGGGTAGATAAATTTGATGCCTGCTTCTTGTACCTGACCGACATTATTCTTGATGACTTCTGGATATGAAATCACAATTGGACAGTTAAAGTGATTATCTGCACCTTCTTGTTCAAGCTGGTCATGGGTTAGGCAGGGATAAAAGATGATATCTACTCCCTTTTCCACTAAATCGACTACATGACCATGGGCAATCTTGCCTGGATAACACACCGACTCAGACGGTATTGTCTCCATGCCCTTCTCATAAATCGTCTTGGTTGATCTGGCGGAAAGTTCCACCGAAAAACCTAGATCGGTGAAGAATGTGAACCAAAACGGGTAGTTTTCATACATATTCAACACCCTTGGAATGCCTAAACGGCCCCTAAAAGCTTCGGCGGGTTCCAGTGGTTCGTAAGCGAAGAGCCGCTGATAGGAATAATCAAAGAGATTGGGTAAGTCTTGGTTCTTATGCACCATCCCAGCACCTTTGCTGCAGCGGTTACCCGAAACATACCGATGTCCTTCGCCAAATTGGTTGATAGTCAATAAGCAGTGGTTCGAACAGCGCTTACACCTTGCGAGCTTTGCTTCTAACAGGATGTTTTCAAGGGGCTGGCGATGAAGCAACGTAGACTCATAGCCTTCCTCATAGCGTTCTCGCGCGATCAGGGCAGCCCCAAAGGCCCCCATAATGCCTGCAATATCTGGTCTGACAACTTCAACGCCGGCAAGTCGTTCGAAAGTCCTTAAGACTGCATCATTGTGGAAGGTCCCACCTTGTACGACCACTTTTTCGCCTAGTTCTTCCTTACTTCTTAGCTTTATCACCTTATAGAGGGCGTTCTTGACAACAGAGTATGCAAGCCCAGCGGAAATCTCGCCAACCGTGGCGCCTTCCTTTTGAGCCTGTTTCACCCTGGAGTTCATAAATACGGTGCAGCGCGAACCTAGGTCAACGGGGTTCGGGGCAAGCAGGGCAGCGTTTGTGAATCCCTCAATGCTCAAATTCAGTGAATAGGCAAATGTCTCTAAGAAAGAACCACAGCCTGAAGAACAAGCTTCATTTAATAGGATATTGTCAATAGCGCCATCCTTGATGTGCAGGCACTTCATGTCCTGTCCACCAATATCTAAGATAAAGTCAACACCTGGCCGGAAGAAGTCAGATGCCTTGTAGTGGGCTACTGTCTCTATTTCGCCAAGATCCACTTTGAGAGCAGCCTTAATTAATCCTTCGCCATAACCGGTAACCGCAGAATTTGCGATCTTGGCACCTTTCGGCAAGCGATCATAGAGCTCCAATACAGCTTTGCGTACTGTTCTTAAGGGATTGCCTTCGTTGCTGCCATAATAGCTGTGCAAAATTGCTCCGTCTTCATCGATGAGGGCGGCTTTCGTTGTGGTAGACCCTACATCAAGCCCTAAGAAACACCGGCCTTCATACCCCTCCATATCTCGTCTCACAACCGAGTGGCGGCTATGCCGTTCTCGGAACTCACAGAGCTCTTGCTCATTCTTAAAGAGAGGCTCGAGCCTCGTTGTGGGTTCGATGGAGACGCCGTGCATTTGATGGATACGTGTCATGAGAGTGGAAAAAGAAATTGGTTCACTATCCCAAGCACTTAAGGCGGCCCCAATTGCAATGTAGAGCTGCGGATTTTCCGGGAAAATAACCTGATTGTCCTTTAGGACTAAGGTCTCAATAAACCGCTTGCGTAGTTCGGACAAGAAATACAAAGGACCACCTAAGAAGGCTACATTACCCTTGATAGGCCTGCCGCAAGCTAAACCGCTGACCGTTTGGACCACTACAGATTGGAAGATGGAGGCTGCCACGTCTTCCCTGGCCGCACCGTCATTTAAGAGGGGCTGAATGTCTGTTTTGGCAAAAACGCCACAACGAGCGGCGATAGGATAAATTGTGGTGTGGCCCTTGGCTAATTCGTTTAGGCCTGCCGCATCTGTTCGTAATAGTACAGCCATCTGATCGATAAAGGACCCGGTTCCGCCCGCGCAAATACCGTTCATCCGCTGCTCGATGCCATCTTGGAAAAAGGTGATCTTCGCATCCTCTCCCCCAAGTTCGATCACAACATCGGTTTGAGGAAAGAAAGTCTGGATCGCCTTCGTCCCTGCGATTACTTCCTGAACAAATCCCACTTTTAGGAGTTCAGCAACGGCAATCCCACCAGAACCTGTTATGTTCAAGGTGATCAGATGATTTCCAAATTCCTCATAGGCTTGTGTTATAAGACTCACAACAGACTCTTTAATATCAGAGTAGTGCCGCTGATACTTAGAAAAGAGTATTTCCTGTGCTTCATCTAGAATGACAATTTTTGCTGTTGTGGAACCAACATCAATTCCCATGTGTACAAGCGTATCCAAAAAAAGAGCCTCCATTTCATCAAGAACATTAATACTATATATTAGCTATTTGGGCATAAATTCCTTGTGACCTAGTCTTAAACCTTGTCCCATGCGTTCTAAGAAGCTGAGACCAAAACCTTGATATAAGACCAAGGAGCCGTTCTAACCCAGGGTTAAATCGGCTCCTTGCTGTTTCATTCTAGCTTGTATAGGACACAACGGCATCTCTGAGAAACTGGGCCGCTCCTTCTTTGTGCTGGTCATAGTATGCAGTGAATCTTTCATCTGCCACATACATCTCGGCCAGTCCTGCATGGGCTTTTTTCGAGTATTCTTTCCAAGTGAAGCTCAGCCATTTACGGTGCAGTTCCGCAATTCGTTGGCCGGCTTCCCCGGCAGGGTCCTCCTTGTCAACGGCTATCACCAAAGAATCGATAATCTCCGTTGCCAGCCTCTGCATCTCAGCAAACTGCTCTTCGGTGAGACCCATAAGCTTGGCATTAGAAGCGTCAACTGTTTCGTCCCCATGTTTCTCCCGTATCTCTTTGCCGTACTTCTCTTCGTTCTCTTTAATTAATGTCTCCTTGAACCCAACAAACTTTTCGTTGTCTGTCATTGGTTTTCCTCCTTCGAGTGCGGCAAGGGTCCGTTCGACATTTTGCAGTAGCAGATCCAATTGCCTTCTCTTTTCTAGAAGCTGCTTATGGTGTTCACGTAAAGCGTATTCTCCCCTGAAATCAGGCGAATCCAAGAAGTCTTTGATGGTGCTCAAATCGACTCCTAATTCCCGGTAAAACAAGATCTGTTGTAGGCGATCCACTTCTCCGGGACCATAGATCCGGTAACCAGACTCATTCGTCCAACCTGGCTTCAGCAAATCAATTTGATCATAATAGCGAAGGGTGCGGCCACTCACCCCGGCTAAGTCACCTAATTGCTTTACTGTGTATTCCATAAAATCACCTCCCAACACCAAGGATAAACCTTTACGCGACGTCAATGTCAAGGGAAAATTTCGGGGCGCTTTTGTGCGCCCCGTTCTCCAGCTTCGTAAGTAGCTACAGTCACTTCGCTTTAGTGCTCTTGCTTTTCCGATTCCATTCTTTCCTTGAAAAGCTTCAAATGATCGTGGTCCGTGCTCATCATTGTTTTCACCAAGTCTTGGCTTTCTGGATCAAGTTCATCAATCCGATCCTCGTAGGCGTGAACACCTTTGTCCTCTCCATCATAAACCTGCTTTAATAGATGAGCAGGGCCTCTAAGTGCATTGAACTTAGAAGACATTTGGGCCATAGCACCAGCCATACCCGTACTTTCCACAGGAGTTCCACCCAGTTCGCGAATTCGATTAGCCAAAAGCTTAGCATGTTCTTGATGGTCCTCGGCAAACTGGTCTAGCATGGCCATCACCTGTTCATCGCCTTGTATGTCATCGGTTTCTTGATAGATGTTCATCGCCATGAGCTCGCCCTTAAGTAGCTCGTTTAGGGTATCGATGCGATACTGATTAATGCCCACTAACAGTCTCCCCATTCGTTTTTGTTAGTGTGTCTCAACCACGGCGAGAAAATTCGCTAATAGACACTTGCGACATAATGTTTTAGGTTCTCAAGCCCAATGGGGGTAGCCTTGAGGGGATCTTCCATCCCTTCGAACTCGATGGATAGCACCCCTGAGTAATCTGCGTTTTTCATGATTCTAAGTACCTGCAATATGGGGACTTCACCGTGACCCAAGATAGCACCACGAAGATAGTTGCCTCCTCGACTCAAGAACCAGCCTTGACCAGGACTGGGTTCGTTTCCGGACTTTACATGAAAATCCTTAGCGTGCACATGGAAGGTATAGGGCATCAAGCGTCCTACGGCCTCGGTGGGATCTTCGTCCACGACCAAGAAATTTCCCATATCCAAAAGTATGCCAAAGTTGGGATGATCCACACCATTGACAAGTTTCTCTACACGCTCGCTATCTTGGCAGAAGAAGCCGTGGTTTTCTACCATCGTCTTAATGCCAAGCTCAGCACCGAACTCCGTTATCGCTCTGCATCCCTTAATCAAGATGGGTAGGGCATCATCAAAACCCTTGGCCCCTGTCTTGGTTTTTGGCCAGCCCCAAGTGGAATCATGGCGCATGCCAGGAGCACCCAGTATCTGAGCCACCCGTACTTCGTCCTTCACCCGCTCAATTTCAGCCACTAAATCTCCATCTGAGCCATTAATGAAGTCGGCCCAAATGGTGTAGTTAGCAACCTTGATACCCATTTCGTCGCAGGCTGCCCGCACCTTTGGCGCGAACGAAAGGGCTGTCTCACCTTCTGGCAGATTGGGGAAACCTGCAAACTCGATGACATCAAAACCCATCCTTTTCGCTTCTTTGATGACTTCAAAGATGTCTAGAGAACTTTGGATATAACTATACGAGCTTACTCCGATTTGCATACACTCACTCCGTTCTTCTGTCTCTTTTATGATCTAGCCGAGAACACCCGCGACTTTAGTCGTAGGAGGTTCAAAGCGTAATCCAATAACGCTGGACAATCTTGTTTTCTTGTTGCACTTCGTTTTCTAAGGCCGCACCATTTTTCAGCATCGTCTTCACAGAGCCAATATTATCATTATCACATGTGAGCAATACCCTCTCCATTCCCCTAGTCCGGCAGATCTCGAGAGCAAGTTCGAGCATTTTTCCTGCATAGCCCTTTTTGCGCTCACGAGGCCTGACTCCATAGCCAATATGGCCACCATAGCTGAACAGGTTATCATTCAGTGCATAGCGGATATTTGTTGCTCCTAGGATGCGAGTACTTTCACCATTTACCAAAAAGTAGGTGTCTGCCTGGACCATTCCATTTAAGTTGACCCCATTTGCTATATCTCTCGTTATTCGTAAATACTCTGTGTAATCATCAACAGACCCCTTGAGCGAATACGGCGTCATCTTTTCTCCGGCGTCTTCAAACTCCTTTATAATGCTGTGCCACTCATTTTCGTAATTCTCTGTTGGAAAGACCAATCTTAGGCTCATTTGAGAATCCCCTCTAGTGATTTTTCGATGTCCTTCACTATCAATGGCTGCATGCTGTCTTCATACTTCATGGGATTGGCACGAAGTAATGCTGCTTTAATATCCTGTCTTAATTCCGGTTTGTTTTTGACAATGGAAGGCAAGGCCTTGATGCATTGTCTTGCCGTAATCGGCTTATCATCATGGATATGCTTCAGGTACGCATCAATGATTTCATCAATCTTACAATCAGTATCCCACCTTGCGTTAGCTGCAATAAGAATCATGCCCCTTGTCCGGATGTAAGAGTTTGTGCTCTGCAATATTTCTGCAAAAGTGTCAAAGTATTGATAGACCTCAGCAGAGTGGGTACTTTTTTCTTCTAGTTGTCTCAAACAGCGATACGCCCGCTGATCATCGTCGTCTGTCAAACCGTCGACTAACTCCTGGATACTTGGCATGAAACTCACCTGCCTAGGGTTTCTTGCTCATCTGGGCATTCACCTGCGCGTGCAGCTGTAATAATCGCTAAGTAACCCTTGAGCATCTCTCGAGTCACGTCCATCTGGATAAGGT
>Ga0265293_10012211_pt1 | contig 11454 bp, 11 predicted proteins | sample Munlanlewell138R_FD_192505 | JGI IMG/M metagenome (GOLD analysis project Ga0265293, IMG submission 192505) | Leachate microbial communities from a municipal landfill in Southern Ontario, Canada - Leachate well 138R | ecosystem: Engineered > Solid waste > Landfill > Unclassified | place: Canada... | reverse complement strand
GTGCCAAGGCTCGCTACTGAATAGTTTATCCCTTTACTAAATAGTGAAATCACATCCATATAACCCTCAACTAATACAATTCTTTTTCTATCAGAATGTTTGTTTAATAAATTTAGTCCATACAGATGATTTCCTTTATTAAAGATAAAAGTTTCTTGTGAGTTTAAATATTTTGGCATTGAATTATCTAATACCCTACCACCAAAACCAATAACTCTACCTTTAATATCAATTATAGGAAATATTATCCTATTACGAAACTTATCATAATATCCATCATTGCCAGTTTTTCTACCAATCAACCCTAATTTCTCAATTTCCTGACTACCATATCCCTTAAGTTTAAGATAATTATATAAAGCATCCCACCTATCTAATGCATATCCTAGGCCAAATTGTTTAATTGCTTTATCTTTTATGTTTCTTTTATATAGATAATTTAACGGATTTTTGTCCTTAGTTAGATTGCTAAAAAAGAATCTGGCAGCCTCTTTATTGATCTCATATCCTCTATTTCTCTCTTGAATTAATTTTTCATTCTTAGGCTTTGTTTCTTCAATAACAATACCTTTTTTGTCTGCTAATAACTTTACTGCCTCTGGAAAAGATAGATTTTCTCTTTTCATTATAAATGTTACTACATCTCCTCCTTCACCACATCCAAAGCAATGGAAAAACTGCTTAGTATCTGAAACAGTAAAAGAGGGGGTTTTTTCATTGTGAAAAGGACACAATCCTACATAATTGGTTCCTGATTTCTTCAATGAAATATAATCTGAAATAACATCAATTATATCAGAGGAATCTCTTACCTTTTCAATTATTTCATCATTTATAAAAATTGTCATACTATCACCCTAATATCTCACCTACCATATATTTATTGCAATTTTACTTCTATTAAGATATATTCGACAAAAGTTTTAAAAATCCTTCTTTTTTTTTAATATTTTTGCCAAGGTTTTGGAATAAAGATATTATTAAAAAGATTTACCACATATCTATCGGTTGTTCCAGCAATATAATCACAAATAATATCTTCTATTTCACAGTCCATATCTTCATAGTTTTTCAAATGTTCTTCTGGTAGGGCCTTATTATTTTTTAAATAATATGTGTATAGCTGTTCTATTATATATTCTGCCTTCGTTTCTTCAGATTTTGCATCCTTATTTAAATATACATTCTCAAACATGAAATTTCTTAAGACACTTGTGGCTTTTCCTACTTCTTCACTCATCATAATGGTGCTTTTCCCTATACTACTGTTAATTATATCTAAAATCATATTATTTATTCTCTCGCCATGGGTTGTTCCCAATATTTCTATACATTCTATTGGTAAGTCTTCTTTTTTGATAACTCCTGCCCTAATTGCATCATCAATATCATGGTTAATATATGCGATTCTATCAGCATATTTTACAACTTGTCCTTCTAAAGTTTGAGATTTTTCGCCTCCTGAATGATTTTTGATCCCATCTCTCACTTCGTAGGTTAAGTTCAATCCTTTTTTATCGTCTTTATGCTCTAAAAAGTCTACAACTCTTAGCGATTGTTTGTTGTGCTTAAATCCCCTTGGGTTTAATTCATTTAATACTCTTTCTCCTGTATGTCCAAAGGGAGTATGTCCCAAATCATGACCTAAGGCTATGGCCTCTACTAAGTCTTCATTTAACCTTATTGCCCTTGCTAAGGTTCTGCCTATTTGAGCCACTTCTAAGGTATGGGTAAGTCTTGTCCTAAAATGGTCTCCTTCAGGCGCAATGAAGACTTGGGTCTTGTGCTTTAGCCGTCTAAAGGATTTTGAATGAATTATTCTATCCCTATCCCTCTGAAAATCAGTCCTAATATCACAAGGTTTTTCGTAGTTCATTCTTCCTTTTGAGTTTTGACTAAGCATGGCATACTCTGATAAATTATTTTTTTCTATTTCTTCTATTCTTAATCTTATGTTCATATATATACCCCTTAATGTATGATATTAATTTATTCATATTATATATATACAACATAAGTTTTAATAATCCTTCTTTTATATTAAATTTTTTAAAAATATTTTATACAAGAAAAAAGAAGTGCTATGAAAACACTTCTATTCAAAAATTTTGTCACCAAAATTTTTCTTCATATGGTCTATAACGAGGCCTGCTGTCTCTTCTATTGCTTTGTTGGATACATCTATTACTATACAGCCTAACTTTTCCATTAGCTCTCTTGAATACTCTAATTCTAAGTTTATTCTATCCACATTTGCATAGTTAGCATTGTCATCTAGTCCTAAAGCCTTTAATCTTTCCTGTCTTATTTCATTTAATTTTGTAGGATTGGCTATTAGACCAATTATCCTTCTTGTATCCTTTTCAAAGAGTTCCTTTGGTGCTGGAACTTCAGGTACTAAAGGTACATTGGCCACCTTAAAGTTCTTATGAGCTAAATACATGCTAAGGGGTGTTTTAGATGTCCTTGAAATACCTACCAATACAATATCTGATTTCTTTATCCCTCTAGGATCCTTTCCATCATCATATTTTACTGCGAATTCAACAGCTTCAACTTTTCTAAAATAGTTTTCATCTAGTTTTCTTATGAGTCCTGATTCTCTCTTAGGTTGAAACTCAAGGACAGAAGCTATGGCATCTAAGGCTGGAGTCATTAAATCTACTGTGGGAATATTTAATTGTTTTCCTTTAGCATCGATAAAATTTCGCAATCTTTCTATTACTATTGTATATATCACCACACTAGGCCCATTTTTAGCTTCTTCAAATATTTCTAAGATTTGATCTTCAGCTGTAATAAAGGGGAATCTTCTTACTTCATACTTTCCCGAATTAAATTGGCTCAAAGCTGCACGGGACAATAATTCTCCTGTTTCCCCTATGGAGTCTGATAATACATAAATAGTTAGGTTTTTGTCCATAAATTTACCCCCTTTACTCATTTTTACCTAATTCAACAAATAATCTTGTTATGGTGGTTTTTGTTATTCTGCCTATTACCTTGTAGTTTTTTTCTTCTTCACTGTTCTCATCAACTACAGGCAAGCTATCTATTTCATGGTCTATTAACTTTATTGCCGCAGTTAAGATGCTGTCTTCCGCTTCTACATATATGATATTGGGCATCCTTGTCATAATCATACCAATAGGTACCTTGTTTAAGTCCATACCCCCTAAGGCGGATTTAAGGAAGTCTTTTCTAGAAACTACTCCCGATAGAAAGCCCTTGTTTGTAACATATATGGAACCTACATCCTCTAAAAACATTAGTACTATGGCGTCATACAGGCTTGTAGCTTCATCTACAACAATGGGGACTGATATTACTTCTGACACCTTTATACTCTTTATCTTTTCTGAAATATAAGACAGGCTTGATTTTCCAGTGTAAAAATATCCTACTTTTGGCCTTGCATCTAAAATTCCAGACATAGTCAAAATAGCCAAATCAGGTCGGAGTGTTGCCCTTGTAAGATTTAACTCACTAGCAATTGCTTCAGAAGTAATAGGTTGGTTTTTCTTGACTATATTGATAATTTTCTCTTGTCTTTCGTTTAGTTGAAAAATCATCTCCACCCCCAATGTTTCGACTATTTACTATCAATGATTTTTTATTTACTTACTATCTTTGATAAATCACAAATTTGAATCATAGTATTGTATATCTTTTTAAGTAAGCCCAATCTATTGTTTCTTATTTTTTCATCTTCTACCATTACCATGACTTTTTCAAAGAAATTGTCTATAGGCTCCTTTAGGACCATAAGCTGATCTAAAGCCTTATCATACTCTTTTTTATAGATTGAACTTATTACTTTTTCTTCTATATTATTATAGCTTTCATATAGTTCTATTTCATCTTCTGTCAGCAAGTCCCTTTGAACTTCATCTGAAACTGCTTTTTCTGATAGGTTAGCTACCCTATTAAATGCAGATAGGATTTCTGATAGACCTTCTTTTTTTAGCCACTCATTTAATTTATTGGCCCTTATTTTCATATCATAGATATCATCTATATTTGCTCCTAATACAGCATCTACTATATCATATCTAATACCCATATCCATGAACATATTTCTTATTCTTCCATTGATGAAGTCCATTATCTCATCTTTTACCTTGTTATAATCAAAGGCCAATCCATTTACTTCAACATAAATATAAAGGGCAGTCTCTATCAGCTCCTTAATAGATATATTTAATTTCTTATCTATTATAATATTTATGACTCCTAAGGCTTGCCTTCTTAGTCCAAAGGGGTCTTGGGAGCCTGTAGGATGAATGTCTATAGCAAACAATCCCGCTATGGTATCCATTTTATCTGCTATACTTAGTACAGAGCCCGCAGTAGTAGTTGGAAGTTCATCACCAGCAAATCTAGGTAGATATTGCTCAAAAATAGCCAGGCTTACGATTTCATTTTCTTCTGAATGTCTAGCATATTCCATACCCATTTTCCCTTGAAGTTCCGTGAACTCACTGACCATTTTTGTTACTAAATCTGCTTTAGATAAATAACCAGCTCTATCTATGTTATTTACTGTTTCTTCCCCTACTTCTAGATATTCCCCAATCTTTTCAGCTAGTTTCTGTACCCTCTTGGTTTTGTCATATAATGTGCCTAGTTTTTCTTGGAATACTATCTTTTTTAATTCTTCTACATAGGATTCTAGTGGTTTTTTTATATCATCCATATAGAAAAATTTAGCGTCTTCTAACCTAGCTCCAAGTACCTTTTCATTTCCTTTAATTACAATGTCTAAAAAATCTTCATTCCCATTTCTTACTGTAATAAAATATGGCAACAATCTTTTTTTGTCATCTAATACAGGGAAAAATCTTAAATGCTCCTTCATAGGAGTAGTGACTACATCAACAGGTAATGATAAATATTCTTCTTTAATTCTTCCTATAATAGGAGTAGGATACTCTACTATATTGGTGACCTCCTCTAAAAGTTCTTCACCTTGCTGTAGATTGCCTCCTTTTTCCTTGGCTAACTTTTCTGATCCATATTTAATAATATCTTTTCTCTCTTCCTGATCCACGATTACAAAATTTTGCCTTAAAACATCTACATATTCATCTATATTAGTTATCTCTATTTTACTACTACCTAAAAATCTATGTCCTTTTGTGATATTAGAAGCCTTGATACCTTCTAATTCAAAATACAAAACTTTATTATCTAACAAGGAAACTAACCATCTAATAGGTCTGGCAAACCTTAGATTTTTGCCACCCCATTTCATAGATTTAGGAAAGTTAATATTTTTAATGATATTAGGTATATTTATACTCAATATATCTTCTATGGTTTTACCTTCCTTTACTACATTTCCATAAACATATTCTACTCCATTAAGTTCTTCAACATATATGGAGGCAATATCTATTCCTTGCCCCTTCATAAAACCCAATAAGGCCTTTGTAGGGTTTCCTTCATCATCAAAGGCTATTTTTTTAGCCGGACCCTTCACTGTTTCATTTAAATCCTCTTGTTTTCCATCTAAACCATGGACTATTAAGGTCAATCTCCTAGGTGTAGAGTATACTTTTATATCATCATAATTTATTCTTTCTTCTTTAAATAAATTTATTGCATTGGATTTTAATTGGTCTATTGATTCGCCAACAAATCTTGCTGGCAATTCTTCTACTCCTATTTCCAGCAAATATTTCCTACTCATCTTTAAGAACCTCCTTCTTTAATAGAGGATATCCCATTTCTTGTCTTTGTTCTATATATTTAGCTGCTACTAATCTTGCTAAATTTCTTACTCTGCCAATATAATTAGTCCTCTCTGAAACAGATATGGCACCTCTTGCATCTAATACATTAAATGTATGGGAGCATTTAAGGACATAATCATAGCTTGGTAAAACAAGCCCATCTTCCAATACTTTTTTTACTTCTTCTTCATAGATATTGAACAATCCCTTTAAAGTATTTATATCTGCTTTCTCAAAACTATAAACTGAATGCTCATACTCAGCTTTATTGAATATATCTCCATAGGTATAGTCTTTATTCCATTTTATATCAAATATATTATCTACATCCTGAAGATACATGGCTATTCTTTCTAGTCCATAGGTAAGCTCCGCAGATTCTAGCTCACAATTAATACTGCCTACCTGCTGGAAGTATGTGAATTGTGTGATTTCCATACCATCTAGCCACACTTCCCATCCTAAGCCCCAAGCTCCTAAGGTTGGGGCTTCCCAATTATCCTCAACAAATCTAATATCATGCTTTAGTGGGTCTATGCCTATGGCCCTCAGACTATCTAAGTACATTTCTTGAACTTCATCAGGAGAAGGTTTGAGTATGACTTGAAGTTGATGATGTTGGTATACTCTGTTTGGATTTTGACCATATCTAGCATCTGCAGGTCTCCTTGAAGGCTCTACATATACTACCTTCCATGGTTCCGGCCCAAGGGATCTTAAAAAAGTATGGGGACTCATAGTTCCCGCACCCTTTTCTACATCATATGGTTCTAATATAGTGCATCCTTTATTTCCCCAATAATCAAGTAGTTTCAGCATTAAATCCTGAAAATACATATAAAAAACCTCCTTATTTTTGCGATTGATAAAAACAAAAAAACCTCCACATCCCCATAGGGACGAAAGGTTACTTCCGCGGTTCCACCCTATTTAATACCTTTGTAAAGGTATTCCCTTAATAAAGTATACTCCGAAGTGCCTTCCTCAATAATACTTATATCCAGCTTCCACCATTCTGGACTCTCTATAATAATTATAATTGATATTTCTTCCTCATCGTATGGTAATGATTTTATCTGTGATTAATAATTTAGCAAAAATTGATTTTATTGTCAAGTATAGAATAGCGTAAAATAACAGTTTTACTCAAAAGATTTTATAAAGTTTAAAGTGTTGAATTTTTTTCTGTCTATATTATACAATATATAGTCCACCATAATTTCATGTAGCTTGTTCAAGTTGGCTTCTGAAATATTGATATCCCCAATTTTTTCTAATGGAGTATATAAAAGACTTTGAATGGCTTCATATATATCCGTGTCTATATATATACTAAAGTAGTCTGTTAAAAAACAGTTGGAACATATTATACCACCTTCTGTGATACTGAACTTCATGTTTTTCTTATCTGTATTTCCACATATTACACATTTATCTAGATAGGGTTTGTACCCTAAAAAAGATATGAACTTTAGTTCATATGCTATGATAAATTTTAAAAAATGTCTGTCAAGACTTCCTAATACTTTTAGCCCCTTTATTAAAAGCATAAAGATTTTTTCATTTTCTTGTTCTTCTCCCATTGATTTGTCAATTAACTCCAGCATATACTGCCCATATACCACTCTCTCCATTTTTTCCCTTATGGAGTAAAAGGAGTCTAGGATGTCTGCTTGATTTAGGTAAAAAAAGTTTTTTCCTCTATAAAGCTGATACTCATTATAGGAAAAGGGCTGGGTATTGGCTATTATTTGGGATCTTGGTCTATATGCTCCCCTAGCCATGACATTTATTTTGCCATACTTTTTAGTATATATATTTAATATCTTACTTGTATCTCTGTATCTCATTTCTTTCAATACTATACCTTCAGTCTTTAACATATATATTGCCCCTAATATTTATAACCAAAATATTTCACTTTATTATCTCTTTCTCTCCAGTTTTTTTCTACTTTAACCCAGATTTGAAGATTTACTTTGCTATCTAATAATGCCTCTATGTCCATCCTTGCACTCTGTCCTATCTCTTTTAGTTTTGCTCCATTTTTCCCTATTACAATTCCTTTGTGAGATTCCTTTTCACAATATATGTTTGCAAAGACATCTATAATGTTTTTGTTCACCCTCTCTTTTATGCCATCAATTTCTACATAAATTCCATGGGGCACTTCTTCTTCTAAAGTAAGTAAAGCCTTTTCTCGTATGATTTCAGAAATAATAAATCTCTCAGGTTGGTCTGTTATCATGTCTTCTGGAAAATACTGAGGACCTTCTGGAACTATATTTTTTAATACTTCTATATATCTATCTATATTGTCATTATTTAAAGCAGATATGGGGATTATCTCTTGGAACATCTCCATCTTATTATATTTATCTATTAGCTTTAACTTTTCTTCTTCATTAAGTTTATCCGTTTTATTTATTAGTAATACTATGGGTGTAGAAATGTTTTTTAAGTCCTCTATTATTAGTTTGTCCATTGGACCTGTTTCCATACTATCATCTACCATAAAAGTGACTACATCCACTTCCTCTAAGGTGCTTTTTGATACCTTAAGCATATACTCCCCTAATTTATTTTTTGGCATCTGTATTCCTGGCGTGTCTATAAATATGATTTGACAATTATCTTCCGTATAAACCATTTGTATTTTATTCCTTGTGGTTTGAGGTTTATCTGATATAATAGATATTTTTTCCCCTATTACTTGATTTAGTAATGTTGATTTTCCTACATTTGGTCTACCTATTACTGTTACAAATCCTGATTTATACATTTTTTTCACCTCTAGAACTAGATTTTTCTAAATCCTCTGGTCCGAAACTGTGAGGGAGTAATTCTTCTAGTTTATATTCTCTGTATTCATCCTCCGAATTTGCAACTATGACTATGGCATCCTTTCCAAATTCTCTAATTACTTGTCTACAAACTCCACAGGGATAAGTAAAATCTGTATCTCCAACTACTGCTATGGCTTTTATCTTTTTATGTCCCTCTGACACTGCCTTAAAAATAGCAGTTCTTTCTGCACATATGGTTGGAGAATAGGACGATATCTCTATATTACAGCCTGTAAATATTTCATCATCCTCCGTAATTAATGCTGCACCAACATGGAAATTGGAATATGGTACATAAGCCTTTTTTTGGGCTTCTAAAGCTTTTCTAATTAGTTCTTTTTTATTCATGTAATACCTCCTTTTCCCGTGACATAGCCACGAATTGTGAATTGCTATTCAAAAATGATTTCAGTTTTTGGCTCTACTATTTGAATCCATGTTATTCCTGGGTTTAAAATTATTTCTTTACCTTCTAGATTAAAATATAAAGTCTTTTCACTTCTTGCTTTTTTCACCCATTTTATATCTATAGCTTTTCCATTAGTTATATACTTTCCTTGTCCTTCTCCTACTAATTGGATTTCCAATCTACCTTCTTTATCTATTACCTTAGTCTTTGCTTCTTGAATTATTATATTCTTTGCTATAATTGGACTTTCATCTATTTCATCAATATGAGGCTTTCCATCTTTATTTCGTATATAGACTTTCTTTTCTGAATCATATTTGTACTCAGTACTGTTGTCTTTCCTATAATTGATCCCTACTTTGTTAGCAATACTACCTTCAATTTCAGTATCTTCTTCCATGAACTTAAATGGAGTAAATTCTCCAACCATCTTATATTTTCTTTCTTCTTGAGTCTTTCGTATGACTTCCATACTAGAGTATAGATTGTGGGGTGCTTTTTTATGGTTTTTTCTCCAAAATACTTTATTAGAGCTAGATAGTCCATCAATATCTGCTACTTTTAAAGTCTGAACATCTGATTTAGCTTGTTCGCTCCCTCCAACCCTTACATAAACTGCATCATATTCTAGTAAAGTAGTTACAAAGTAAGGCCTAGCAGACCTAATAGGTCCTATTGAAGGTGGGTCATTTATTAAATATATACCCATATATCTGGTATATGGTGCTTCAACTAAAAATTCATATATTATTTCTGCATCCTTTAACCCAGACTGCCATCTGGCGCTATGGTGATTATCGAACATGACTGCTACTGGTCTTCTATTTATCTTTTCTTCTTCAGCATATATGCCACTAAGGGGTGAAGGTAGACCTTCCTTTTTCGGTGATACCTCTACTATTTCTGTGTCATTGTTTTCCTCTTTATCTACTTTATCCTCTACTATTGTTGGTTCTTCTAGTTTTTCTTTTTTGCAGCCTGTAGATAATATTCCTATTAAGATTGCTATTACAATGATTTTTGCTTTTAGTTTCAACTTATTTCCCCCTTATCCTACAATTTGAAATACCAAAATACCTATTAATATACCTAGTATAGCACCAAATAAAACTTCTATAAAGCTATGAATTTTTCCTTCTATCCGACTTTCTCCTACAAGGGTTGCTAGGGAAAAAGTTAGAGTTGTAACTAACATATTTTGTGCTAAAAACGCTATTATAGTAGCTACACAAAAAGCCACTGCTGAATGTCCGCTAACTACCCCGCCTTGAAAGTGGGTTCCCCTTCCTTTATAGTACTTGGCTTTTAGACCTATGGTTAGCAAAACAACTATCAGTAAGGCTACGAAGGTTAAGTGAATAGATGACCTTTTAATTTTAAATAGTAATAAATCTGTATAGGAGCTAAGTCTATCGAAGAAAAGAAGATATCCTACTACTAGAGAGTTAATGGCTGCAATGAGAACTGCTCCTGCTGCAACATCCTTTGCTAACCTTGCCAAGGGATGATAATCTTCTGTAATCAAATCCACAACCCTCTCTAAGGCAGTATTAAACATTTCAGCTACAACAACTAAGGATATGGCAAATAACAACAAAAGAAACTCTGTCCTACTAAAATCAAAAAAAAGACTTAAAATTATTACAGTTAATGCAATTCCATAGTGTATCCTCATATTCTTTTCAGTTTTCAATGCCAAAATTATTCCTGATACTGCATAGTTAAAACTGTCAATCAATGATCTTCTCTTCACTGTATTACTCCCCTTTATTGTCTTTAAATATTCCCAGGCTTTTCATTATCTCTTTTTCCTTATCTCTCATTATATTTTTTTCATCTTCCTCCATATGGTCGTATCCCAGTAAATGAAACATGCTATGGGCTGTTAAATATGCAATTTCTCTATCTAGAGAATGTCCAAAGTCAATAGACTGTTCAAAGGCTTTTTCCAAAGAAATAATAATATCACCAAGCAAAATTGGTCCCTCTGTTAAAAAATCATCATCTATTGGAAAAGATAATACATCGGTTTCCTTATCTATTGTCCTATATTCTCTATTTAAATCTTTTATTTCCTCATTGTCTACAAAAGATATACTAACTTCACAGTCCAAAGATTGATTTTCTAAAATCAAAACTTCTTTGACTACTTTTTCAATTATATCACAAATATTCTCTCCTATTTCAACTTTATCTTGTCTATTGTCTATATAAATCTCCATACTCATCAAACCTCCGACTTTTCTTCCATATTTGGATACTCTATTCTATCATGATATATTCCAGTCAATACATTTATGAAGGCTTGTATCACCTTCTCAATTTCTTTTAAAGTGATATCGCATTCATCTAACTGATTATCATTCAATTTCCCTTGAACCACTTTTCTAACCATGTCTTCAATTTTTTCCTTTGTAAGATCCTTAAGGCTCCTTACAGCAGCCTCTGATGAATCGGCTAGCAT
>Ga0265293_10012210_pt1 | contig 11455 bp, 7 predicted proteins | sample Munlanlewell138R_FD_192505 | JGI IMG/M metagenome (GOLD analysis project Ga0265293, IMG submission 192505) | Leachate microbial communities from a municipal landfill in Southern Ontario, Canada - Leachate well 138R | ecosystem: Engineered > Solid waste > Landfill > Unclassified | place: Canada... | reverse complement strand
GGCAATACCGTTCCAGCATTCACGGGTTCGGCACATGAAGACGGTATGGCTTTCAAAGCCAGGGCATCGTCCACATACGCTGACAACTCCTCTAGATAGCGTGATCGATCGTAAGGCAGTTGTACGGGATGGCCAGGCTCAAGCCCGGCGGGCATCTCGTATTCGTTGCGCGAGGTATAGACCCCGTCATGGCTCTCGACAGTGAGGCAGACGGTTTCAAGTCCAGCGGCGGGAAGTACGGCCAGGGCAGACAATGAGGCGCCGTTGAAGGGCACCGAAGATGACACCCCGACCACCACAGCCCCGCTCACCACCACATCGGGATTCATGCGCTCATTGAAAACGCCTTTCAACACGGCCTGGACGGGATTCTGCGCAACGGCGCTACCCGAAAAACAAAGGAGAGCTACCAGGCTAAGCAGCGACACACAACGCTTCAGCGCACTTGAGAACATGAAAAAACCCCACATGACGACGAGCTTCAACGACAGACATTGCAAGGGGTCCGCAGGAGCGGACTCTGGGCCATGCTGGATAATACAGTGCTTACTATGCTGGAAGAAGTCTGTCTGACCTGCATCACCGCCTTACCTCCAGCGCTCAGATAGCCCCCCGGTCTACCCCGTCCCCCGCACGACCAGTTTCGGCCCAAAATTGACATCCTGGGCCCCGTCGGCAGCGACGCCGTCCTGCCCACGGTCGTTCAGGCCGAGCTGGCGCAATAGCAATGATGCCCCGGTAGCGGCCATGTCCCGCACCGGCAGGCTGACACAGCTTATCCCTGGCCCCCACAGTCTGTACCAGGGTGGGTCGTGATACCCCACCAGAGCCAGTTGTTCCGGCACGCGTATATGCCGTTCCTGGATGGCAGCCAGCGCCCCGAGCGTCAGCTGCGAGCTGGCCAAAACAACGCCGGTAGGAGGATGTTGCAGGTCGAGCAGCCGGGACATTGCCTCGTGACCGAAGCCGGGCCTGGGGGTACCCTGCTGTATCAAGGATTCATCCACAAGGATGCCGCCCTGCGACATGGCCGAGCGGTAGCCGGCTTCACGCGCCTGGCCGGTGCTCAAACTGTTGAAGCCGGCGATGAGCGCGACCCTTTGATGGCCCTGCTCAATCAGACGCCGGGTAGCCAAGGCAATGCCCGTGTGTTCGTCCACTTTGACGGCGGCGGCACGCAGCTTCGGGTGTTGGCGCAGCAGTTGAATGGTAGGAATGGACGACAACAGGCTGATCGACTCTTTGCGCATGCCTGCCGTGGGCGCGATGATCACGCCGGCGACCCGGGCTTCTCGCAAGCTCTGGACATGCTTGAGTTCTATATCGGGATCGTCTTCGGAAGTGGCCAGAACGAGCTTGTAGCTGTGCGCCAGGAAGGCTGCGGCCAGGGTCGCCATGGTGGCGCTGTAGAAGTCGTTCTGGATATCCGGAAAAATGACGCCAACGAGCTCACTACGGGTGCGGCGCAGCATCCGCGCGCCTGAATTGGGAATGTAGCCCAGTTCGAGAGCGGCCTGCTTGACGCGCTCTCGCGTCCTGGCCTGCACTGAAGGCATGTCACGCAAGGCGCGGGATACCGTCGGGTGCGACAGCCCGAGGTGATCAGCGATGTCCTTGATCGTAATGTCGCTTCCGCGCTTTGTTGACATAATGCAGGAGCTTCCCGGCCTGATGGCGATAAATGCCGCAATGGCGTGGCCGGTCATTCTACCAAGATGGCCATGCGCCTACGCTCAAGCTGCTACGTCCCGGCGCATGTGCGCTTAGCGGGATTCATCGGATGGGGAACCATGTACAGACATGCACTTTAAGATGTGACCGCGCCTGGCGATGACAATGCTTCGCCCCATTCCCGCGCGATCTCGGCAAGCGTGGCCGGCGGACGCAGAATCATAGGGCGCGCCACGCGGCGCACCGTATCCCGATCGGCTTCCCGCGTCAGGTATTCAACAGGCGATTTGCCATCAACCCGCGCCAGGAACAATGCCGGCAGCAGCCTTGCCGCCCGTTGTTCAAGCGCTTGCGGGGCTTCCCAGTCCACCTGCCGCAGGTAGGCCTGCGTGAACGCCGTGTAGGCTTGCAGATAATCGCGCCGTTTATCGCGGCGCGCCAGGCATTTCAGCAAAAGATGATTAAGACAGAAGGCGACATCAAAGGCGGGGTCGCCGAACCAGGCGCATTCGGCGTCCAGGAAAACGGGCGATTCGGGCCCGACCAGGATGTTTTTCGGGCTGATGTCGCCATGCACCAAGGCAATATGCGTATTCAAGGTTGTGTCCGCCAGATCGTGCAAAATGGAAGACAGATCCGGATGCGCCTGCGCCGTCGCAATCAGATAGGGTTCCAGGCGTATCTGGTGAAAGATCTCGTCGTTCCGGAAGCATTCCGCAATGTTGGGGTCGCGCGTCGATGCGGAATGCAGCCCGCCTAGCAGCGCTGCCACGGCGGTGGCGACGCGCTCGTCGACGTGGCCCGCCAGCAGCTGAGTCTTCCAGACCGGATGCGTATCGCTGTCCAGGAATTCCATTGCGAATGCACCGAGTTGCGGATCATGGGCAATGGGTTTTGGCACGGCTTGGGGTACATGGGTAGCCGCAAAGTTCAGCCAAGCCCACTCATAGGCATTGCGCGATGTGGGCGCCTGCCAGTCCTGCGCTACTTTCAGGCGAGGCAGCGCACATTTCACGCACAATGTCCGTTCAGTCAGGGCGACCCGCCAGATGTCGGATGATACGCCGCCGGTCAGCGCGGTCCAGGTCGCCGGCGCGCCGTGCTCGGTCAGGCCCTGGGCATGAAGAAACTCCAGCAGCTTGGGGTCGGGTCTTGGATCTGCGGTCATCATGCTTTCCTGCTGGCCAGCGCCTTCATGCCCGCATAGGGAGCACCGGTTTCCATTTCGATGCGCAACAGCTGGTTGTATTTACATACCGTGCTGGAAGTACGCAGCGACCCGATCTTGATCTGGCCCGCCGCCGTGCCGACTGCCAGGTCCGCAATGAAGGGATCTTCGGTTTCGCCCGAACGGGCTGAAATGATGGGTGCATAGCCAGCCGCTTTGGCCTGGGCGATGACGTCCAGCGTACCGGACAAGGTGCCGTTCTGATTCACCTTCACCAGGACACCGTTGGCAACGCCGTTGGCTATGCCCCTGCCCACGCGTTCGCCATTCGTGGTGAACAGATCATCGCCCACGAGCTGGATTCGTGATGCCAGACGCGAGGATAAGTCTTTCCATCCCTGCCAGTCTTCTTCGTCCAGCCCGTCTTCAATAGATACGACCGGATAGCCCGCCACCCATTGTTCCATCATATCTATCATGCCCCTGGAATCGAGTTTCGGCCCTTCCCTGGCCAAGTGATAGATTCCATCCGCCGCCTTGAGCGCAGTGGCGGCCACATCAATGGCAATGGCTACATCCTGGCCGGGCCGCAGCCCCGCGGCTTCTATGCTTTTCAGCATGAGATCCAGCGCCTGCGTAGAACGTTCGTATCCGGGGCTCAACCCGCCCTCGTCCGCCAGCAGCGTGGGCAAGCCAAGCTGTCGACACTGTTCCGCCGCCGCATTGCGCACCCTTGATGCCAAATGAATGGCCTCTTCAATGCTGGTCGCGGACACGGGTATGGCTAGAAAATCCTGGACATCCATGCCGCGACCGGCATGCAGCCCGCCGCTGAGAATATTTACCATGGGCACCGGCATCTCGATACGCGCCGTGCCCGATAATTCCGCGATGCGCACATACAGAGGCTGCTTTACAGCCAGCGCTGCCGCACGGCAAACGGCTATGGAGACCCCTAGCACCGCGTTGGCCCCGAGCCGCTTCAATTGCGCCGTGCCGTCGAGTTCGCGCAGGCGGTCGTCAATGTCGCGCTGGTCCTCAGCATCACAGCCCGCCAGAGCAGAGGCGATTGCCGTGTTGACGTTATGAGCCGCTTGGCGCACGCCGAGCCCGCCGTAAAGCAGGGGATCACCGTCGCGCAGTTCGTGCGCTTCAGCGGTGCCCGTCGAAGCGCCGGAAGGGACGGCAGCCCTCCCGAAGCTGCCGTCCGCCAGCGTGACATCTACCTCAATGGTGGGCCGCCCACGGGAATCGAGGATCTGTCGACCTTGAATGCTTGCTATCGATGTGCGTGTCATGATTGATCATTCTCACAAAGGGAACCGCCGGGCAGCCAAGCATGTTGCCGGCGGCAGTCGCATCGCCCGGCCGATGCGGCGCCCTGGCGTCTGGGAACGAATGCTATCACCGTAGAGCACACGTGTGCAAAATAAATCGAAAATCTTTCCTGAGCAGGGAGCATATCCGCAAATAAATACTCTCATCACAGCCACTTATAAATTGCACACGTGTGTATTTCATGTATATTCCTCTTATCCAGCGGACGACGCTAGCAGTCCGTTCGCGGCGAATGCATCCCGCTTCAGGTAATAACAGTACATCGGCCGCCGTTGAGCGGCGACTTGCAAAACAAGGGGACATTGAAATGAAAATGAAGAAACTCGTCAGAGCGTTGCATGGCGGCACGATGGCTATTGCGCTGGTACTGACAGCTCCCGTCGCCATGGCACAAAATTACCCGCAGAAAGCCGTCAGGGTGATCCTGCCGTACCCGCCCGGCGGCCCGACGGACATCGTTGCCCGCATGCTCACGCAAAAGCTCACTGAAAACCTCGGACAGTCCTTCGTCGTGGAAAACCGGCCAGGCGCTACCGGCACAGTCGGAACAGGCACCGTTGCCAAAGCCGAGCCCGATGGCTATACCCTGCTGGTCAACGCTTCAGTGCAGGTTGTCTATCCCAGCCTGTTTCCGAACTTGAACTACGATCCGATGGCGGACTTCGCCCCGGTGAGTCTCCTGGCCAGCGGCCCCCTGGCCCTGGTGGTCAATCCCGGGCTGCCTGTCAAATCCGTACAGGAACTGATCGATCTCGCGAAAAAGGAACCTGGCCGCCTGACCTTCGGCTCGTCCGGCAACGGCGCGGCGACGCATCTGTCGGGCGAAGCATTCAAGCAGGCAAGCGGCATCGACATGCGACATGTCGCCTACAAGGGCAGTTCACCCGCCCTGAACGACGTCGCGGGCGGGCACGTGGACCTGATGTTCGACTCACTGGCATCCAGCAGCCCCTTCATTCAAGCCGGCAAGCTGCGGGCCCTGGCCGTGACCACCGCCAGCCGCTCCCCCGCCATGCCCGACCTGCCCTCGGTGGCGGAGGCGGGCGTGCCGGGCTACGACATCAGCACGTGGTACGGCCTGTGGGCGCCGGCCGGTACGCCGGAAGCAATCGTAAAGCTGCTGTCCGATGAGGCGGCCAAGGCTTTCAGCGACCCCAGCGTGCGCGAGCGCCTCTCGACCCTGGGTCTGCAAGCCACCACCAGCACTCCGGGAGAGTTCAGCCAGTTCAATCAGGACGAACTGAAGAAATGGTCTGCCGTCATCAAGCAGGCTGGGGTCAAAGCAGAGTAAGGGGTCTGCCGCCCACGCAACGCAGCAGTTCATCCAGGCTGACGCTGTCCCAGAGCTTGTCCACGCCCTCGATGAGGGCGTCCGCGATATGGCCAAAGCCGGTGCTTTCGAGCAGAAACTGCGCTTTCTGCCGGGTTTCCCGCTCAAGGGCGGAGGGATCGTCCCGATACCGGTCAGCCTCGGGGTCTCCCGACGGGCAGACACTGTGCAGGGTTATCGTCCTGCCATCATGGCACTGCAGTACCAGATCTACATTGTAGATATCCGGATAAGCGTCGGTATACGGGCCGTAGGAAGCCACATGGATCCGCCGGCACAGCTGTCGTATTTCGTCACGCTCTATGCTTCCCGCTTCGTAGTCCGACAACCCGACGCTTCCCTGGGCAAGCGCACAGGCAACCCCGTACGGGACGTTGAACTGGGCATCGACATTGTTGAACGGGATCTGATGATAGGTCAGCACACCGGTTTCATAGATGCGGATTTCCACGCTTTCGATGTGCCGCGGTCGTATACCCGCCGTGTAGGCCTCCAGCGCGAGATCCAACGCCCCGTGCATGAAGCGGCAACAAGGATAAGGCTTGATCGCCGTGTCCAGGGCATGCAGCCGGGTTCCCAGGGCTTCAGTGATCGCCGGCAGATCGATGGCCTTGCCATGGCCCATGGCATTGAAGAAACCGCCCTTCCCTTCAAGAATGGTTGCAGGCCCGGTGAAGCCGTCGGCGGCAAGGGCCGCCGAAAGCACCCCCGACTGCGCCGCCCGACCGGGGTGCAGGCGCTTGATCCAGGAACCGTCGCTGCGCCACTCCGTCAGGCCGCTGGCCTGTGTGCCGGCGATCCCGAGAGCACGAGTCAGGCCGGCAGCATCCAGTCCCAGTCCCACACCGGCCGCGAGCGCAGCGCCGAACACTCCGAATATAGCTGTGGGATGCATCCCGTGCTCGAAATGGCTACCCCGATACGCAAGACCGAGACGGCACATGATTTCGTAGCCGGCCAACGTTGCCAGCAGGAAAGTCCTTCCAGACGCCCGGGACAGCTCGCAGGCGGCCAGCGCGGCCGGCACAATGACCGCTCCTGGATGCAAGACCGCGACGCGGTGATCGTCATCGAGTTCCAGTGCGTGGGAAAAAGCGCCATTGAGCAGCGCCGCGTCCTGCGCGGACGCGGATTTTCCGACACCGGCGATGGTCGCCGTTGCTCCCGACCCCAGCCTGTCCAAGGCCCGTATCATCCTGTCGCTCGAATCAGCCGTGGCTCCGGCGATCATCACGGCAAGGGTATCCAAGACATACAGTTTGATGGGCTCGTGAGCGAGCCTTGCCGGATTAGAGACCAGCGCATGCGCGAACTCTGCGAAACGGGCGGCGATTGAAGAGGCGGGTTGGCCTAACGACATGATGGTTGCATCCTGATGGAAAAAATCGTGAACGTGTAGGAAAAGACCAGGATCCGTGTCAGATCAGCGTTGCGGTCGCCGTAATGCGTGTCTCGTCCAGGGAGCCCAGGGCGATCAGCGCACGCTCGAGCACATCCCGATCGGCGCAGGACCCCAGACTGATGCGATAACCGCTGGTTGCCGAGCCACTGTCGGCCGCAACGGAAAAATGTGCCGCGGGCGACACTTTTACACCACGCCGCAGCGCCTGGATGGCAAAATTTTCTGTCGTCGCACGGTTCCGGCAGTCCACCCAGGCGTGGTAGGCGTGCTTGTCGACAGCGCGGATGGTGGGCAGGTATTGCAGCGCCAGTTCATAGCGCAGTGCAGCCTCGGCGCGATGTGCGGCCGCAAATTGTCCTATTAAACCTTCCCTGAGCATGTTCTCGGCGAGCTTGGAATAAAGGTGCGGGCCCGTCCATTGCATACTGACCAGGCCTTCAAGAAAGACCTGCTGGAGCTGGGCCGGCACAATCGCATATCCCAGCCGGAAGCCCGATGCGACGCATTTTGAATAACCAGTGAGCAGTATGGCCCGATCCGGTATGAGTGAGGCGACCGGAGGATGGAGCTCGCCAGCGATAGGCATGTTGACGCCATCTTCGATCAGATAAGCGTCATGCTGTCGGCATAGCGCGGCAATGGCACGTCTGCGCTCAAGCGACATCGTCGCTGTGGTCGGATTGTGCAGTGTGGGGGTGAGAATCACCACTCTTGCATCGCCCTTTTTCAAGTGCTCTTCAAGTTGGTCCGGCAACATGCCTTCTTCGTCAAGCGCCACGCCCTGAAGCCTGACGCCGCGAAAACCCGCAATACGCCTAATCCCCGTATAAGTAAGATCTTCGCAAATGGCCGATTCGCCCGGCTTGAGCAGAGCAAGAAACGACGCAAGCAGCCCCTGGTGCACGCCGGTGGTCAGCAGCGGCCCAGAACTCTTGGTATCCACGCCAAACGAACGCATCCACTCGACTGCCAGCCTGGAATGCGTCTCGGAGGGCAGGTAGCTGCCGTAACCGAACAGACTGTCGTGGACGGCGCAGGCATTCAAGGTATCCAGGAGACGGGAAAGTTCACCGGACACCACAGTCTGTGGAACGACATTCAATGAGAGGTCCATGGCCTCGATATCGAGGCGACGCGCGCTGCGGTCCGCCACGAATGTCCCATTGCCCACCTGGGCAGTGATCAATCCCCTGCGGGAGGCAACTGCCATCCCTTTGGTCACCGTCGCAATGGTGACGTTGAACAGTTGGCTCAATTCGCGGTTCGTGGGCAGCCTGTCCCCCGAATTCAGATAACCCGCCTCGATCGCGCGCCCAATGGCGTCCGCCAGAGCGATGTACTTGGGAGAGGCATCCGACGGTATGGATGCAGCCCACGATTTCTTCGTCATTATTCTTGAATATCCTGGAAGATAAAGAGGCGCGTAACCGGCACCTCATGATGCCCGCCCAGCGGCCGATACATCCACAAACGCTGTTACAGCGTAACATCAGACTAGTGCGATAAGACGCCGCTCAAGAATGCACAGAAAGTCGTTTATTCAGATCATCAGAAGTCAAGACTAGCCCGTGTTGCAAACGCTACATTTCATTTTATCTCCTTGAATTTCTTTATTGTACTAGTTTTATATCAAATTTTGATCTATTACAATAATTTGAAAGCGTTATCCCAACTGTAAAGGAGATAAGGATGAGTCACGCTACCTGCCCGGCCGTCATGCCGAGCAATCAGTCGCTGATTGATGGCGAGGTATATGTCCCCGGATTACCGTCGGAGTATGTCACCCGTAAATATGGGGTGTCGCCGGAAGACGTTGCAAAACTAGCATCAGCTGAAAACCCTCACGGGGCGTCACCGCTGGCTGTGAAAGCGGTTGCTGAAGCGCAGTCACGACTGTCCCTCTACCCAGACTGGACCGCCGCCACATTGCGGGAAGCCATCGGCGACAAGTATGGCTTCGACCCGGAAGGCGTTGTTTGCGGCTCTGGGGAAACAGAAGTGATTTCAATGGTGATCCGAGCATTCGCCAGGCCGGACGAACCTGTTCTGATGCATTCCCCCTGCTTCCCGCTGTATCGCATTTACTCGAACTGCGAAGGCAGGGCTCCCGTGTTCTCTCCCATGGGCAAGGATTTCGACCCCGATGTCGATCGTTTCATCGATATCATGCGCAAAACAAAGCCCAGAATCGTGTTCATGACGAACCCCCATAACCCAAGCGGCCGCCTGATGAGCGAGGCAGAGGTTCGCGCGGTGTGCGACTCGGCTAGTGCAAACACCCTGCTGGCCCTGGACGAGGCTTATGTGCACTACAGCAGCGCCGAATTCGGCATGGATCTTCTACGCGAGTATGACAACCTGATCGTATTACGCACCATGTCCAAGGCCTTCGGCCTGGCGGGATTGCGCGTCGGCTTCGGCATTTCCGCCAATCCTTCGCTCATCCGTCCATTGCGCCTGATCAAACCCACATGGAACATGGGCCAATTACAAATAGCGGGCGCCATAGCAGGAATCAACGATGACGAACACGTCAAGCGAGCGGTCGCCACGATCCGGGAAATGCGCCCTTACGTCACGTCGGGCGTCGACAAGATCGACGGATTCCGGGCAGTACCGGGTTCGGAAGCCAATTTCTTCCTGACTGAGATTCTCGCATCCGAACTCGATTCCACCAAAGTGTTCAATGAGCTTCTGCAGCGCGGGGTCATTGTGAAGGACGGCTCTGACATTCCGGAACTCGGATCACGATATCTACGTGTGGATGTCAATCTCAAAAAGCACATGGATCGCTTTCTGTGGGCCCTGGGGGAAATCAGGTTCTGATACTTTCGCTTGCAGGCCGGTAGCGGAGCGATTGCGCCGCCGGCTTGTAGCTGCCGAACAAGCCTACCGTCATTTCTATTTCGCCGGGTCCTAGGGTTATCTACAATGTCGCCTTATTATTGCACTATGTTGAAATGAAAAAACACTAGTTCATAATCGGAATTTTTGGCCGTATCCACTCAATGAACTATTAATAGAATCAGTACTTATAGGCACTGATCTGGTGATTCAAACAAGAATCGCCACTAACAATATCAGTCTGACGAACAGGCAAACGATCAGACCGTGACAATTGAGGAGGTGTGCATGAAAAAAGTTCTCCATTCCTTAGCAATGGCCTTGACCGTTGCTGTTGCTGGCGGCGCCCATACCGGCGCGCTGGCGGATACCCAGACACTGAAAGTCGTTCCGCAAGCCAATCTGATCGTATTGGATCCTGTATGGACAACCGCGTTTGTCACGCGTAACCATGGGTTCATGATATTCGACACCCTGTTCGGCACTGATATCAACGGCAATGTCCGTCCGCAAATGGTGGACACTTGGTCGGAATCCGATGATCACAAGCGCTGGACGTTCACGCTTCGTGATTCCTTAAAATTCCACGATGGGTCACCCGTCCTCAGTAAGGATGTAGTGGCCTCACTGAAACGCTGGTCGGCCCGCGATACGGTCGGCCGCCTCCTGGCGGCGAGCATCGAGTCCTGGGAAACTCCGGACGACAAAACCTTCATCATCAATCTGAGCAAGCCCTACGGCATCATGCTGGACGCCCTTGGCAAGCCTACAAATCTTGTGCCATTCATCATGCCGGCGCGCCTGGCGGAAACCTCACCGAACGAACAGATCAAGGAAATGATCGGGTCCGGGCCTTACCGCTTCGTGGCCGACCAGTATCGACCGGGCGAGCGGGTGCTGTATGAAAAGTTCGCAGACTATGTCCCGCGTGCCGAGCCGGCCAGCGGCACCGCCGGCGGCAAGCAGGTTTTCGTCGACCGCGTCGAATGGCTGATCCTGCGCGACCCGCAGACGCAGATGAACGCCTTGGTTGCTGGCGAAGTCGACATCATCGAGCAACCAACGTTCGAGCAGTATCCGGCACTGCGCAAAGCCGAGAACGTGAAACTGGTCAATACGGTGCCCAATGGCCGCCAGTTCTACATCCGGATCAATCACCTCCACCCGCCGTTCAACAACCAGAAGGTACGTCAGGCCGCACTTGTCGCTCTTGGCCAGGAAGAGCATATGAAGACACAGGTCGGCGATCCGGAAATGTACCGGTTCTGCAAAAGCCTATTCCCCTGCGACACGCCCTATTCCAGCGACAACACATCGTTCTATACCGGCAAGGCCGACCCGGCACGCGCTAAAGAGTTACTCAAAGAGGCCGGCTACAAGGGTGAGCCTATCGTGATGCTAAGGGCGACCGACCTGGCCATGGTGGCCAAGCTGCCTCTGGTGAGCAAGCAGCAGCTTGAAACAGCGGGATTCAAGGTGGATATGCAGCAATCTGATTGGGCGACGGTCGTGACCCGGCGCGCGAAAAAAGAGCCGCTCGCACAAGGCGGGTGGAGCACCTTCCACACGGCGGGAGACAGCGACCCCAATCCGCTTGCTCGTCCCGCCCTGAACGCCGCGGGCGAGAACGGCTGGTTCGGCTGGCAGGATGACCCTGAGCTCGAAGCGCTGAAAGTCAAGTTCGTGGAAGCTACAACCCTCG
>Ga0265293_10012208_pt1 | contig 11456 bp, 5 predicted proteins | sample Munlanlewell138R_FD_192505 | JGI IMG/M metagenome (GOLD analysis project Ga0265293, IMG submission 192505) | Leachate microbial communities from a municipal landfill in Southern Ontario, Canada - Leachate well 138R | ecosystem: Engineered > Solid waste > Landfill > Unclassified | place: Canada... | reverse complement strand
AACAAATAATGATACTTTCTTCAGATTATTTATTGAAAATACATTTTATTCAGGTAATTACAATGAAATTCAATTAAATACTGTATCTGTTATTCGCGAAAAACAATCTGATGGAAGAATTGATATATTCGTTGAATTTTTGCTAAAAGAACAGAAAAAATGCTGTATTATAATTGAAAATAAAATTTATGCTCAAGAACAAGAGAATCAATTAAACCGATATTTTGATCATGAAGCAGGAAAATACAGTTTTATTTCATTAATTTACCTTACTTTACACGGAAATGAATCTAATACATTAGATTTTAAAAATAAAGACGTTATTAAAAAAAATGAGCACTATGAATTTAAGTGCCTTTCGTATGCTGATGATATTATTAACTGGATTGATTTATGTATTAAAGAAAGCTCTTTAACACCGCCGGTAAGAGAAATTTTATATCAATATAATTTATCTTTAAAAGATTTAACAAATCAAAGTCTATCCAAAGAAGAGGAAAATGAAATGCAAGAACTTATTTTTAAAGATGTTGATAATTACAAAGCGGCTGAAAAAATTTGTGAAAACTTTCAAAGTGCTAAAGAAAATATAATTAAACTATTGGTCGAAAGACTTATAAAATCCCTTGAAAGATTTGAAACACAAGGTTATCTAATAGGAAACGAACTTACAGAAAATCCTTTAAAAAAACATAAAATTTTATCGATTTATAAAAAAGAATGGAAAAATGAAGAAAAAAATATTTTTTTTCGGTTAATAATTTCACCACAAGATTCTGATTTTAAAGACGTTTTAATAGGAATTTTCGTTACCAATTGTGAAGGAAATGAATATGGTGAAGATAATTTTAATAAAATTCTAGAAATCGAAGTTGAACATTCTGATGAAAAAACTATTTCAGTTAAAGATATAATTTCAAATATTAAAAAAGAAGATTTTTCTCAAAAACCATGTTATTGGTATTTAATTTATGCTTATATAAAACCTGATTTTTCTTTTGAAAAATATGCTGATGAAAAAGAAGAATATTTGGAGTTTTTTCAAGAAAATTGTATAGATAAAATTAATTATTTGATAGAAGATTTAAAAATTAACGATTTAATTTTAAATATCATTGAAAAATTAAAAAATGATTTACCTAATAATTAATACAAAGTATTGAAATCATTGAACTGGTACGTACCCCTTTTCTTGGACTTTCATAAGTATGAACTTTCCGTTTTTAAATAATATTTGGTAATATTTATTATAATAATTATTTAACATAATTTCATAACTTAATAATATCACTTTGATCTGATATGGTTCAACTGTATATTATTCTATTATATTTTCTCTAAGATGATTTCTGTGTTTAATTTCATCAATTGAGAAGCGCAAGTCTCTCTGTTTAGATATAAAATGCAAATCAAAAATTTGGATTTTATGTTCAAGTAAAATTTTATCATCTTTATTAACTTTCCCATTGGTTAATATACCTATATTACATTTTTTTCCTAAACTCTTTTCATAAATACCTTTAGAAGGGATTATTTCCCGGGCCTTATTGATAGGTATATTCTTATTAATATTAGAAGCTTTGGTAACCTGTAAAAGTAATGGGTTTCCCTCCGAATAGGATTCTACAATAACATCTACTCCATAATCAGAGGTTTTTGGTGTTAATATAGTTTTAAACCCCATTTTTTCGAAAATTAATGCTGCCAAAGCTTCAAATTCAAAGTTATCTTCAATAACCTCTAAAATTTGAAAAAAATTTAATTTACTATCGTCCTGATTTTCATCAGCAGGATGAAAAAATGATTGAAATAATTCAGTCTGATCAATTGATTCCGTTACAGAAAAGAAATTTTTAAGTAATCGCCCTTTTTTTCTTATTAATATATCTAAATTTTCATCTGGAGTGGGATCATCTTGAATAATTATATCACTCTCATAATATTCGTCATTACTACTAAATTCATAACACTTTTCATCTCCAAAAGTAACTATGGGATAATATACTTTTACAGGTTTTTTTTGACCAATTCTATACACCCTATCGGTAGCCTGATTTTCTTTTGCAGGATTCCACCCTCTAGAAAAATGAATAACATGATTAGCTTCAGTAATTGTAAGTCCATAGCCTGCAACAACTGGTGATAATATTATACATCCAAAACCACTGTATTCCATACATTTTTTTATTTCTGGCAATCGTTTTTCGGGGTTAACATCTCCATTTATTATTAATGCATCATAATTAAATTTTTCTAAAATAAATTTTCTCAATAACCTTTGAAGTATTTTGGACGGAGTAAAAATCAAAACTTTTTCTTTATTAGAACTGATAGTTTCTAATGTCATCCTTAACCATTCAAACTTTTTAGATTTTGCTTCAAATGATGATACATTTTCTTCTAATAAACTTGAATTTGAAAAATCCGGATATCCCATAATACCAATTAATTTACCAATATATTCCAAAAAAATACTATTTTCAGCTTGTCGATAAACTTTCATCAATTCTTCGAGCTTTTGTTTTTGATACATTGTTATACTAATTTTATTAACAACAATTGTTTTTTTAGGGATTCTTCCTTTTAATTCTTCTTCTTTAGTTCTTCTGATAAAATAATTATTAAGTCTTTCTGCTAGAGAATCATGAATTTTTTTATAATCATTTTTTTTATTCTTAATCTGATATTTTTTCTTAAACTCAGTTAAGGTCCCTAATAAACCAGGCGAAAGCCAATCATATAAAGTCCATAAATCATCAATTTTATTTTCTATTGGAGTAGCAGTACATGCTATTTTAAATTTAGCTTTTAAAGATTGTACTGCGACAGTTCTCTTTGTTCTTGGGTTTTTTATTTGCTGAGCTTCATCACATATTATAACATCCCAATCGACTTCTCCAAATGTTTCTAAAAATCTTTCTCTAGTTTTACAATTGTGCATTATCGAATCATAACTAGCTAAAACTATATCTGTATTTTCATTCTTTATATATTTCATATCATCTCTATTTCTTATTGGTAATGGTGTAAATTCATTTTTATAAAATTTTTCAATTTCTCCATTATCAGCACTTTTATTAATATTGGCACTACTCCAATTATCAATTAAAGTTTTAGGCGATATTACTAAAACCTTTTTTATTTTTGAATCATATTTCAAGTAATATAAGAAAGATAAAATTTGTAATGTTTTACCTAAACCCATATCATCAGCAAGCAAACAACCAGAGTTATCATTCATTTGATAAAATGAAGAGCAAAGCCATTTAATCCCAATCATTTGGAAATCAAAAAAATTAATATTAGCTGATTTAAAAATATCCTCGTTAAAATTGATTAATTCCTTATTAATACCTTCATAATTTTTATAATTTTCTGATTCAATATTATCTTTAGTTATAATGAATTCCGATTTTTTTGGTTCTTTATTGTTTGAAGAATTATCTTCAGACTTTTCTTTATCAGAAAAAAGGTTTAAAATCGCCTCCAATTCAGCGATTTTAACTTCTTTTTCAACATTATCTTGTCTAATCAATATTGTTTCTTTATTATTTTTTTTTGCCTCTTCAATCATTGGTATAAATGACTCAATATCATCTTTTTTAGTTGAAATAATATCACCGTCTACGGTAATGATTTCAAATGATTTTTCTCCACCTGTTAAATCTTCTTTAAACCAAATAATATTAGAAGGCTCTGTTCCAGTAGAAGGCAAATTAACATACCCCCAACCAATTATTCTATCGCTAATTGTAATTCCAGGGAAAAATTTTTCAGGATTACTAATTACTTCTTTAATATTTTCTTTTCCTTGAACCTTATTATTTTTCTTAATATTATCCAATGTGCTACAAATAGAATCTTCTAAAACTGCATAAACACCTTTTTCCAACAAAACTAAATTACTGTGTTTTTGCTTTAATTTTGAAACTAAATTTTGATTATCATTTTCTTCTAAATCAGGAAAAAAAGGTTTAATCAATAAATTGTCCTGATCAATAAATTCAAATTCAACCGAAATTTCATTTGGAATAATTGTCTTTTCTATTGCACTCATACCTTGAGGTTTCAATATAAATTTATCTCTGTATTTTTCTAATAAAACTGATATTATCTCTGCTTGTTTACATATATCATCAGTTTCATCTGACATATTGTAATGGTTGACTGCATCAATAAGTTCTTTTTGTTGTTTATTTATTATGAAAAATCTTCCATCAGTTTCAATAAAACAACCTCTTTTTTTATAAACCAACTGAATTTCAGGAGTTTTTTGCAATTTCAGATTAATTTTAATCGGCGTTCTATTAAAAACACCTTCTTGCTCAAACTTTAAACCTAAAGCAAATTCAAAAATACCCAACTCCTCAAATAATTCCATATCAATTTCATATACTATATGTTGAGGCAATTCCACCTTGTGATTATGAATAATAACGTCTTCATAATTTCTAAATTTATTTAATAATTTTTTTATATTTGAGATATTTTTTTCAAATTCAATAATATGTAATTCTTCTTCTTCGTAATAAAGAATATTATTTACATATTTAACATCTAACTCATTATTACCAAAAAAAAATTCTATAATTCCCATAATAGTTAATACCTTGGTTTATAACCACCTTCATATTTTAACTCTTTCTCAAATTTATCTTCCCATCCTCTTCCATGAGCATATTTTTTTACAAAAATAATATCTTTATCGTTTTTATTTTTGAGTAATTGTGTCTTAACGTTATTACTGTAAGTATTATCAATTTTTATTAACAATTTATCTAATGCCTCTTTGCTTATAATTTTCTTCCAAAAAAAAGCATTTCCTGTTTGTAAAAACTCTATAAATAAATCATCTTTGTCCGTAATCATTAATACTGCCTTATTAGCTTTTTCAATAAATTTGATATCAATAATACTATCTACATAATTTGCCCAGAAACGTGCTCTTTCTTTATTGTAATTTGAAAATAATTTATTAATTTCTTTTCTTTTAAAATATTCTAAAAATTTATCTTTATAACTTATTTTTTTCCATATATAATCATTTTCATCTGGCATTCCATGTTTTTTCTTTATTATTTCAAACCATTTACTATGTTTTTCATCATTAATTTTGTGCGGATTTAATAAAACTAAAACTTTCTTGCAAAAAACACCATCTGGATCATCAAGTTTTATAAAAGGAGTTATTAAAGAAGAATTATTTTCAAAAATATTTCCTTTGATTATTTGTTTTTTAGTAAAAGTAGCAATACATTCTCCACCTAATTTTGAGACACTACTAATATTAAGTTTTTTTTTCATATTTTCCTTAAACTCATTAAATTCAGTATAATCATTAAGAATATTAAAAATTTGGGTTTTAAAATCATCATCAAAAAAAATTTTATAATCATATTTCAAAGATAAAAAAAAACTTTCACCATAGTTTTCACGTAATTCTTTAATTACATCCATATACTCTTTAATATCATATAAATCATATACTTTGCTTAACAATAATTCATATAAGGTTTTTCTTTTCTTAAGTTTCAAATTTTTATAAAAAAAATTTAATAACTGAATTAAAAAATCTCTATCAAAAGTATCTAATTTTATTAATGCTATTTTTTGATTTCTATAACTATTTTTTATATTTTCAAGAGTTATAACTACATCATGGTGACATTGAATTTTTTGTGGGTTCAATTTTTTATCCTCAAATTTAGAAATTATGCTTAAAATATATTTTGGTTTTATAGTATCAATTATTGGTATTTTCATCATTTACAAATTCCATATATACTCTTTCCCAATCAAGGTTAAATTTAAACTCAACTCTTCTTGATATTTCTAAATTAATTTCTCCATTTTCAATTATCAAATTTGAATAAGACTTACCATTTGCAGTGATTTTATCTCTATAATCATAATTAATACCTTTATCAGACAAAATCTCTTGATCAATATTTAAAACAAACTCAACAACTGAATAAGCTCTTCTTTGAGAAAGATTAAGATTAAATAAGTAATTACTATTCTCATCTTGAAACTGTGACTGATTATCTGTATGACCTTCTACAACAATATCTTTAATCCACTTCTTATATTCAGGTTTATATAAAACAGACAAATATTTTGGTATAAACTTTTCTAAATCTTGTTTAGCAGAATCTGTTAAAGTATATTCTCCAAATTCAAACCAACTATTAATTTTCCCTCCACTTCCCAAAAGAAATCTTACAGTTCCATCATCTAATATATAAATATTATTATAATCCTTAAATTTTTCTTTCAGTTCTTCAACAATTACTTCTTTGGTGCTTACAAGATCCTTATATTTTTTATGCAAACCATAGTCAGCATTTATTTTCAAAATAAACATTAAAATAAATATTATTAAAACACCAGCCATCATGTCACTTATAGATAACCAATAATCCGATTTAATCTCACTATTGTTCATCAGATTTCTCTTCATTTATTTTATATTTAGTAATATCATTTATTTTTTCTTCAACACTATCAAAAATATCTTTAAATTCTTCAAAATGTTCATTAAACTTTTCAATAACATTATATAAATAAGAAATTGCTTTCGAAATATTTTTATCATAACTTTCCATTAGTTTATCTGTATTATTCTGTACCTTATCACTGAATTTATTAAAAAAATCCTCATTCTGAGCTTTTATCAAATTAAAATTATTAACATGATTAATAATAATTTCTTTTTCTTTTTCTAAAACTATCAAGCTGTTTTCTAAAGCTTCTTTTATACTTTCAATTTTTTGATATCCTGCCTCACTCAATTCTTTAGATTCATTAAAAATGCCCTCTATTTTTTCAAAAATAGGCCCTATATTAGCAAACACGCTTTTGAAATCATTACTAACTTCATTTATATTCTCAACTAAGGAATCTGATAAATCCAGAGTTGCTGATAACCTATCATGAACCGTTAAAGAAGTAGCATATGCCAGATTCAAATTTTTAATATTCCTGTCCAACACTTCAAACACTTCTGCTTGATTCTCAGAAATTTTTAACTGCTTATCATACATCTTTTCAATATCTTTAAAAACTATTCCCAAACTATTATTTAATTCACTTAGCTTTTGTGCTATATTTTCGGCAAACTTACCAGAAACTTCATCTACAGAGTTTTTCAATCCACTAACCACACTTTCCATTGAATTTTTCATAATTTCTTTATTTTCTGATAAGAATTCCGTCATTAAATCAGTTAAAGCCCCTATTTCGCCGGTTAATGGCTTTTGAATCTTTTCTTCTATGGCCTCAGTTATCTGTGTAGATAAATCAGTTGACATACCCTTTAGAACATCTGTTTGTTTTTCCATTTCTTTTAAAAATTCATTTGAATTTGATGAGATAGATTTAAAAATTAAATCTAATGATTCGTTTAATCCATTTATAGCTTTTATAAAAAAGCTTTGCCCAAAATTCAATAATAATGTCATTGTCAATGATAATGAAATCCCCCAAACACTAGAGAAAAACGATACATTTACACCTGTTAAAAGTTTTTGTATGCTTTCCTGATTTTGAGACAGATTATCGACACTAGAAAAATCTAACCCTTCTAAACCATAAACCAAACCCACAAAGGTCCCCAATATTCCCAATCCAGTTAATAAATTAGGAATAATAAAACATCTATTTATAAACAGAGTTTTTTTTACCAATAATGTATCAATGTTAAAATTAACTTCAGCCTTAGACGTTTTATATATATTATCGGATGTCCTAACAATAGTTGACTGATATTCCCACCAGATATTTTTAAAAAATGCATTCTCTATATATGGAATTTCTCTTTCAAGGTGTAAGAATTTATCCTTATCATCTTCTTTGTTATAACATTCTTTTATTACTTTATTAAGAGCCCTAATTTTAAAAAAATAATGAATCGAAAGTTTACTCAAATAGTACCATAATGTACAAAAACTAAATAATAAAATAATACTATAAAAAGTAAAATTTATAGCATTATCAAGTAAATCAATATAATATTTCTCAATTATATCAAAATGCAACTTACTAGATAAAAAAACTAATAAAACAAACACCAATATATACACCAATATATGTTTAATATATACTTTATAATTATTATTCATTAATTCTCCGAATTTTATCCTATTTTCATATTAATATAAATCAACAAAATTATCCAATAATTATTGATATTATATTAAATTTCTAAGCATAATGCTATCTTCTTCAATAATTAAAACTATATTTTCATTCCCAATATCCAAAATAAATATACGTTTATTCTTTAATATCTTATTTTACCATAAAACACCCTCTCAATTATATTTTCTTTAACTTCCTGACTGCTTGCTTCACTAAACTCATAATACATTCTATTTCATCATTCATTAATAAATCTGCTTTTTTCAATTTTAAATTGATACATTTTTATCCATAGCTTTTTCTATGATTTTTGATAATAAATTTTTTCTATCTTCAAAAAAATTTTCAAAATCATCTTTTCTCAAATATTCTGGATTTAAAAAATGAGTTTCAATTATTTTATCCATTTCCGCACTTGTTAATTCAACATTTTTTTCTGCCTCAATCTTTTTTAAATATAATGAAGGAGCAACACCACCTATCTTTCTATTAGCTTTATAAGATAATGGGGTTTTATTTAAAATACAATCAAATTTTTGCTTTGGGATATTATTTTTTTCACACCATGATTTAGGGAAAATATGATGTATATCCAACAACACTTCATTTTTATCAAGTTCTTGAATACTTGCTTTCCAAAACCAGTCCTTTGCACCTTCGCGTATCATTAAAACATTAATTCCTTTATATGCAGCACTAAGTCGTGATTTTAAAGTAAAAAATCTATCAATTTGAAAATTAGCATCTTGTATAGTTCTAGGGATTTGATCCTCATTTTCTATCCAATTAATTAATTGCTCATAATCATTCGCCATTCTAGTTTCTACAGCACCGCCATACAATTCCCCTAAAACCCCACACCAAAACCATCTTGATAATTTTTTATAAATAATTGGCTCTAACCACCTTTCATCTAAATAGGATAATATAGCAGCTAATGGAATAATCTGAGTACTATATGGAATATCTTTTGATGAGAAAAAAGCCTCTTTCTTTAAAAATTTTGATACTAAATTAAACCCTTTTTCAACTTTCCATGATAAATCTTTCCATGCTTGAAGAGGTAATTCTAATATATCTATTCTTTTAGCACTTACAGGCCTTACTTGTTTACCAACTTTTCCCGATTTTATATCATTATTTTTTCTTTCATATGTATATAAAATTGTAATAGCTTGTAAAAAATCAGTTGCTTCTACATTTATCAATAATGGATTTTCGGCAATTCTTTTTTTTCTTGACTCTATACTACCATCTTTAGCTCCATACCAATCATCTCTTAGATTATAACCCTCAGCGGCATAACTAGCTGTAATCAATTCAAAAACATCAAGTTTAACACCGCCTGTATTAACTTTTTCGAATACCAAGCAAACTGCTTCTTTTGGGGTTTCTTTATGCAATTGTATTACAGGTATTTGATAATGTCTAAATGCATTTATAATCACTTCACGAAATTTCATATATTTGTTTAAAAAATTTTCTGATGATATTTTAGAACAAACCTGTTCCCATTCATCAGAATTCATAATTTGATTACATGGGAAATATAATTCTTTACATTCATTCTCAACAGTTGATAAATCTAATTCAATATCACGTCCAAAATTAGTACGAATTTGTTTATTTTCATCAACTGCTATTATTGCATTTTCTAATTCTCTTGGAGATTCTAAAGCTTTTTCTATATTAAAATAATAATATCTTTTAATTTTGTTACCTTTACTCGTACTTGTATTTACAGGATTTTTAATTGCTAATGCCTGTGTCAAAGTTGTTAAACGCTGTTGCCCATCTAATATTAACTTCTCTGGATTTATTGTATCATCAGATAAATTAACTCCTTCCAATGGTCTAGTTTGGAATTTAATATCTCCACCACTTTCTAATAACATAATAGCACCAACTGGAAAAGAACGAGCTATACTTACAAGTAGATCTTTTATATGATCATCATCCCAAACCCATCCTCTTTGAAAATCGGGTAATTGTATTTTCCCTAAAGTAATTTCTTTTAATAAATCTCCTAAAGACTTTTTTGTACTATCAAATGTACTCATTATTTATCTCCCTCCTTAAAATTAAAAACATTTTTTCAATCTATATACCCTTCAAATTTTTGAAAGGTATCTATTGGTCCAGCCATTTTCACATCTGCGTTTATTGCTTCAAAGTGTTTTTGAGCACATTTGATTTTTGACCCTTCTATTTCACTTATACCTTCATAGAGGTCTGTTCCTTTTGTTTCAACGACAAAATAAAGCTTATCTTCTCCATTTTTATCAACAAGTATTGCCCAGTCTGGATTATATTTTCCAAGCGGTGTATCTATTTTGAACCAGTCTGGTAGTTTTGTATAAACTTTTACACTTTTGTTTAATTCTAATTGTTTGGCGAATTCATTTTCTATATTAGAGTCTGATACAATGTATGTATATGGGGATTTAAGGCTTTCTACCATGTCTTTTTTGATGTAGGCGAACAATTCCTGCTCTTCGAATAATTCCTGTGCATAATATGTATCATCGCCGATTTTTTCATATTTTATTCCATCTACTATAAAATGTTTCATTTTTGCTTTGATTAATCTGATTACTTCATCAAGGTATTTTTGCGGGTTTCTTTTTAACTGATCTATTTTTTGAGATTCAACTATTATTTCTGCTATTGTCTGTCTGGTAAGATTTGTTTCATTTTGTATGTATGTTATTACATCTGGGATATAATTTACACTATCGGTTATATATTCCTTTCCAATTCCATCTTTTACTTCAAGTCCTTGAACTCCGCCTTTATTTATATCAATTTGTGCATCAATTATTTTAAATTTAGGTTTTGGAACAATTAATTTATTTTTGATTTCTTCGATTATTGCTTTTTTTAATCCTTCTGAATCAAATTCTACTTTATATACTGTTTTATATTTAATTTTATTCCATAATTCTTTGAATTCAGGGCTTAATAATACTTCTTTTTTTATTTTAATTTCTTTTTTATCATCAGCATTTTTAATGTTCAGTTTATCTCCTGCAAGTTTTTTGAGTGTTTCATTTATTTTTTTCTTTTCTTTTTCAAATTCTGCTGGTATTTCAACTTGATTATTTTTCAAATCAATTTTTAGTTTATCCTGGATTTTTCCTTTATTATCGATGTATTCTTTTTCGAATAATTCTTTCCAGAGTTTTTCACTGTTTTGCTGTCCAAAATATTCTTTTTGTCCATCTTCTTTTTCTATTATTAATGAAGCAAATGAATGTTTTTCAACTATTCCAAATTTTATTCCTTCTTCTTCTTCGATTTCTTTTTGTAAATCTTTT